>CEVW01141531.1_pt1 | contig 16176 bp, 13 predicted proteins | sample 427061 | NCBI WGS metagenome assembly CEVW01 (sample SAMEA2623774, study PRJEB7988) | marine metagenome | biome: marine biome (ENVO:00000447); feature: surface water layer (ENVO:00002042); material: "saline water (ENVO:00002010), including plankton (ENVO:xxxxxxxx)" | depth 5 m
GATTTTAGATGTAAAACTAATTTGTCATTTAGAGTAAATTTAAGTAATTATTTTTTATTAAATATTAACTCTAATTTTAATTATGATAGTATGCCTGAAAAAGGAATCCCTGAAGCAGATTATCAACTTATTAACAGCATCTCTTACACCTTTTAGATATAATAAATTTAGTACTAGAATTCTATTCTATAACTATTCTTCTTTCTACTGTACCATCATTGTAAATATAAAATATAGGACTATATTTTATTTCTTCTTTTATAGCGATCTCTCTTCCCAACATATCAACCACTTTTACCAATCTCTTATTTAGATAAATATCTTCAATTGATGCACCAGTACAATCAGTACTAAATGCAGTGTTCTGATTATCAATTAACCAATTTGCATATGCATAAGAGACATTATCAACTTCAACACAAAATAAGCTAGGATTATCTACAGCAGTAAAATACCATAATCCTAGATAATTTCCATTCTTAACTGACAATGAAATAAGTTGATTAGAATTACAATTCAATTCAAATAGATTCATGTTATTACTCAAATCCAAATGTACAAGTTGGTTGTCATGACAAAACAATTCGGTTAAAGCAATAAAATCTTCAATACCAGTTAAATCTATTATATCTTCATTAGGAATGTATAAGATGGTGACTGTATCAACTGCAGATGTATAAACACTGTCATCAAAAGAGTCATCTAAATCTAAATTAATCAAAGCTTGTTCAAAAGCATCATCAGGAACATATGTCTTCTGAGCTATTGTAAAAACAGGTAGTAATAAAAAAATAAAAAATCTAATATTTATTACCACATCTGAGTTTTAATCTTTTTACCTCCATCACATTTTCTATTTGTTGTTCCACATGAAAACAGAAAAAGTCCTAGTAAAAATAAAATTATTATTTTTTTCATTATTCTTTAATTATTTGTTTAGTAATAGTTTCATCTCCAATCTTCAAATTTACAAAATAAATTCCTGATTTGAAATCACCTATATTTAATTCAATAGTATTTTTTCCAAAATAAAGCTCTTTAACATACTCCCCAAATATTGCCCTTCCCATTTCATCATAAATCAAGACAGTAGCTTTTGATGTTTTATCCATTGTTATTTCAATTGAAAATCTATCATTTGTTGGATTTGGAAATAAGTTTAATTTAAACAAGTCTTTTGTAAAATTATCAACAGCCAAAACATCTGATATAGATGTTAAATTAGTTTGGTATATCCCATTTCCATGCGTAGCAACAACTAATAAGCCATCATTAGATCTATACTCTAAATACTCACAAACTACAGCACCTATCTCTTGATCAGCTATTTGCTCCCACATAGTATTTAAACCATTTAAATTTGCTGTCCCAAAAAGACCAACAGAAGTGCCAACTATATAAAGAGTACTATTACCTAAAGGTATAATCTCTGCTGATCTACAAGACGGTCCATTTCCACTCCCGCTAGAGTTTTGCTCTAAATTTCCAGCAATTTTTTCCCAATTTTGTCCTCCATCAATACTGTGAAATAATGAATAACATGAATAATTTGAATATACTGCAATAACTTCCTCTGCATTATCAGGATTAATTGCAATATCAGAAACATAAGATGTAGATCCTACTACAGGACTAGTTAACTCAACTATAGAAGGATCACCAATATTAGCATTATTTATTCGATATAATTTCCTATACTTTGTTCCAAAATAAACTACATTCGCTGGATTTTTTGATGTAGCAATAGCCGTTATATCCAAATTAGGATTAGGTAATGTATCTGAAAACATTTCCCAGCCAAAATCATTCTTAGCATGTGAATTATTATAAGGAATATTTGATATATCATTATTTCTCCATAATTTGTTAGAAGCTGCCATATATAAAATATCTGAATTCTCATCCATAACCATTGGATTAATAAACATATAATCATTACTGTCAACCGATGCAGGATCCATCCTATTAAAGGCTAGTCGATTGACATTTGTATCTAATTTCATTTTATACATAACACCTCTTTGAATTGTAAGATAAAAATCTTCTTCATTATCAGCAATACCTCCAAATGCACCATCTCCATTAAAGGGCATCTTCCAATGTGCTGTAACATCATCATTAAAAGTAATAAAGTTACCATTATCTTGAAAGCCTCCATGCATAACCTTAGAATTAGCATTTCTACTAATAGTAGCTGCATAAAGCTGACTAGTATAATATCCATTATTTAGAGATACCCATTCAACAGTATCTGCAAAACTATCAAAAGATTTGTGTACCCCTCCATCATTAGCAGAAAGCATTACTGTATTATCTGAATTTAGAAAAAGTAAATCATGTTGGTCAGGATGATGATTCTCATATACTCCCCAATTTCCATCACCTTCAGATGATCCAATAAAATAACCACCAATAATCATAGTATTATTAGGAGTTGTAAATCCATCAGTAGATCTCCATAAATTAGTACCTCCTATGAAAATAGTATTAGGATCTGCAGGATGTACTTTAATCAATAAATCATACCCTCCTTGTGCATTAAAATTATCAAATGATGTAGCTTGATTAGCAGGTATGTTTGATGATAGATTAACCCAAGAGGTATCACTTGCATCAAATTTCCAAAGAGAAGTCCATGTTTGACCATTAAAAAAAACATCTGTATATTGACCATAATTATCTGTTTCTGCAGCAAGAAAATAAACCTCATCTTCATTACTTGGATTTATACCAATAGCAATCCTACCATAAACAGTGGGAAAAAGAGAATCCGTAATATTAGTCCAATTCTGACCATCAATTGAACGCCAAATTCCTCTATCTGTACCATCTGAAGAAAGGGCGGCATAGACTACTCCTTGTGTAGTTACCTCAACATTATTATAATAAGTAGGATTATTTGCAGAGCCAAGTTCTTTAACCCAATCGTTACCTCCATCTTGACTTCTATAAATTGCACCATACGTAGCAGCATACACAATATCTAAACTATCATTTGAAGGATCTGTTTCAATATTCCATATAAAATCAAAATTTGAATCAAAACTATTGGTATTTGTTGCAGTAATCGATAAAGAATCCCAACTTAATCCTCCATCTACTGATTTATAAATTCCATTACCACCATAATATGCGCCACCTCCACTAGCAGAGCTCCCCGTAAGCTCACCACTACCAAAATACCAAACATTCTCTTTACCTGTTCTTTTATCCTGACTGACACAGGTTACATTATGTAATTGATTAGGATCTGTTGTCATAACCCAGCTTTGACCACCATTAGTAGAGCGAAACATGCCTCCACTTGCTCCTCCAGCAAAAAGAATATTTTCATCCAATACATCCATGGCAAGCGCTCTAGTGCGTCCTCCTACATTATACGGACCTCTATGTATCCAATTTACCTTATTCATACTAGTTGATTTTGGAAGTGTTTTAGCAAAAATCATTTCTTTTTTTCTAATATTAATTGGGATCTCTCCAGTATTAGGATCAGCCAAACGAATCCGTTCCCAAACAACTCTTTCAGCAGGATTATCAGAAGGGAAAACGACGTTTTTGTGACGGACATTAGTACATGATATTATTAATAATGTCGTAACAAGTATAAATATATATTTATTCATTATTGGAAGATTTTTTTGGTAAAAATAGCAAAAAGTAATCAGAAATAAGTAATCAAAATTATAGTGAAGGTTTTAGTATATTTGCCATCTAGAAATAAACATAAATATGGTAAAATCCGAGAAATATCACCCTAAAAATAAAGTACGAATTGTTACTGCTGCTTCTCTTTTTGATGGTCATGATGCTGCTATTAATATTATGAGAAGAATTATTCAAGCTACAGGATGTGAAGTAATACATCTAGGACATGATAGAAGTGTTGAAGAAGTTGTGAATTGTGCTATTGAAGAGGATGCAAATGCTATTGCTATGACCTCATACCAAGGAGGACATAACGAGTATCTAAAATATATGTATGATTTACTAAAAGAAAAGAAGGCAAATCATATTAAAATATTTGCTGGAGGTGGAGGAACAATTTTACCAGATGAAATTAAAGAACTACAAGCATATGGAATTACCAGAATTTACCATCCTGATGATGGTAGAGAGATGGGACTTCAAGGCATGATAAATGATTTGATTAAAAGATCTGATTTCTTAATTGGAGACAAATTAAATGGTACAATATCAGATATTAAAAAACAAAATACTAATGCTATTGCAAGAATGATTTCTGCTGCAGAAAATTGCCCTGACAAACACACTAAGATACTATTTGAAATAAAGAGTGCTGCATCCAAATCAGCTACTCCTGTACTTGGCATTACAGGAACAGGAGGATCGGGAAAATCTTCTTTAGTAGATGAACTTGTAAGAAGATTTATTATAGACTTCCCAAAGAAAAAAATAGCTATTATTTCTGTAGATCCTTCTAAAAGAAAAACAGGAGGAGCTCTGCTAGGAGATAGAATCAGAATGAATGCGATAAAATCTAATAATGTTTATATGCGCTCGCTTGCTACCAGGCAAGCAAATTTAGCTCTATCAGCACATGTTAATGATGCATTAAATATACTAAAGGTTGCCAATTTTGATCTTATCATTTTAGAGACTTCTGGGATTGGTCAATCAGACACAGAAATATTAGATCATTCAAACCTCTCTTTATATGTAATGACTCCTGAATATGGAGCTGCTACACAACTAGAAAAGATTGATATGCTAGATTTTGCCGACTTTATCGCAATTAATAAATTCGATAAGAAAGGTAGTCTGGATGCTTTAAGAGATGTCAAAAAGCAATACCAAAGAAATAGCCAGAGGTTTGAAGAAGATGTAAATAAAATGCCTGTTTTTGGAACTATTGCATCTCAGTTTAATGATCCTGGAGCAAATTTGCTTTACAAAAATATTATGGATCAATTACTTGCAAAAAAAATAGTAGATTTTAAATCTTCTTTTAAAATCACTGAGAAGATGAGTGAAAAGATCTTTGTGATTCCACCAAATCGAGTTCGTTATTTATCTGAAATATCTGAATTTAATAGAAATTACAATAAATGGGTAGATGAACAAAAAGAAGTAGCTCAGAAATTATATTCTCTAAAAAAATCATTAGATATTCTATCAGATTTATCAGAAAATATTTTATCTAAAATACAATCAGAATACGAAAAACTATTACTAAACCTTGATCCTAAAAATAAAATCTTAATTGAAGATTGGGAAAAAGTTAAAAAGACATACAATGAAAAAATATTTAAATATACAGTGAGAGAAAAAGAGCTTTCAATTGAAACCCATTCAAAATCACTATCACAAACAGATATACCTAAAATATCATTACCAAAATATGAAGCATGGGGAGATCTTTTAAAATGGCAATTACAGGAAAATATTCCAGGGAAATTTCCGTATACATCAGGATTATTTCCATTTAAAAGAGAAGGAGAAGACCCAACAAGAATGTTTGCAGGTGAAGGTGGTCCAGAAAGAACAAATAAGAGGTTTCACCTAGTTAGTTTAGGTATGCCAGCTAAAAGACTATCTACTGCATTTGATTCTGTAACACTTTACGGTAATGATCCAGCTAAAAGACCTGATATATATGGTAAGATTGGAAATGCAGGTGTGTCTATCTGTTGTCTAGATGATTTGAAAAAACTATATTCAGGATTTGAACTAGCTAATCCAATGACCTCTGTAAGCATGACTATCAATGGTCCTGCTCCAATACTCTTAGCGTATTTTATGAATGCTGCTATCGACCAAGAATGCGAAAAATATATTATAAAGAATAATTTAACACAAGAGATTAAAAAAAGAATCTCTAATATTTATAAAAAGAAAGGTGTAAAAAGACCTAGCTATCAAGGCAATTTACCTAAAGGAAATAATGGATTGGGACTATTTTTATTAGGAGTAACAGGAGATGAAGTATTAGAAGAAAAAATATATAAGAAGATAAAAAAAGAAACACTAAAAAAAGTTAGAGGGACCGTACAGGCAGATATATTAAAAGAAGACCAGGCTCAAAATACTTGCATTTTCTCTACAGAATTTGCTCTTAAAATGATGGGAGATGTTCAAGAATACTTTATTGATAACAACATAAGAAATTTCTATTCAGTTTCAATATCTGGATACCATATTGCTGAAGCAGGTGCAAATCCAATCTCTCAATTAGCATTCACACTAGCTAATGGATTCACGTATGTAGAATACTACTTAAGCAGAGGAATGGACATTAATAAGTTTGGTCCTAATTTATCATTCTTCTTTAGTAATGGTTTAGATCCAGAATATGCAGTTATTGGACGCGTTGCTAGAAGATTATGGGCTAAAGCTATGAAAAATAAATATGGTGCAGACAAGAGATCACAAATGCTAAAGTATCATATCCAAACATCTGGAAGATCACTTCATGCACAGGAGATTGATTTTAATGATATTCGCACTACCTTACAAGCTCTTTATGCTATTTATGATAATTGCAATTCATTGCACACAAATGCGTATGATGAAGCGATAACAACTCCTACTGAAGAGTCAGTAAGAAGAGCAATGGCAATTCAATTAATTATTAATAAAGAGTTAGGTCTAACAAAAAATGAAAACCCTATACAAGGTTCCTTTATTATTGAGGAACTGACAGATTTAGTAGAAGAAGCCGTACTTAAAGAATTTGATAGAATCACTGAAAGAGGTGGAGTATTAGGAGCTATGGAAACAATGTATCAAAGAAGCAAGATACAGGAAGAAAGCTTGTATTATGAGAATCTAAAACATACTGGAGAGTATCCTATTATTGGAGTAAACACGTTTTTAAATAAAGAGGGTTCACCTACAATTATTCCATCTGAAGTAATTCGAGCAACTGAAAAAGAAAAGAAATATCAAATCTCAATGGTAAAAGAACTAAAAACAGGAAATAAAATTAGATCAAAAGAGATATTAAAGAAAGTGCAAGAGGCTGCAATTGAGAATAAGAATATTTTTGAACTATTAATTGATGCATCTAAAACATGTTCATTAGGACAGATTACCAATACTTTATTTGAAGTTGGAGGACAGTATCGAAGAAATATGTAATGAAAATAAATACTTGATAAATTTAAGAATTAAAACAACTAAAATGATTAAAAAAATAATCTTACTATTACTTATACCTTTTTTAGGATTTTCTAATGATACTGACACTTTATTCTATGAAAGAGGAGAGATTTATTTCTTTTTTGAATATAAAAATAAAAAGCAGTTAAACTCTATCTCTGATATTATTTCAATAGATCATAAAACTAATTCAGAAATAGCTTATGCCTATGCAAATAAGAAAGAGTTTACAGAATTTCTCAAATTAGGGATTGACTATACAATTATACCACATAAACCTCTTAACTTTCTAAATGGCAATAAAAATAATTGGGACTACTACCCTTCTTATCAAGAATATGTTGATATGATGACTGCATTTGCTGATTCTTTTCCTAATATTTGTAAACTTCATAATTTAGGAACACTTACATCTGGAAGAAAGATTTTAATTGTACAAATATCTGATAATGTAGGTCAAAAAGAAGATGAACCATCATTTTTATACACTTCATCAATGCATGGAGATGAACTTTCTGGCTATATACTTAGTTTAAGACTTATTAACTACATTCTAAATGGTTATGGTAATAATCAAAGATTAACAGATTTAGTAAATGAAATTGATATATGGATAAACCCTCTTGCTAACCCAGACGGAGCCTATTACGGAGGCAATCAAGATGTTTCAGATGCAAGAAGATACAACTCAAATTGGGTAGATTTAAATAGAAATTATCCTGACCCTGAAGATGGGCCTCATCCTGACGGAAATTCATATCAAGAAGAAACAACTATTTTCTTAGGATTAGCAGATACAGTTAACTTCTCGATTTCTGCTAACATGCATTCAGGAGCTGAGGTTTGCAACTATCCTTGGGATACTTGGAGTAATTTAACAGCAGATAATAACTGGTGGGAATATGTATCTCATGAATATGCTGATTCGTGTCAAGCAAATAGCAGCAATGGATACTTTAATTATTTAAATGACGGGATTACTAACGGTAATGATTGGTATGAGATAGATGGAGGAAGACAAGATTATATGAACTATTTCCGATATTGTAGAGAGTTTACTTTAGAGCTATCAGATGATAAAACACCAGACCCAAACGATTTACCTGATTTATGGTATGCAAATTACCCTTCTCTACTAAATTATTTAGAACAATCCTTATTTGGCTTAAGAGGCATTGTTACTGATAGTATAACAGGAGATCCCTTAAAAGCAAAAATTGAGATCTTAAATTATGATATCGATAGTTCTCATGTATATTCTAATTTACCAATTGGAAATTATCATAGATATTTATATCAAGGAAATTATAATGTGACATTTAGCAGAAGCGGATACTATTCAAAAACAATTAATACTACAATATTAAATAATACGTCTACAGTTAAGAATGTTCAATTAGTACCAATAAATTGGACACCTAACTCAATAAACGAAGAAATAAAAAACAAGCAACAAAGTTTATATATAGATATCTTAGGTCGACCATTAAAATCAAAAGAAAATATTCCTTTAATCCAAATTTTTAATAAAGGAACCTCTAAGAAGAAAATCATTACTGAATAATAACTGCTTAAGAATGAAGAATGGCAATTCTACAATAACTAGGTTTTTTGATATTGTAATTCTAACTGACATAAGATATATAAATCCAAAAAAAACTGATTGGTATATCAATCAAGTATTATTAGAAGACAATATATTAAAAAAAGCTTTAGAACAGCAAGGGTTAGTAGTTTGTAAAAAAAATTGGGATGACGCTAATTTTGATTGGACTACTACTAAGTATGCGATATTTCGTACTACATGGGATTACTTTGAGAGATTTGATGAGTTCTTTAACTGGTTATCAGAAACCAAAAATAAAACTAAATTTATTAACTCAGATATAATTATCAATTGGAATGTTGACAAACACTATTTACAAGATTTAGCAAAATCTGGAGTTAATACAGCCTCTACTCTATTTATTGAAAAAGGAAGCAATATAACACTATCTAACTTATTTAAAAAACATGACTGGAATGAAGCGGTAATTAAACCTGCAATATCTGGTGCTGCTAGGCATACTTACCGAATCTCTTCAGATAATTACATTAAATATGAGCAATTATTCAAGCAATTAATTAATGAAGAGTGCATGTTGTTTCAAGAATTTTTGCACAATATTATACATAGTGGAGAGATTTCTATAATAATGATTGGTGGTCAATATACTCACGCTGTAAAGAAAATAGCAAAAAAAGGAGATTTTCGCGTACAGGATGATCATGGAGGAAGTGTTAAAGTATATAATGCTAGCCAGAAAGAAATTGATTTTGCTGAAAAATGTATACAAAGTTGCCCTGAATTACCAATATATGCAAGAGTTGATATTGTTTATGACAATCACAACAAATTATCTTTAAGTGAATTAGAACTTATTGAGCCAGAACTTTGGTTTAGAAACAACCCTAAAAGTGCAGAACTATTAGCTAATAAAATTTTTAATGTATTATTTAATAGCTGAAATTAACAATACATCAAACTCAATCTCATCACGGATTAACCTATCTCCTAAATCTTTAAAAAAACTTCCTGAGTTATATTTTACATCCCACTTAGTTCGATCAATTTTGATGTTAGCGGTTGCTTTATAATTTAAGCCCCTTATATCAACATTAGCTTTGAAATTAATAGAATGAGTAATACCCTTAATAGTTAGATCAGCAACAAACTCGTAAGTATTTCCCACTCCTTTTATTACTTTTTTAATAGTAATAACTGCCGATGGAAAATCTTTTACATTAAAGAAATCAGCATCTTTTAAATGACTATCAAGCTTTGCTCTATATTTCTCATTTTCAATATCTGTAGTTGTAATTGAATTCATATCAATACTCATCTGACCACCAACTAAAACACCATGATTTATATGTAGCATTCCTTTTTGAATATTTACAGTTCCTTCATGGCTTTCATTAATTTTTGATCCTATCCATTTAACAGTTGAACGTTTAACATCTACATTTACATAATCAATATGAGAATTTGAAGCGTAGGTAAATAGTGTCGTAATAATAAAAATTAATGATAAAAATATATTCTTCATAATTATAAAATTTTAATTTATCAAAAATATATATTTTTACTAAATAAAGTTAAAAATGATTGAAATAAAAAAATTTCATTACAAAAACAAGGGGCTAATGAAGATAGCTCATAAAATCAGATATGATGTTTTTGTTGTTGGACAAAAATGTCCTGAAGAAATTGAATGGGAATTTGAAGAAGAATCAACTCATTTTATAGTATTTAATGATGGCGAAGCAGTGGCAACTGCTCGACATAGAAAAACAGAAAAAGGATATAAATTAGAACGGTTTGCTGTGCGCAAGATCAATAGAGGTAAAGGATACGGACATATAGTATTGAAAGAAATACTTAAAGATCTAAAAAATATTTCTGAAAAGATTTATATGCATGCTCAAATCCAAGTTCTACCATTTTACCAAAAAGTAGGATTTATAAAAGAAGGACGAAGTTTTGAAGAAGCTGGAATCATGCACTACAAAATGGTATTAAAGCGACGAGACTATTGATGGTACTTTGTGTGTCCAATCATATATATCTTCTATCTCTCCCCTCTGTATTGCTTGTAAATTTTGTTTTAACTTGATTGAGAAAGAATCTTCACAAGCTTCTATATTCATTCTATTCTTTCTATAAGTAATAGAACTAATAGGGATTACAGTTACTGCGGTGCCAGTACCAAAAACTTCTTTCAATTCACCAGATTGATAAGCATTTAGAATCTCAGAAACTGCAACTCTTCTTTGCTCAACAATTATACCACTATCTTTAGCTAATCTTATAACACTATCTCTTGTAATACCTTCTAATATACTATCATTTAGTTCTGGAGTAATCAGCTTATCTGCGATTCTGAACCAGACATTCATTGTTCCAGCTTCTTCAATATATTTATGTTCTATAGAGTCTGTCCAAATTACCTGATGAAAACCATTCGCATTAGCCTGCTTGGTTGGATAAAATGATGCAGCATAATTACCAGCAGCTTTTGCAAAACCAACTCCTCCTTTTGCTGCCCTTGTAAAACTTTCTTCAATTACTATGTCAATAGAGTCTCCATAGTACTTTTTTGTAGGACATGTTATAATAATAAATTTATATTCTAATGAAGAAGAAGCCTTTACGCACTCTGCAGAAGCAAAAATAAATGGTCGAATATATAAAGAATATCCCTCCTCACGTTTACACCAATCACTATCTAATGCTAATAATTTATCAAGACCTTTAATAAAAATATCTTCAGGAATTTCTGGTATTGACAATCTTACTGCAGATTTATTCAATCTTTTAAAATTTTCATGTTTTCTAAAAATTAATACGTCATTATTCTTATTCTTAAAAGCTTTCATACCCTCAAAAACTGATTGCCCATAGTGCAATACTTGCGTTCCTGGATTCATCTCAATAGGACCATACGGTAAGATATTTACATCTCCCCACTTATCATTTTTATAATTACAAACAAGCATATGATCAGAGAAAACAGTACCAAATGGTAAATTAGAAAAATCTATTGTTTTTAATCTTGATTGACTTGCTTTTTTAATCCTCATAATCTAGAAAGATTTGAATAATTTTCGTTTTGCAAAAATATAAAAAATAAAAATAAGTTGCATTAACTTATTTACATAAAAAAACATCTATATTATAAATTGAATAATATTATCTAAAAGAAATTCCTTTTATCTTTGCAATCTATAAATTAAGAAAAAGAAGAAAAATACAACACAATACAATGATTCAGATTAAATTATGCGAAATGTGCAATAAACCGATCTACCTACTACCAATAAAAATAATTAAGGAATTACATATAAAGTAAGTGAAAAACAAACTAGTAATTACTAATGACGGTTCACATTCAATATTTCATTCTAAAATTAATGAATGTTATCACTCAAAACATGGAGCAATTGTAGAGGCAGAACATGTTTTCATACGTAATGGTTTTTCAGCAGCTCATAAAAAACAACTTAATATTCTAGAAATTGGATTTGGAACAGGCTTAAATGCACTTCTAACATTACAAAAAGCTGTACAAAAGAAAATAACCGTAAATTATCATACTGTAGAGCTCTATCCATTAGATAAAATCCATTACTCTAAACTTAACTTCACCGAACTAATAGGAATTGAAAAAGATAATTTACTTAGACTACACACATCTAAATGGGAAGAAGAATGTAAAATAAATACCTTCTTTAATTTTAAAAAAATAAATACTGATCTACAGAAATTTATATCAGAATTGAAATTTGATATTATATATTTTGATGCCTTTTCTCCTGAAAAACAGCCAGAGCTATGGACTAATACTGTTTTTATGAAAATGCATAATTATCTAAAAAAAGATGGATTCTTAGTAACTTATTGTGCAAAAGGAATTGTAAAAAGAACTATGAAATCAGTAGGTTTTGAGATTATAGTGTTAGATGGACCTCCAGGAAAACGCCAAATGACAAGAGCAAATAAATTAATCCTTAAAAATAGATTCTATAATCAGCGAAAGCCCTTTATAAGCAAAAAAGAAAATTAGAGGGATTAATAATAAACCAATAATAAGAAGAGTATAATTCTCATATTTAATATTATGAAAACCAGCATACAAAGCAATTGCTGATAAAATAATACTTATCGAAAATCCAGACATCCACATACCTGCTTTTATAAGCTTCTCTTTATTCATTATATTTATCTAATATATCACGCACAGAACCATATTTTACTAAAAGACTATTAGCAGTCTCATAATCAACACCAATTTCTTTCATAATCATCTTTGTTCCCCTATCAACTAATTTATTATTTGAGAGTTGCATATCAACCATCCTATTACCTTTTACTTTACCTAAACCTATCATTACAGAAGTAGATATCATATTAAGGATTAACTTCTGAGCAGTTCCAGCCTTCATACGAGTACTTCCTGTTACAAACTCAGGACCAACAACTATTTCAATTGGAAAATCAGCAACTTTAGATAAAGGAGATGAATCATTACAAACTATACACGAAGTTATAATATCTCTTTTTCGACATTCTTTAAGAGCTCCAATAACATATGGAGTTGCTCCTGAAGCAGCAATCCCAATAACAATATCATTAGTATTAATCTTGTAAGATTCTAAGTCTTTCCATCCCAAGTTAATATTATCCTCTGCAAATTCTACGGATTCTCTTATGGCTTGATCTCCTCCGGCTATAATTCCTATTACTAATCCGTTATCTACACCAAAAGTTGGAGGACATTCAGAGGCGTCAACAATACCTAATCTGCCAGATGTTCCAGCACCGATATAAAATAATCTACCATCATTTTGTATTTTAGAGATAATTAACTCTACTAAGCTTTCTATTGAAGGAATCTGTTTCTCAACTAATAGTGCTACTTTTTTATCTTCTTTATTTATATTCGTAAGAATATCTGCGACACTCATCTCTTCTAAACCATTATAAAGAGAATCAGATTCAGTGGTTTTTTTCATTTAATATAAAGGAGGAAATCTAGACGGATCTACCTCACTCATCATTTCATAAACCTTTTCAAATACATCTTCTGATGAAGGTTTTGTAAAATAATCGCCATCTTTTCCATATGGTGGTCTATGTTCTTTAGCAGCTAAAGTTTGTGGTTCTGAGTCTAAAAAATTATAGGCATCTTGTTCTTCTACAATTTTCTGTAAAATATATGCAGAAGCACCTCCCGGAACATCTTCATCAATAATCAATAATCTATTAGTTTTCTTTATACTTTTAACAATATCATGAGATAAATCAAAAGGAACTAAAGTTTGAAGATCAATAACCTCACAAGAAATACCAGCATTTTCTAACTTATTAGCTGCATCTGATACAATCCTCCAAGTACTTCCATATGTTACTAAAGTAATATCACTTCCATGTTTAGTGGATTCTACTTTACCAATAGGAACTCTAAATTCTCCAATATTATTAGGTAATTTCTCCTTTACCCTATAGCCATTTAAACACTCTATTACCATTCCTGGATCATTAGATTGCATTAAAGTATTATAAAAACCAGCAGCTCTTGTCATATCTCTTGGTACGCATAAGTACATACCTCTTGTACCATTTAATAACATACCCATAGGAGATCCTGAATGCCAAATACCTTCTAATCTGTGACCTCTCGTGCGTATAATAAGAGGAGTAATCTGTCCTCCATGTGTTCTATAGTATAATGATGAAATATCATCTACCATTGGCTGAAAACCATAAATAACATAGTCTAAATATTGCATCTCAGCAATTGGCTTAAGTCCTCTTAATGAAAGGCCTATTCCCTGACCAATAATTGTGGCCTCTCTAATTCCTGTATCCGCAACTCTACTTTCTCCGAATTTCTCTTGTAATCCTTCACAGCCTTGATTTACTCCTCCAATCTTACCAACATCTTCACCAAAAATCATTGCTTCTGGTATTGCATCAAACATATGGTGAAAATTATCTCTTATAATAATTCTACCATCTACTTCCTCAGCATCTGGATCATAAGTTGGCTTTACCTCTAACACATTACATGCAGAAGTTGAGGTCTCATTATATAACTTTGTATTATACCTTTGATAACTCTCAGAATTGATTCTATTAATAAAATTACGTAACATTGATTTTTCTGGAACATCTTCATTAGCAATCATAGCTAAAAGACTTCTTGCTTTAGAAAGAAAATCCCTTCTAAAAATACCAAACATTGCTGACTGATTTAAATCTTGAATCCAATCAGAGATCTCAGAAATATTAAGTTTCGCATAAATAGCATTAAATATTTCTAAAAGTTCTTTCCATTCTTCTTTAATAGGAGCTTGATATTCTTGCCACGCTTCTTTTTTTTGTTGCTTGACAAAATCTAAAGCTTCTTTATCAATTACCTCTAATTCTTCTAAAGAAGCAATTCCACTTTCAACAATCCACTCCTTAAACTTGATAATACAATCAAAATCGTTTTCCCATTTTAATCTTTCCTTGCTTTTATACCTTTCATGAGAACCAGAAGTAGAATGGCCGGTTGGCTGAGTCATTTCTATAACATGAATAATTGATGGTATATGTTCTTCTCTAGCTAGTTTTTCTGCCTTTTCATATGCTTCTACTAATGATGGGTAATCCCACCCTTTTACTTTAATAATCTCATACCCCTTGCCTTTTTCATTATTCTGAAAGCCAGTCAAAACCTCTGATACATCAGATTTTGTCATTTGAACATCATTAGAAACAGAAATACCATATCCATCATCCCAGATTGATATGATTGCAGGAACCTGAAGCACTCCAATTGCATTCACAGCTTCCCAGAAATGACCTTCTGCACAAGAAGAATTACCAATTGTTGCAAATGCTATCTCATTTCCATTATTTGTAAATCCAGGCTTTGCTTTTGCTAATTCAGGATTGTCTCTATAAACTTGAGAAGCTTGAGCAAGACCAACTAATCTTGGAAATTGAGAAGCTAAACATGCCATATCAGAAGTAGAATTCTTTTGTTGCATCAAATTTCTCCAACTTCCATCATCATTTAGAAAACGTGTACCAAAATGATTCATCATTTGACGCGATCCAGAAGAAGGTTCTCTTTCTAATTCAGGATCTCCATACAATGCAGAAAACATATGTTTTGGAGAATATTGTCCAATAGCAGTCATTAATGCTTGATCTCTATAATATCCAGCTCTAAAATCTCCATTACGAAAAACTTTAGACAAAGCTATCTGAGCTAATTCTTTTCCATCTCCAAAAATACCAAAACTACCTTTTCCAGATAAAACATCTCTTCTTCCTTGATTACCAGATTCTCTCACTTCAAATGCTAGTCTGTAATCAGACAAAATAGTAGACTTAAATTGATCCTTAGATATCTTGTTTTTTGTTTTTGATAATTTAGCACTCATTATAGATATATTAAATTTAGGTTTGCGAAATTAATCAAATTTTATGATTTATATCATATTTTTAAAAAATGAAAA
>CEVW01141768.1_pt1 | contig 16119 bp, 17 predicted proteins | sample 427061 | NCBI WGS metagenome assembly CEVW01 (sample SAMEA2623774, study PRJEB7988) | marine metagenome | biome: marine biome (ENVO:00000447); feature: surface water layer (ENVO:00002042); material: "saline water (ENVO:00002010), including plankton (ENVO:xxxxxxxx)" | depth 5 m
AACCAGAATATTGGTTATGGTCACATAAAAGATGGAAACACAAAAGAAAAAAATAAAAATTGCTATTATAATCCTTAATTGGAATGGAAAGGAATGGCTACAAAAATTCTTACCTACTTTGGTAGAAAATAGTAATGATGCTACTGTTTTTTTAGCTGATAATGGATCATATGATGACTCTCTTTTTTTTATAAAAAAAGAGTTTCCTTCTGTCAGAATAATTGAAAATAATGAAAACTTGGGTTTTGCAGGTGGTTATAATAAAGCGTTGACTCATATTCAAGCAAAGTACTATGTTCTTGTTAATTCTGATCTTGAAGTAGCTCCAGCTTGGCTTTCTCCAATTATCAGTTTAATGGATAGAGATAAGAATATTGCTGCTTGTCAGCCAAAAATAATAGATTATAATAATCGTAAAAGATTTGAATATGCGGGTGCTAGCGGTGGCTATATTGATAATTTAGGTTATCCTTTTTGTAGGGGAAGAATATTTAATCACTTAGAAGAAGACAAAGGGCAGTACAATGACCTGAAAGAAGTGTTTTGGGCAACAGGAGCTTGTCTCTTCTTAAGGTCTGATGCTTTCTGGGCTGTTGGTGGATTTGATGCTAGCTTTTTTGCTCACCAAGAAGAGATTGACCTTTGCTGGAGAATGAAGAATAATGGGTTTAAAATTATGGTTCAGCCACAATCTATTGTTTATCATGTAGGTGGCGGTACTCTTAATTCTGGATCTAGTTTTAAAACATATCTGAATTTTAGGAATAATCTTTACATGCTATTTAAGAATTTACCTGCCTACTATTTATTTTTTATTATTCCTATTAGGTTATTTTTAGATGGAATTGCAGCTATTTCATTCTTAGCTAAGAAAAAGGGTGTTAGTCATTTTCTTTCAGTCATTAAAGCACATTTTGCTTTTTATTTTGCTATCCCAAAGTTGATTGCTAAACGTTATAAAATTACTCAACAGAATAAATTAGTAGGTAAAATGGAAAAATCTATTTTGGTAAGAAATAAATTAAAAGGAATAAATATTTTCTCTGATTTATAGCTAATTTATTTAAAAGGTGATTACATCTTTAAATAGAAGTCCTTACATAGATTAATATACTTTTCAGTATATTCATGTCTTGATTTTTCAATAGTAAGTTGTTCTATTATTAGTTTTAATTTAATAAAAGAGAGTTCGAGCATAACTCTTTTTATCGCTGATCTCTGATTTCCTTTTATATAGCATTTTTTGTTGATATGTAGTTTGTTAGATACTGCAATTTTACAAAAATATTCTTCTGAATCTTTCGGTATTATTACAGAGAATGTTCCTTTATTTTCGAGTAGTTTAATAGTCCTTTGTATTAATTCTTTATATGATAGTTTATTGGTGCGTCTTGCAATATCTCTTCTATTATGTGATTTGTTTTGAGCGAAAAAAGGAGGATTACTTATTATAAGATCAAATTTTATTTTAGAATTAAAATTTTGTAATGATATATTTCTGATTTCTATTCTTTCTTTCCAATCAGAATTAGTAATATTTAATTTTGCCTCCTTGCTAGCTATTTTGTCAATCTCTATTCCAACTATTTTACTTTTGGTATTTCTTTGAGCAAGCATTAGGCTTATTAATCCAGTGCCACAGCCAATATCTAAAATATTTGTTAAGTTGTTACAAGACACCCAGCTTGCTAGCAGTACAGCGTCAGTACCAACTTTCATAGCCGATTTTTCTTGAATAATGTTAAATTTTTTGAACTTGAAAACAGACATCTATTTTATAAAATAGTTTATTTATTATTTTGATTTACTTCCAATCCATATTCCATCCATAGTTGGTGGATGACTCCAAGTTCCACTTCCATTGCTCTCTTCTATATCTATTCCTCCAGAAAAATTTCCTCCAGACTGTGTTGTAGCATTAATTGATGGATATCCCCCACCATCATCTATGTCTCAACTAAAACTAACAGGTACTTCTGTAATGTCAAACACAAAATATCCATCAATAATTAAATTAGGTCCATCTGAAGATATATTTGCATACCAATCTCCTACGCTTACACTATAATTCCAGTATATGTAATATATCCTGCCCAATCGCCTTTAATATCAGCAAACATAGATGATATATTATTATTATCTTTATTAGTATTTATATTATTAGGCTTTTCTACCTCTTTCTTACAAGTTGTAAAAAGAAGTGGCAAGCAAAGTAATATAAGTATTAGCTTTTTTATTGTTAATCGTTTATTCTATAACTATTCTTTTCTCTACTGTTCCATCATCGTATATGTAAATGAGAGGGGTGTTTCTTCTGTAGGGTATTTCTTGCCCAAAAAAATCTGTAATTCTAACTAATCTTCTATTATCTTCTTTATCGATGAATAAATTACTGTTTGATTGTATTAAACTTACGATACGTACACTATCCATTATCACATCTGTTAATGGCATATCATTAGCATTAGTTGGAACATTGCCAATATTTTCAACAATATCAAAACCACTAATTGTAATTCCAAAGACAGGATGTTTTGAGGAAAATGGAGGTTTATCAAAATCTAGATAAGTATTATTTACAAGATTTATAAAGAATTGACAAGTTCCTGTATTAGGTCCTGAATTTGCCATAGAAATAGTTTTTTGAATATTGCTTAATGAACTATCAAATTCATCAGATATAGTTGAAGGTGTAGGAGATACATCACCTCCTTGAATCATGAAATTATCAATTACTCTGTGAAATATCGCTCCATCATAGAACTTTGTGCTCACAAGATTAATAAAATTAGAAGATGTAATAGGAACAAGAGAGTCGTAAAGCTGTATTCTAAAATCTCCGTAGTTTGTATAAAAATCAACCTGAGTTTGAGCATTAATATTAAATATGCTAAATAGAAATATAGTTGGCAAGCAAAGTAATTTAAGTAGTAGTTTTTTCATTTTAGTGTTAATAAAGCAGCTTTATAAGAATCCAATCCTAAACCGCAAATAACTGCTTTGCAATTTTTAGAGAGAAGAGATTTTTGTCTAAAATTTTCTCTAGCATATATATTTGAGATATGTACTTCTGTTACTGGTGTATCTATTGCTTTTATGCAGTCAGCTATAGCTACTGAAGTATGAGTATAGCCTCCCGCATTAAGTACAATAGCATCATAGGTAAAGCCTACTTCTTGTAGTTTGTTAATAAGATCCCCTTCTATATTGTTTTGATAGTAATCAATCTTAAGATGTTTTAATTCAGAACGTAATTCATTTAAATATTCTTCAAAAGGAATATTACCATAAATAGCTTCTTCTCTTTTACCCAATAAGTTTAAATTTGGGCCATTAATAATTATTACCTTCATAAAAGCAAATCTACATAAATGAGTTGGAAAACATCGATAAAAGATTTTAAATCTTATTTACAGATAGAGCGATCACTATCAGATAATTCGGTGCAAGCATATATTAGTGATGTTAGTAAGTTTTCAAATTATTGTATTCAATCAAATTTATCTGAACTAAAGATTACTAGAGAAAATATTATTGAATTTTTAATAACATTAAAAAAGGAAGATATATCTGCTCGTTCACAAGCTCGTATTATTTCAAGTATAAAGGCATTTTATAAGTATCTAATAATTGAGGACTATATTAAGTATAATCCAACAGAACTTATTGAGAGTCCAAAGATTGGATTAAAACTACCTGATACACTATCATTAATTGAGATTGACAAGCTCATTTCAGCTATCGATTTAAGCTCAAATCAAGGTGAGCGAAACCGTGCTATATTAGAGAGTTTATATAGTTGTGGTCTTAGGGTTAGTGAGCTTGTAAATCTGCAGCTCTCTAATATTCATTTTAACAAAGGTTATTTAAAGGTAATCGGTAAGGGTGATAAAGAGAGATTGGCTCCTATTGGAGGTAAGGCGCTTAAATGCTTAAAAACTTATATTAATGAAGTGAGGAGTCATCAAGATATACAAAAAGGACATGAAGATTTTGTATTTTTGAATAATAGAGGCGCCAAGCTTACTAGAGTAATGATATTTCTTATAATAAAGAAATTAGCAGAAAAAATTGGTATGAGAAAGAAAATCAGCCCTCATACTTTTAGGCATTCTTTTGCGACACACCTAATTGAAGGGGGGGCTGATTTGCGTGCTGTACAAGAAATGCTAGGACACGAGAGCATTACTACTACTGAAATTTATACTCATCTTGATAAAGACTTCTTAAGAAGTAATATCATACAGTTTCATCCGAGAAGTTAATGCAATTAAAACATAATATATTTAAAATGTACCTTCTTAAGGGAGTGCTATGGTTTATGGTATCAATGCCAATTATTGTGCTGTTCTTTCAGGAGCATGGTTTGTCATTAACTCAAGTAATGCTCTTACAAGCAATATACTCATTATCAGTAGCTCTTTTTGAAATTCCTTCTGGATATATTGCTGATCTATTTGGAAGAAGAAAAACCATTATACTTTCTACTATTTTTTGCTTTATGGGGTATTTAATCTTTTCATTTTATGGAGGGTTTTATACTTTTGCTATTGCTGAGATTTTAGTGGGAATTGGTGGTAGTTTAATGTCAGGTAGTGATAGTGCAATAATTTATGACACATTATTAGAAACAGAAGATGAAGAATGTTACACCAAAATTGAAGGGAGAAATTATGCGATTGGTAATTTCTCTGAGGCCTTAGCAGGTATCCTTGGAGGTTTCTTAGCAGTAAGTTCTATTTATTTACCTGTCTATGTCCAAACTGCAATTTTATTTTTAAGCATCCCTATTGCATTTAGTTTAGTAGAACCAAAAATATATGCAGACAATAAATTAGGCAAGTCATTTGTAGCAATATTTGATGTCGTAAAGTTTACTTTAGTAGATAATATGAAGCTTAGATGGTTAATTATTTATTCTTCAGCAATGGGTGTTGCAACTCTGTCAATGGCATGGTTTGCACAACCCTTTTTTAAGCAAATTAATATTCCTTTAGCTTATTTTGGAGTACTTTGGGCTGGCCTCAATTTTTCAGCAGGAATTACTTCATTTAATTCGTATAGAATTGACAAGAGGGGAAATAAAAAATTACTAATATTTCTGTCATTAGCAATGGTTTTCTCATTCCTTTTATTGGGAATAAACTCATCAGTAATTGGCATGCTATTTGTATTTGCTATTTATCTAATAAGAGGCGTCGTCACTCCTATTTTGAGAAATGCAATTAATATAAACACTACATCTGATAAAAGAGCAACTGTGCTCTCAATCAGGAGTTTTATTATACGTATATCATTTGTTATTACTGCTCCTTTTTATGGTTATTTAGCTGAAAATCATTCTTTAAGCTATACTTTCTATGCATTATCAATTGTTGTTGGTTTTTTTTCAATTTTATCTTCTATAAAGCTTATTAAATTAGATAATAAATCTACTTTTGTACAATGAAAAAATTAAAAGAAAAATGGGGTATAGAATCTAATTTTCAGTTGATGATTATATTTATTGTATTTTCTATTACAGGATCATTATCCTTATATGTTTCTGCTCCAATATTAAATTTTGTAGGCCTTGAGAAAGGAACTCTTACTCCTTGGCTCTATATACCATTAAAGTTAATTTTAGTTTTTCCTGCTTATCAAGTAATAATTTTAATTGTTGGAGCTGTATTTGGTCAATTTCGATTTTTTTGGAAATTAGAGAAGAAAATGCTTTATCGTTTTGGTTTTAAGCAATTTAAAGATTAAAATGTTATCCTTTTGCTAATTTAGCAAAACTAAATATCTATTCATGAAACTAATAATATCACTTGCTACAAGGTTAATTCCAAGACACTATCTCCAACATGTAAGCCATTTCTTTTTAAGAATATTTTCTTTGTTTTTAAGAGGTGATAAGTTTGAAGATCCTATCAATGGAAAAACTTATCGTAAGTTATTACCTTACGGAAGAGTTAATTCAAGAGAGAATGCAATTGCTCCTGATAGTATGAGTCTTGAGCGCCACAGATTAATGTGGCTTTTTATGAAAGAAAAAACTAATTTTTTCACAGATAAATTAAAGTTTTTACATATTGCTCCAGAGTATTGTTTTATTAAATTATTCAAAGGCATGAAGAACCTTAATTATACTACTGGTGATTTGATTTCTCCTTGGGCAGATGTAAAGTTTGATGTCCACAATATTCCCTTTAATGATAATACTTATGATGTAGTAATATGCAATCATGTTTTAGAACATGTAAAAGATGATCATAAGGTAATGACAGAGTTTTATAGAGTTATGAAACCAGGTGGCTGGGGAATATTTCAAGTACCTATTGATATAAAAAATCCAATAACAATTGAAGACAAGACAATAACTGATCCTAAGATAAGAGAAAAATTATATTGGCAAAGTGACCATCTTCGTTTATACGGATTAGATTATGGGAATAAACTAGAATCTGCAGGTTTCAAGGTAACAGAGAGTAACTTTATAAATGAACTTAACCCTAGTTTAGTTGAGAGATATGCTCTTCCTAAGGGTGAAATTGTCTACTTTTGTGAGAAGAAATAAAAACTTGTACTTATTGTTCAATATAGATTATTTTCTTTGTTTTAAAAAAATCTTCTACAAAGAAATCTGAGATTTCATATGATTTATGAGTGATACCTTGTAGTTCTTCGGATAAATCACCACCTTTTAAGTATAATATTCCATTTCTAATGCTATTATTATTGTAAGTATTAAATCTTCCTGCAACCCATTTATTAAACTCGTTCATATTAGTGACAGCACGACTAACTACAAAATCAAATGATTCATTGATGTTCTCAGCTCTTATATCTTTAGTACGTACATTAACTAAATCTAAAGATTTTCTTATGTTATTGACTACTTTTATTTTTTTGCTAATACTATCAATAAGCAGGAATTCTACTTGAGGGAATAGTATAGCTAAAGGAATTCCAGGGAATCCTCCGCCAGTACCAACATCAAGAATCTTTGTGCCTTTTTTAAAGCTTACTAGCTTAGCTATAGCTAAAGAATGTAGAATATGGTTTGTGTAAAGAAGGTGAATATTCTTACGTGAGATAACATTGATTTTAGTATTCCAACTTTCATAAAGAACTTTTAAATCAATAAATTGCTGTATTTGTTTGTCTGATAACTCAGTAAAATACTTTTGAATAATCTGCACTTAGTAAGAGTCTTTAATTCCAGACATAATATTAAATAATTGTTCTCGACTTCTATACAATTGAGCTTTTACTGTGCCAATTGGTAAGTCTAAAATCTCAGCAATTTCATCATAACTTAATTCTTTAAAGTATCTTAGTTTTACCAAATCTCTATATTTTGGCTTTAATTGATCTACAATATATCTTAGTATTGCTATTCTTTGTTTTTTCTCCATTTCCTGCTCTGGATTTAGAAGATCTGACATTAAATCAAAACTTGTTTTTTTACCATCTTCATCTAGCATTAATTTATCAATCGATATAGTTGGTAATTTATGTTTACGTAAATAATCAATACAATGATTCCTGGCTAAAGTAAAGAGCCATGTACTAAAGGCATAATTAGGTGTGTATAGGTGAAGCTTCTTAAATGCTTTGCCTATTGATTCAATAGTTAGATCTTTAGCTAATTCTTGATCATTTACTTTTTCATAAAGCATAAAGTATAGAGGATCTCTGTATAACTTCATCAACTCATTGTATGCAGTCGGATCACCGCTATCTAAAGCTCGGGTAATTAATTTTAAATCTCTTTTAGCTTTTTTAGTTAAATTACTTGTCATTTACTCCATTTATGAGGTTTTTTAAATAGGTTCAATAATACAAAAAATCCTTGTAATAATATGTGAGTTATTTCGTAGATTGGATGAATCCAGTATAAATCAAGAACCCTAAGTTTTTTCATGCTTTCATAGTTAACAGCATAAGAAGTTATCAGTTTTATACATAGAAGTATTAATGTGTATATAGGTTGAATATTGAGACTAAGCATTAAAATAATACTTAACCAAAAAAATAATTGTGCGTAAGGATAAAGAGCTAAAAGAAATTTAAATTTAAATTTATAGTATGGAGCTGTAGATATATGTCTTCTTTTTTGATAAATCCATTCACTCCAATTTTCAATTACTTCTGAAATTGTATGTGAATCTTCAGATATCTCAATACTTACATTATTACAGCTTGCAACTTCTTGAACAAATAAATCATCATCTCCTGATGGTATATGAATATGATTAGCAAATCCCTTATTATTAAAAAATAGTGATTTCTTGTAAGCAAGATTTCTTCCAACTCCCATGTAGGCTTGAGATTTTAAAGCATATGATAGGTATTGTTGAGCAACATTATACGTATCATATTGAATGAGCTTATTAAGAAGTCCTTTTTCCTTCCTGTAAGCCCCATAGCCAAGAATTATATCAGATTTACTAAAATTATTACATATTTTTTTAATCCAATTTTTAGAATTAGGAATACAATCAGCATCAGTTAAAAGTAAATATTCGTGTTTTGCAGTTTTAATTCCTAATGTAAGAGCAAATTTTTTACCAGGATTATGTGTTACAAAATCATCAATTTCTACGACTATTAAATTGATATGTTTCTTTGCTAGTGTTTCAAGAAATAATTTACTGCCATCGGTTGATTGATCATTTACTACAATTACTTCAAAATCAATATAATTTTGACTTAATATTTTTGGCAAATTCTTTCGTAAGTTAACTAATTCATTCTTCGCACAAATAACTATTGAAATTGGGCTGTTGAATGATTCTTCATTGTTATTTAATAAGCAAAGATTAAAAAAGAAATAAAAGTAATAAATTAATAATATCAATAAACTGACAGCAGCAATAATTAAACTGCTTTCTTCTAGAAAAAGTGTTGAAGTAAGATGGGTTTTTAGTAAAACACTAGGCACCTAAATAATTCAAAATGTTCTTTTCTACTCTATTTATAACATCACTAACATCTTCTTTTACAAATTTATCTCCTGTTATATATTCAAATAATTCTATATATCTTTCTGATACAGAATTACAATATTCCTCACTCATCTTTGGAATGCTCTCTCCATCCTTGCCTTGAAAGCCATTCTCTATTAACCATTGGCGAACAAATTCTTTAGATAGTTGTTTTGGAGAATCTCCATTCGCGATTTTTTCTTCATATCCATCAGCATAAAAATATCTAGAAGAATCAGGAGTATGTATTTCATCAATTAACGTAATTATATCATTTTTATCTTTACCAAATTCATATTTAGTATCAACAAGTATTAATCCCTTTTCAGCAGCAATATCTGTTCCTCTTTTAAATAGTTTTCTTGTATAATCTTCTAATTTAATGTAATCTTCTTCTGAAACAATTCCTTGTGAGAGAATTTCTTCACGACTAATATCTTCATCATGTCCCACTTCAGCTTTAGTCGTTGGAGTAATTAATGGATTTTCAAACTTTTGATTCTCAACCATTCCATCAGGCATAGGAACTCCACATATTAATCTTTTACCAGATTTATACTCTCTCCAAGCATGTCCGGTAAGATATCCTCTTATAACCATTTCAACCATAAATGGATTACAATTTTTACCAATTGTTACAGATGGATCTGGTGTTGCATCCATCCAATTCGGAACAATGTCAGAAGTTGCATTTAAAAATTTAGCTGCAATTTGAGATAGTACCTGCCCCTTATACGGTATGCCTTCTGGTAATACACAGTCGAAAGCAGATATTCTGTCTGATGCAACCATTACTAGTGTTTCATCATTTATTGTATAGACATCTCTAACTTTACCTTTATAAAATTTTGTTTGCCCTGGTAGTTTGAAATTAGTTCCCTTAATTGTGTTAGTCATTTTGTTGTTTTTTATATGCGTTAATAATTTGTTTTACAAGTTTGTGTCTTATTACATCTTTTCCATCAAGAGTAATAAAACTTACTTCTTTAATATTTTTAAGTGTATTTCTTGCATGTATTAATCCCGATTTATAATTCTTCGGTAAATCAATTTGAGTCTCATCTCCAGTAATAATAAATTTAGCTGACTTCCCCATTCTTGTTAAAAACATTTTCATTTGCTGCTCAGTAGTGTTTTGGCCTTCATCAAGTATGACAAATGCTTTATCTAATGTTCTCCCTCTCATAAATGCAAGTGGTGCAATTTGAATTGTCCCATTCTCTACATAATCATTAAGTTTATCAATAGGCATCATGTCAAATAAGGCATCATAAATAGGTTGCATATATGGATCTAGTTTTTCCTTTAGATCACCTGGAAGAAAGCCGAGATTCTCACCAGCTTCAACAGCAGGTCTTGTAAAAATTATTCTTTTTACTTCTCTATTTTTTAATGATCTAACTGCAAGTGCAACTGCTGTGTAAGTTTTTCCAGTGCCTGCAGGACCTATTGCAAATATCATATCATTTTTAGTAATCTCACTAACCATTTTTCTTTGGTTGACAGTTCTTGCCTTTATAGACCTTCCATTTTGTCCATATAAAATAATATCATTTTTTGTTTCTAATATCTTATCCTCATCACCCTCGGCTAATCGTTCAATTTGACTAATTGTGAGTGAGTTGTATTGTTTAATATGTTTAACAAAAGAATTTAGCTTCTGTTCAAAATAATTTATTTGCGCAGCACTTCCTATAAGTTTTAAGTTTTCACCTCTAGAAATAATCTTTAGCTGTGGGAATAACTTCTTTATCTTATCAAGTTTATTATTGTTTGTGCCAAAAAGTTTTACCAACTCAATGTTACTAAGTGTTATTTTTTTTTCACTCATTAGCAATACTGTTCATAGATTTGTTTTATTTTTGAATTTACAAAATAACAACATTTTAATTATTTCATCAATAGTATTTAATAATAAATGGCAATAATTACTCTTACTACTGATTTAGGAACCAATGATAGCTATCTTGCATCAGTAAAAGGCAGTATTTATTCTCAATTTGAAAATGCTAAAATTGTTGATATAACTAATCATATTGAGCCATTTAACATTCAGCAAGCTGCATATATTTTAGGCAATTGCTTTAAGGATTTTCCTATTGGAACAGTTCATATAATTAGTGTCGATGATGAACTTTCAATTCATAATGAACATTTAGCTGTCAAAGCTTTTGGGCATTATTTTATTGGTGCTGATAATGGGTTTTTCTCACTTTTATTTTCTGAATTAAAACCTGAAAAAATAGTAAGATTAAATATATCACTAACTACTAATTGCATGACTTTTTCAGCTAAAAATATTTTTGTTCCTGCTGCATGTCATTTATTGAGAGGTGGAACAATGGAAATTATTGGTTCTTTGATAGAAGATTTTGATAATAAAAGAATGGAGTTAAAATCTGTTTTACAAGCAAACATGATTAGAGGTTCGGTAATTTATGTTGATGGTTACGGAAATGCTATAACAAATATTAGTAAATTAGAATTTGAAAAGACTCAGAAAGGAAGGAAATTTACAATATTATTTGGCAGAGAAGATGAAATGATTACAAATATTTCTTCAAAGTATACAGACGTATCTATTGCTGAAAAACTTGCTTTATTTGGTGAAAATAATTTATTACAAATTGCAATTAACCAGGGTTTTGCAAGTAAATTGCTTGGTTTAAAATTGCATGAAATAGTTAGAATTGAATTTAAATGAAAGTTATTTACAAAAAAGAATTAGGTAGCTTTTTTAGCACTACAATAGGTCCAATAATAATTGGTTTATTTCTTCTTATTAATGGAATGTTACTTTGGAGTGAGATAAGTAACTTTAACATTCTTGATAATGCTTATGCATCAATGGATATTTTTTTTACTATTTCTCCTTTAATTTTTTTGATATTTATTCCTGCTGTTAGTATGCGCTCTTTTTCAGAAGAATATCATTTATTAACTATTGAAATTATAGTTACAAAGCCTATTACTGCATTTCAGATTGTTTTTGCAAAGTTCTTAGCTGTATTAACGTTAATCTTTTTTTCTCTCTCACCTACAGTCTTATATGTTATTACAATTTATTTTTTAGGAGAGACGGTTGGAAATATTGATTTAGCGGCAGTAATTGGATCCTATATAGGAATTCTTTTACTAAGTAGTATTTTCTCGAGCATATGTCTTTTTGCTTCATCTCTAACTAGCAATCAAATTATCGCTTTTGTTTTAGGCATAATTCTATCAGCAGTATTTTATTTTGGATTTGATTTATTAAGTGATTTTGCAATGTTTGAATCAATTGATTTTATGTTACAAAAAATTGGAATTTCCTACCACTACAATATAATGAGTACAGGTTTAATAAGACTATCTGATATTATTTATTTTTTATCTATAAGTTTTGTGTTTATTAAACTTACAGAGCTAGTCATCTTAAATCAAAAGAAGTAATGAAAAATAAAATTAGAATCTTAGCTTTTTTTGGATTAGTTATAGCAATTAATTTACTTTTTTCATTTATCGACTATAGTTTTGATTTGACCTTAGATAAAAAACATTCAATTGCAGATGAAACACAACAAATATTATCTAGTTTAGATGACATAATATATATAAAAGTTTATTTAGATGGAGATTTCCCTGCAGAGTTTAAGTATTTACAATCAGAAGTTAAAAATCTTTTATCTGTATTTAAGTCTATTGCTGGATCTAATTTTGAATTTGAATTTATTGATCCAAACAATTTAGTTGATGAAAAAGAAAAAATAAATCTTTTTAAACAGTTGGTCAAGGATGGCCTTAGTCCAACTGATATTGAAGTAAGAACTTCTTCTTCAAACTCAAATCAGATTATATTTCCTAGTGCCTTAGTTTATTATAAAAATAAACATAGAGCAGTAAACTTTCTAAAAAATTCAATAGCAAAAAAACCAGGAGAAAACATTAATGAATCTGTTGAGAGTTTAGAGTTTGAGTTCATCTCTGCAATATATCAAATGCTTAAAAAGAACACTTCTAAAATCGCTTTTTTAGAAGGTAATGGAGAGCTTAGCAAAAATCAAGTTTATGATTTAACTAGTTCCGTTTTACAAGACAATAATAATCTAAGTTACCATTACCAAGTTGAACATTTTAATATCAAGCAGTTTGAGATTGATAGCAACACAATGGATGCTGACATTTCTAAACAAATTGAAAAAATGTTGTCATATAAAGTAATAATAATTGCTAAACCTACAATCCCTTTTAATAACTTAGACAAGTTTCTTATAGATCAATATATTATGCAAGGAGGAAGAGTTTTATGGCTTATTGATGCAGTAAAAGGAAGTATGGATAGTTTACAAACCAAGAATAGCTTTATTGCATTAAAAAACGATATTAATCTTGATGATCAATTATTTAAATACGGTGTAAGAATAAATACAAACCTAATAGAGGATTTGAGATCTACTAAGATTCCAATCGTCACAGGATACAGTAATAATATTCCCCAACAATCTTTTTTCTACTGGCCTTATTTTCCTTTATTGTTCTCTGAGAATAATCATTCAATTTCAAAAGGTTTAGATGCTTTAAAATGTGATTTTGTGAGTTCTATAGATACTATTAAAAATAAAATACATAAAACAATTCTTTTAACTAGTTCCAAACAAAGCAGAATCAATCCTGCGCCAGCTAAAGTTAGTTTAGGAATTCTACAGAACCCCCCTCCTATTTCATCATACAACAAATCTTCTTTACCAATTGCAGTATTATTAACAGGAGAGTTTGAATCAGTTTTTAAGAATAGAATAATACCAAAGAAACAATCATTAAGATTTAAAGAGAATAGCATTAAAACTAAAATGATAGTTGTTTCTGATGGAGATATTGCTAGAAATAGTATCTCGAGTTCTGGTAATATTTTACCTCTTGGCTATAACAAATTCAATAACTATACATATGCAGGTAATAAGAAGTTTTTAATGAACGCAGTGCATTATCTATGTGATGATGTTGGAATAACAAAATTGAAATCAAAAGAAATGAAACTTCGATTGTTAGATAAAAAAAAGATTAAAAAGAATAGATCACTTATTGTCCTAATGAATATTTTACTTCCTATACTATTGTTATTATTTTGTACTCTAATATTTATTAAATTTAAAAATAAGAGATATGCATAATAATTTTTTGTTTTATATTATAATAGCTGTTCTAATTAACATTGTAAATGGATGCACAGAAAGTAATGAAAGCTCTAGAACTCATTTTGAGGTGCAAGATATTTCATCTATAACAAAGATATTTTTAGCAGATAGAAGAGGAAATACAATTACATTAGATAAGAAAGAAAAAAATTGGAGTGTTAATAATCAGTTTGAAGTTAGAAATGATGCAATCTCAATACTTCTTTCAACTATTAATAATATCAGAGTTAAAAAGCCTATTTCGAAGGCCTCTTTTAATAATGTTATCAGATACATGGCAACAAGCGGTGTCTCTGTTGAGATATTCTCGGGTGATAAAATTATTAAGGCTTATGTAATTGGATCGAATACTGCCGACCATTTGGGTACATATATGATGTTAAGAAATTCAAAAGAACCCTATGTAGTTCATATTCCTTCTTTTAATGGATTCCTATCTCCTAGATATGGAATTCAAGCAAATATGCTAGATATACAAAGCTGGCGCTCAAATAATGTATTTAATCTAGAGTTTGATGATATTCACTATATAAAATATACTGATTTGTTAAATAATAAATCTTCTTATTCGCTCTCAAAAAAACCTATAACCCTTAGGGATTATAATAATAAAACAATAGCATTAAACAAAAATAATGTATTAAAGCTACTTAATAGCTTTGAGAACTTAAATTGTGAGGCCTATAAAAAAGATAAGAATAAAATAGATTTTGCTACTCCACTTCAAGAGTTAATTGTAAATTCAGATACTTTAAGAACATATAGGATTTCTAAACTAAATCAAAATAATAATGAAGATAATTTTACTGTTGAGAGAAAGTATGCTACACTAAATAATGGAGAGTTGATGTTAATTCAAGATTATGTTTTTAACAAAGTGTTAATTAATATTACTGAATTAAAGAAGCAAAAATGAAATATTAAGTTCAGATAATCTATATTTGAACTCAATTAAGTAATAAAAGAAAATAACATTTAATGAAATTTATAGCTAATAGTAATGCTCTTTTAAAAGAGCTTCAAAAGTTAAATGGTGTAATAAGTTCAAATAACACGCTACCCATTTTAGATAATTTCCTATTTGAAATTATTAACAATGAAATGACTATAATCGCATCTGATTTAGAAACTACTATGATGTCTTTTATTTCTGTTGAAGCGGATACTGATGGAAGGATTACTATTCCTGCTAGGATTTTAATTGATACGCTTAAAGCTTGCGCAAATCAACCATTAACTTTTGTTGTTGATCTAGAAACATTTAGTATTGAAATGAGTTCAGAAATAGGAAACTACAAGCTAGTTGGACAAAATGCTGATGAATTTCCAAGAACTCCAGAATTATCTAAATCATCATCTACCTCTTTAGGAGGTGAAATACTCTTAAACGCAATAAACAAAACGTTATTTGCAAGTGGTAATGATGAATTAAGACCAGTGATGTCAGGTGTTTTTTGTGAGCTCTCTCCGGAGAGAACAACGTTTGTTGGCACAGATGCTCATAAATTAGTAAAACATAGTAGAACTGATATTAAATCAGATAAAACAGCCTCTTTTATTATACCAAAGAAGCCATTAACAATACTTAAAAATAATATTATTGATAACTCTAATATTACTTTAGAGTATAATGATACAAATACCCTGTTCTCATTTAATAACATCACTATTATCTGTAGATTAATTGATGGGAAATACCCTAATTATGATGCTGTTATTCCAAAGGAAAACCCTAATAAATTAACTATTGAAACTGCGGCACTTTTAAGTTCAATAAAGAGAGTATCTATTTATGCTAATAAGACAACTCATCAGATAAGATTAAAAATTGCGGGAAGTGAATTGCAAATTACTTCTGAGGATCTAGATTTTTCAAATAAGGCTGAAGAACGATTATCATGTCAGTATGAAGGAAGTGATATGGAAATAGGATTTAATTCTAAATTTGTTATTGATATGTTAAATAATATAGG
>CEVW01011242.1_pt1 | contig 16090 bp, 7 predicted proteins | sample 427061 | NCBI WGS metagenome assembly CEVW01 (sample SAMEA2623774, study PRJEB7988) | marine metagenome | biome: marine biome (ENVO:00000447); feature: surface water layer (ENVO:00002042); material: "saline water (ENVO:00002010), including plankton (ENVO:xxxxxxxx)" | depth 5 m
GGTGCTAGTCTTATGGAGACGTATATGATCGAAGTACTAGATATTGTCAACCCTACTGCGGTAATTAGTGGGGAAGGAAATCGTGGATTAAATGGTGAATGGAGGCTATTGCGTACAGCAGATTTAGTCCTAAGAGCAACAACCTCCTTCGACGACCATGGAATCTCTTCCACTGCTTGGTCAATAGATGGTTTAGCAAATTCTTCTGCATCTCAAATTACGTTAAGTTGGTCCCAAATCGGGACCTATCTGGTAGAATTATCAGTTACAGACCCTTCTGGTAATATCGGTACTGTCAACACAACAGTAACTGTTTATGATGAAACAATACCTATGCTTGAAACATCTGCAATAGATGCTATCACCGAAGTAAATATTGGAGAAAAGACTCAATTCCAAGCCGCTGCAGTTGATATGTGGGATGAGCAAGAGAATCTAAGATTCACTTGGGATTTAGATTTGGAAACAGATACCAATAATGATGGCGACCCGCGAAATGACCCTGATGCAACCGGTTCTGTCCTCACTAAAACCTTCAATTCCAAAGGCACTTATCAAATCGCTTTGACCGTATATGATGGCTCAAATAATACTGATTTGCACGTCTTTTCAGTCGAAGCGGTAGAGGCTCCAAATCAAACCGGATTGTTTGCGATTATTGCAATTGTATTCTTCGTCATAATCGTTGTAGCAGGTGTAGTATTATTCGGCCACAAAGGAATGCAAAGAAAGCTGGCTCTTCAGATGTTGATGGATAGAGGGCTTTCGGGAACAGAAGCAGAGTCTAGGCTCCTCTCAATCGCAAGCTCGATGAAATTGTCGCCATTCGCAAAAGCAGCAGAAATGGCAGGCTTGGAAAGTGGTGGAGCAATTAAGTCTACAGAGCAATTGCAATTAGAAGCAAAAGCGGCGGAAATGGCAGCGATATATGGTTCAGATAGTGGAGTACAAGAAGACCCGTATGCTGGATACAAACCTGCAACAGTGCGCCCGTCAATCAATCCAGCAATTGCAGACGAGGCCTTAGCAGCATTCGCAGAAGAATTACCACAAAAAACCCAAGCCGCCGCAGCTCCAGTAAGTGGGCAGGTTAGAAGTGGAGGCGTTGTTTTGCCTTCTAGTAAAGTAGTTACTAATGAGCCTCCGGTAGCGAAAGTCGAGCACAAATTAGTAACCGATTGCTCTTCCTGTGGTAAACCATTTTCCGTAATCATGCCAGAAGGAGCGAACAGCGTCGTAGTCGCATGCCCATCATGTGGTGCTGACCAATTATTCGAACGCTGAAAAACGCTATTTTGCGCGCTCGCGAGAGGGATGGTTTCATGTGCTACGGCAGCACGAATACAGTCTGATGACCGAGAACGGCGTGCGTTTGCTAAAACGCGGAGTACCCCGCCCCCTCAACAGTCAAAAGACTGCCATCCTCCTAGTTTTGGTCCTTTTATCACCTATTTTCACTCCCGCAACAGGCAATGCATCTGTTGGTAGAGACGATTTTGGAGTGTTAGAGGCAATGGCTGATGCCCTCAATAAGCAAAGAGATTCTGGAGAGTCGGAATTAGCAAATAGCAGCGCTGAGGCAATTCTAGATGCTGTTGCTGCAAGAGGGAGGCCGATAGGAGATGGAGATGCATTGCTTGCAACAGATGGCGTGCTTGGAAATATCACTATGAGAGAATCGACTCCTTTCGAGCCCTCGCACCCTCGTCCCTATGTTTACCTCACAGACCCTTCAACTCATCCCGAAGGATGGCCAAACGACTTGATAGAAACTTTGTTCGATTTACCATCTTCGCTTTCTGATCCCCTTGCTATCGGAATTAACACTTATTCTCTTTACGTAAATTACACAGCACGTGATGATGGACCACAATATGAAGCATGGGATTATGGGACATTTACCGGTGATTTACTTTCTTTCGATAATTTCGACATTACTGAAAATGGAATAGAGTTGGGTAACTCTGAACCTGGAATGAATAATATCGACCTAGATGGTGATGGTACAGCAGATGTAGCTGTTGGTCTCACAATTTTGGGCTTAGGAAATCAAGGTGAAGATTGGGGTATAGAATACGTTCCAAATCCATTAAATTTGGATTTAATTCCTGAAACGATTTGGTTCCGACCAAATTTCCAATGGAAGATTAAGGTTTTAGATCATGATAAATCAATGTGGGATAATATGGCTCATATGGAAGTTTCAATGGTCAAAGCATTCGCTTATGACCTTACAGTAGGTGGTTCTGGAGAATCTTATGCTATGGTCATTGATTCGAGATTTACTCAACCTCCAAATGAGTTTGAAGTAAAGGTTGGATTGGATAACATGACCCTTGCCATCACAGAAACTCTGGAAGGTGGTTTTGCAAGTGTGGTTAATCTAATCACTGGAGGTGATGAATCTGCACTCGAAGTATTATCGGTATCTGCACCATATTCAATTTTAGTATCTAATCCCGACCATAATTCTGAAAATAGGCAGAGTGATTGTGACGACTCTACTGGTTATTATGATTCAATCACTGACCATGGTCTTGAAAGTAGAGAGCACAAATGTGGCTACAATGTTGGAATCGGTTATGTGCACTTTTCTGAACCAGATAGTAATCAGGATAGGGAGGTTGACGAATTGGGTTATCTCGACGTTGGCCTTCATCCCGAAGAGGGTAGTACCGTGCTCCCCAAAGAGGTAGACCTCGTAATCCGTAATGATAATGCAGGAGATAATTCATTTGACAATATTGAAATTTATTGTGATACGGATTCGGATTTGTGGTTCCATTATTTCGAAGATAGGTCAAACCACTTCGAAGAAGGTGGACGTTTGGGCAACATTACAGATTCTAGAGGTTGGGTACGGGGCCTTCCTAGTGATTCATTACCGGCTGAAGAAATTGAGGCAATTTTTACAATGATCGGTGAAGCACCCGGTTCGTTGAATCTCCCTGGGCAAGAACCTAACAGACTTTCACTAATTATTTCCATTAAGAATTTCACTGCAGATAATTCTGCGAATACTCCAGATGGCACCCTGATAATGGACCCTTCAGATGAAAGATGGAATAGCCTAATTCTGATTGCAGGGAATGATAGAATCGACCGCATAGAATACAAATCTACATTCCAGAGGCATGGCTATGCTCAAGATTCGTCATCTCTTGAGGTTGTGATTGAAGATTTGCCTGAAGTTGTCGCGGTATTAGGGACCTTTGAGATTCCTAGCTCTAATCGAATCAGGGTTGAATTTGGAACCGCGCCCGACCTGGTTTCAGAAATACTTGATAACGTAGTTTTGAGTTTGGTAGAAATCGTTCTAGATATAGGAACTATTCTGAATGGATTGCCTGAAGCGATAGTTGGTACAGCAGGAGAAAGTAGTGGAGAAATTCTTCTTTATTGCTATAATCAAGTAAAGTCCTCATGGGCCAATAATCGGGAGCGGGTTGAAGAAACAGCCGGCTTGGTTACGGCTGCAATCTCAAGCAGTCCTCAACCGATAATGATTGGACGAGATCACATAATCATAGCAGAGGACCTTGACAATGTAGAGGTTGACGGAAGATATGGAGTGGAAGACCCATTGGTTCCTGTTGGGATGAGTGTTTCTATTAGCGATGTTTCCGGATTCGGTTATTCATATGACCAAGACACAGATACCAGAACAATTTCTTTGGCAGGGCAGTCTGATGAGGAATTAATCATCGGTCATCTTACGCACCTAAACAATACAACAGAGGGTGATGTAAGGCAATTTGCCTCAATCTCTAATCGCCCGACAAATCTTACTGTCACTCAAATAGATACCACGATCAATTATGTTTCAAGTGGCCCTATCAATGCTATTACTTACAGCGGTGAAGGAGATGGTCAATACAATGCTTTGCGCCTCAAAGATTTACCAACTCAATTCACATTACAACTGGGCGATACTCTTGGAATGCTTGCACCAGAAGGTGTAGGAGCAATAGAAGTCCAAATTTCAAACGCTACGACTCCGGTTACTATGGATGGAGACCATGTTAGATTCTTTGTTGACGAAACAACAGCGGAGGCAAGTATGTCTTTAAGAATTTCAAATATTACTCGTGTCAATCTATTCCCTCCAGACGAACCCGGCGCTAGAGGACGCACCGGGAATAGTAATTTCGAACTGGTAAGAACAAGTTCTGCTCCATTCAATGTTATTCTTGAAGATAATTCCATGAGAGCTGACGAATTTTTAGGATTAAACGGTAGAGCATATTTCGACCCACTTCCAGCAAATCTGACATTTTCACTTCCGACATCTGAGAAATCCAGTATACTCAATGTGCCCGAATTTGGACAACAGGATGGTGTATTATCACTCTCTTTCTTCCTATCTGGGATGATTGAATTTGGAACCACAGTTAATGATTTCACATTAGAGAGTATAGTCAACTTAGGCGATGCCTCTGACCTTAATTCAAACATGACCTTAGGGTTGGACTTAATCACTAACGAAGAGTTCGATCTAACTTTAGATTTCAAGAAAGGAAAGAATCTACAAAAAGAACCTAAATGGGTCCATGGAATTTCAGGAGAAGTATTCGAAGCAACTCAATTAACCTACAATTATTCTAGAATGCCTCTGTTTACCGAATCCTCAAGATTGATTGTTAATGAGGCATTTGAGGATTGGGAAATAAATAGCAGCGAAAGAGAATCTGTAATCAATGCATTCCAATGGGCTGGAATTAATGAGAGTGAGATATTGGTTGATTTGTTAGCAGATGGATATATTTCATCCAGAGAGAAGTTATCTATTGATTCTGATAAATTAGAAGAAGAAGGAATTGAATTATCTCCAAGACGTTCTTGGCAAACTAGAATGTGGATGCCAAATCTACCAGCGGGGAGGATTCAGTTGACCTATGATGTAGTCTACGAAAATGAGACGCCGACCTTCCAATTAATCCAGAATTTGACTAATTACAAGCCTGCAAGGCCAATATTGACAGTGATTTTGAATGGGCTAGAAAGGGTAGACTCGACGTTGATTTTAGATGGTTTGAATACTGAAATGACCAGAGATGTAATGCTCGATATGGTTGTAACCACCGAATCAGAATTAATTATTCCGCGCACTACTATCGAGATGACATATGATTTAGGAGAGCGCGTTGATACTGCGCAGGTAATCCAGAATAACCATCTGAGAGGAATACGGACCGAAATGATGCTGTTTGATGTTCCTAGAAGTGCAGAATTATATTCAAAGATTGGAGACGTGTTAATTGCTGATTTGGTAGTGCCACCTGAATATAGAATCGGAGTAAATGCGGCTGATTCTTTGATGCTACAACAGCTGATTAAGGTGGATGATTTGTGGTGGCCATCGACTATGTTTATTCGCGATGTTCCTGGTGAGATGCATCTGTATGCAGCACCAGCCAACAATTTCGATATCCACGAAGTTACTGCTTTCCAAGGTATGTTTGAAATGCAATATTCATCCAACAGTGATGAAATGGACCTTTTCATTGAAACTAAAGGTAAGGCGCAAAATGCTAGAAATGGTAATCTAATGTTGGCTGAAAATCTGCCAGATGTGTTTACAATGTCTGTTACCGATGATTATGATGCTGAAATATCAGCATCTGGAAACGGTGTTGAGAAACTTTACATTCGTAGAACAGATTCGTATGTTAGGGATGATTTGACCTTGATTACTTCTGAAGTGGTTGGTGAAGATTTGAAGAATGCTAATGTTAAATTGATAGAATTAGGAGATTATCCAATTATCATAGTAGATGGTATTACCAGCGGTAGAGTGGTTGCAACATCAAATACTCAAGTTATGTTGGGAGATTGGGAGATAGATGCCAGAGGTGTCATGTTAGATGCCCAATTTACCGGTTTCATTCCAACTGCTTCAAGCGTCGGAATAAATGGCGTTGTAACCGATCTTTCAATGATTAGTACTTTGACTGGCGGAAATATCGAAACAACTCATATTATGATTGGTGAGCCGATTGGTTCTATGGTGGCAACAGGGATTGCGATGATTTGGTGATTGGATGAGCGAGCAATCTAATGAAGAAGAACTTCTAGAAATCGTCCAAGAAGTTGGTGAAAGGGTCAAGGAGATTACAGAGAGAGTACACCCTCTGAGAGTAGCATTAGCAGGAATTATCATTCTCCTGATATTAGGTTCTGGTCTTGCGACTTGGCATTGGATTGTCCCCAGAGATGTAGTCGAGGTAGACACCATTTACATTCAGCGAACTGGACACATAATCATGAGCGAATTGAGCAACTCTGGTAGCCGGGATATTTCAGATGTGGAATTCAATGTGGAATTCATCGATAGTGAAAAAACCATAATCGGAGAATATTCTACTCAATTTGATAGTATACCAAGCCATACAAGCATCTCTGGTAATTCGATGGAATTAGTGGTTAGGGGCTATACTGTTTGGGAAAATTATACAATTGTTATATCGATAAAATGGGTCGATTTTACTGGTCAAGAAAATAATGAGATTTTCAGTCATGAAGTAGGCCCTTATGCTTATGAAGAGTTCAATGACAAATGTGAATCGACAACTTGGTTTATCTGAATCCATTAGTGACAAGTCCTAAAACGGGCCGGTCACGACCTACGGTCGTGCGAAGAGTTCTACTATTGCTATCTGTACTGATGCTTTCGAGCGTTCCAGTAGTGGATAATTCGGTTTCAACCGAAGAAGTAGACGGAATCCAATGGATTAGATTTGACCTTCCTGAAGATGCGATGAAAGGTTTAGCAGGTATGTTAGATGAAACTTTGAGTTTAGAAGAGCGACCGGTTCTTGCCCATTCTCGATTGGGCATTCATGATGTGAATGGCGTGTTGTTCGATGATGAAATTCCAGACTCACTTCTAATTCCCAGGTCTGATTTAAGCCTAGTTTTGATATCTTCAGAATTCCGATTTTCTGAAGTGCGTGCCGAATTAGATTCTATCCAAGGCTTAGCTGTTAGGGAATTTATTTCGCCATCAGGTTTGATGATTCAAGGCACTCAACAAGCACTTAGCATTGCAAATGGAGTTGCGGGAGTTGTGTCTTCCCAACCAGTGCCGCTCGCAATGCTGGTCGATTTTTCACTATTCGAAGCAGATGCGGATAGCGCGGTTAGAATCGAATCATGGCGTGGAGATTTTCTCCTGCCTGGAGTTGATCTAACGGATAATCGAGGATATTCTTTGCACCAAGAAATTGATTTGGTTGCACATGGCTTTTTGGAAGAAACAAAGTTTGCCGAAACCGGAAGGTATGATGGTTTCACAACAGGTGAAATCGCCTTACTAGCGGCGGAACCCTCCGTCGCATGGGTTGGACCACAACCTCAATTCCAGTTATTCAATGACCAAGCGCGCAATCATATGAATATCAACGCAATGGTCTCTTATTACACCACTGACTTAGATGGTTCAGGGCAAATCGTTGCTGTTGCAGATTCAGGTTTAGATGAAGATCATGGCGATTTTGGCAATAGAGTAATCGGCAATGTCGATGTAATTGGTGACGGTTCAACCGCTGATGCACATTCGGGTCATGGAACTCATGTTGCTTGTACTGTACTTGGAGATGGCTCTCGCGGAAGTTATTCTGGAGTTGCACCCGAAGCAGAACTTTATTTCCAAGCGATGGAGAATGACAACAACGGAAATTTCCAATGGTCCAGCATCAATAATATGCTGAACACTGCATATAGTCAAGGTGCTAGAACTCATACTAATTCATGGGGGTCAGAAGCATATGGAGAATATACATCAGAATCTGAAGATGTAGATGATAGAGCGAGATATTACGACCAATATTACAGTGGGAGAGAGGGCTATAGTATCGTTTTCGCTGCCGGTAATGACGGACCTGACAGTAGTACAATTCATTCGCCGGGAACCGCTAAGAATTCAATAACGGTAGGAAATTCTCAAAACCGATACCAAGGTGCACCTAGCTCAATAATGGATAGTTCCAGTCGTGGCCCTACAGAGGATGGACGTATCAAACCAGATATTCTTGCCCCTGGAGGATATGTTCGTTCATGCCGTGCACAAGAAGCAACAGATACGGGCGGTTCAACTTGGACTAGTAATTGGTATCTTGAATATTCGGGAACGTCGATGGCAGCTCCAAATGCAGCAGGAACTGCGGCACTAATTCGTGAATATATCACCGAAGTTGCACAAAGGCCTCAACCTCAAGGGGCTTTAGTAAAGGCACTGATGATTTTGGGTGCTAATGATGTTGGCTCACGTGATATACCTAACAACAATGAAGGGTGGGGAAGAATAGATCTGAAAAATACCCTCGCTCCAAATAATGGTAGAGGAATATGGGTCGATGACCGTTCAGTGCTCTCTTCAACAGGAAATACCAAGACATATTCATTCAACATTACAACTCCAAATAAGCCATTCAAAGTGGTGTTGGCCTGGTCTGATGAAAGAGGCTCCCGCTTTTCTAATACACAATTGGTAAACGACCTTGATTTACGAGTTACCAATCCTTCAGGGGAAGAGTATCGTGGAAATGTCTTCAGTCAAGGACGTTCTATTCAAGGGGGAGATTATGATGATCTGAACAATGTGGAAGTTGTTTTGATAGATAGTGCAGAATCTGGATTATGGTCAGTAAGAGTGAGAGATGCAGGCCATAGTGGAAGTAAATCTCAACCATTTGCAGTTGCTGTTTCGGGGGTTGGAGTAAACGATTTGCGCCCAGACCCTGCCCCGTTAATATCATCATTTGCAACCGATATAGCGATTCCACAGGTTGGGGATGACGTGCTTGTTGAAATTGAGTTTACCAATCTTGGAAATGTCAAAGCAGATGATATTGAATTACTATTCAAGGAAGAAGACGTTACTATTGATACCAAAACATTTGATTTAGGACCAGGAGGTTCAAAGAAAGTATTCTTTAACTGGCAGCCTCAGGTTTCAGGTGCTAGAACTCTTTCTTTCATACTGGATGAAGCAGATTCAATCGATGAAATAAACGAAGATAACAACCGGTTTGACGTAATAGTCAATGTAACCACCCCTGGTGTCAAAATCGAATCGGATTCAGTCCGAACCGTTCTTTCGAATATCACCTCTACCACTTCGTTTTGGCAGGTTACTTTGACAAATACTGCACTGATTCCAACCAATGCTTCAATAGATTATACCAGTGTAAAAGATTCAGCAAATTCTCCACAGAGTTGGTATGTCGGTTTGGATAAAACAAGTTTGTTTTTATCAGGCCAAGAAAGCGTCCTGATAAATGTCACAATGGTTCATCCTGAAGGACCTTCACCAGGAATATATCTGATCGATTTATTGGGTCAAGATGATGATAATGCTGTAACTTATCCTTTCACTTTGGAACTCGAGGTACCAATCTTGGCAGATACTAGATTAGAGTATGATTACCAAGTAATACCAGTCCATCCATATGAACCAACCTCGATAGATGTTAGACTTTTTAATCTTGGAAATTCAGATGTAGGCTATGATTTGTTCCTCGATTCACCCCCCGGATGGTATTCTGGTTTTAATGACCTTTCTGCTCAAGGCGGGGCGAATTCAGGTTCGACAGGTTTGATGCTTAAAGAAGGTCAAAGAAGCATTGGTTTGACTTTCACTCCACCACAAGTGATGACTTTGGCGGGAGCCGAATTAATTGTTGAACTCCTTGTAGTCCCTCAAACTGAGGATTCAGTTTCGGTCAGATATGAATTACCATTGGTGGTAATGGAAGTTAAAGAAATACAAATATCCTTAGAGACATCAATATCATCAATTATGCCCGATTCAGTACTATCTCTACTATACTCCATAGAAAATAAAGGCAATGTTGATGTTAATTTGAGTCCAGTATTAGATTTACCAATAGGCTGGGAACAAAACACTATTCTCGAAGAGATCTCTCTTTCATGGACCGAAAGTAAAAATCTCATGATATCTGTTTCCGCTGGTGAAAATGCTCGAAGCGGAGATATCCGCTTCGTCGTTTATGCAGACGGTGAAAATTGGTTTGAGTCCGTTAATGTAGATGTTATTCAATTAGCAGACCCTTACCTCACATTTGCTAGTCTAGAAATTGAAGGAGAAACATGGGACCATCCGTTCGGCCCTGGTCAACATCCTTCTGGAATTGCGTTAAACTATACCTGGCTGATTGGAAACTACGCTGATACTTTTTGGAACCCAACAGTGACTATTGGTTTGGATAACGGCTTACTGGGGGAGTGTAACCAAGTTGGAATCGTCTCAAAAGATGAGATTCAGCCCTTGACTTGTACTGTAATTATTTCTGCAACTGCAGATCCATTTTCTGAACCAGAATTTTCTGTTATCTTAGAAGGGGATTTAGTACGGTATGAAGAAAATGTTACCATGCTAGTAGCACCTAATAATGAAGTAAGTTGGAAAATAGATGGCCCTGAAATAATTCAGGTTGAGGAAAGCTCAGTAATCCAAATTACTGTAACAAATATTGGAAATTCTCTGATTTCCAATCGGGTAGAGGCAATCCCGCCTTCAGGATGGATTACGTCTTTTGACGGAACAGATACCATTTCGCTCGAACCTGGAGAGTCAGAGAAATTACGACTTATGGTTACAGCAAAAGAATCTGGTGAAGGAACTTTATCGTTAAGTTTGTTTGAGGGTGAAGAGATTAATGGAAATTCTGTAGAAATTACAATGAAATCAGAAGGAGAAATAATAACCGAAGAATCATCCAATTTGTCATCGGTTTTCCTATCGATTACTGGAATAATTTTCCTTGTTGGAGTAGGTGTCATTCTGCTACAAATCGGTAAAAAGAGAGAAGAAAAAATCTCAAAACTCCCCGCCTCGGCGCCCTCTTCGCAAGTTTTCACTCAAAATAGCGAGGAAATACCCTGTTGGAGTTGCCATCAACCTATTCTTTCCATGATGCAAGGTTGTGCTAAATGTGGTGCTAGATACCATTCTGTCTGTAATGTTCCCAGTTGTATTAATTGTGGTGAAGACTCTGAGAACTTCGTAAATGTCCGATGAAAGGGTAAACATTCTCGGACAGCCTTTTCATGGGATGACTTCGACCGGGGTTCATGGAACCCCGCCGAGAACCCCCCGTAAACGCTCAAAAGCGTGTCAGCATTCTGCTGGTTTCTATAATGATATTTTCATTGATTCCAACATTTGTTACACCTGTAATTGCAGATGATTCTGGCCGAGATGCAAACATCACATTATCTATCAATCCGAGTGCACAAACTGTCAATCCTGGTGAAACTGCAGAATACACTGTAAGAGTATACAACAATGGTGCAAATCCTGTATCGGTGAATTTGGCAGCTAGCAACAGTCAAGATTGTAATGGTTACACTTCTACAATAGGGCAAATCGCTCAGCCAATCGACTCAAATGATTATGGCGAAACAACACTCAATGTCACTCTTGCTCAAACCGCAGAAGACGATTGTGTGACTACTGTCACCGCTAACGCCAATGAACAAGTAACTCCTCCAGATCAACCTGGAGCACCTGCTCAAGAATCTAAAGAGGTTACAACTACAGCTGGAGATGGTGCAGGGTCTACACTTTATGGAGTCGATTTGACAATTGAACAACCTAGTAAAACCTGGGGTGGAACAACTACTGTTGAATGGGATGTAGAAGTTGAAAATACCGGACAATTGGAAGAGACAGTCGACTTGAGTGTCGATAGCGAATCAGGTGGAGGATGCAGCAGTTCCAGTAGTTCATTGGATGTTGAAGTAGATCCATCTCAGATTACAATTTCAGGAAATGACTCAGAATGGGTTACTATAATTTTAGAAGTCCCTGATGGACAGGCTGCTGACAAGTATTGTTGGGAACTTACCGGTGTTGTAACAAATGATCAAAATCCAAATGGAAGCGCTACAGATAGCGAGTCTTTCCAAATCACGGTTCCAGAACTGCACGAATGCGAACTCGAGTTGTCAAAAACCACATTATCGGTGGAACCTGGTGAGACAGGAACCTTGATTGCAACATTTTCCAATACTGGCAACTCTGATTGGAGTATAAACGTTGGATTCAATGGTCCTAAATCTGGCTGGGCTGATGTTGACGGAGCATCTAGTGGGACGTTGCCTTACAGTAACGGAGATGGAGAGATCGAATTCACAATTGAGGTTAGTCCAGATGATTCGATTGAGGCGAATTCACAATCTGTAATTACTATTCAAGGTAAAGACGGAGGGGCATCAAAATGTTCCGCAGATATATCTGTAACCGTTGGTCAATCACATGGCGCATCTATGTCTCTAACCAACACAGCACTCTACAATGTAGAACCAGGTGGTTCGGCTACGACCTCGTTAACTGTGTCCAACCAAGGAAATGGTCCTGAAACCTTCAGGATATCTTCTTCTGCCCCTCCTACAGGGTGGTCGGTCAACTTAGAGGAATCTACGATATCTACTGACTCAAGATTAACCAATGACGATAGTGGGACAATTGAAGTAGAGGTCTCTTTACCTCTAGATGCTTTAGCAACCGATGAAGTTGAAATTACATTTTCAGTTTTGCCTAATACCGGGGGTGCAGCATATGCAACACAGGTACTTCGCATCACAGTCAAGTCAGTATACGCTATGAGTGGAGAAGCTCCAGCAGAAGACCAAACAGGGCGTTCGGATACTGAAGTAAAATTCCCATTAACTGTAACTAATGATGGTAATAGTAAGGCAGATTTTAGATTTTCAGTAATTTCTCAGACCGCTTCTCCAGCATGGGGAACTTACTTTGAAGATTCAGAAGGAACTGTAATCTCCTCTTCGAGTATAGAGATTAATGCACGTGAGACAGTTGTAATCTATCTGGCTGTATCTATTGATGGAGAAGAAGAATTGTCTTCATCTAGGTTAACGGTAAGAGTAACAAATTTAGATGATAATAACAATTCTGCTGGTGAAGATGGAGTTCCAGCAAATCAACTTGAATTCGTTTTCAGAGCTATTTTATCAGATAGAAATTTTGCAATGGATGCACTGATAATGAATTCGGAATCAGACTTTTCAAGAAATGAATTAGTACCCTTAGCGCCGGGAGGAAGCGTGACCTATACCATCAAAGTGATCAATACTGGAGATTCAACAGATGAGGCGTTATTCGAATTTTCGGGACTAGAAGGACTTGCTACTCGCACAATTTACGATTCAAATGGAAACATCATTGAAAATTCAATGATGGTTCAAAAGGGCTGGGGGGCAATGAATAATACAACCGGGCAATTCTTTTTTGATGGCAGCGCTCCTCTAATCGGTTCAACCGAAGAAAAGATTGTTGAGAAAATGATATCCAACGAACTGATGGAAACTCATGTTCCAGTAATTTATTACGCGATTATTACTTTGAAAATTGAAGTTTCTGATGGTGCTGAAAATGGAGAAAGTGGGATACTAGATTTCGTCGTTATATCTTCTTCTAATGCAGCGAACCGTTCAGGCAAAGTGTCCTTCTCTGTAGTAGTTGAGACTGTTCTAAGTATAAGCATGGAATTGTCTGATAGCGAGGACAAAAGTCAATCTATGACCTTCGGTAAAATTGGAGATAATCCTGTATTTGAAATAGAATTGACAAATACTGGAAATGTGGAAACAGAAGTTAGAGTATTCTCAAGTGGAAATATACGCGATTGGACAATCCAAATTTCAGCTGCCTGTGACAAGGATGACAATAACGATCTTCTGTGTACAATTCCAGTTGGTGAAACGATTACTATCAATGTAAAAGTGACTGGGCCAGATTCAGAAACAGGTACTATCGCTGATACATTTGATTTCACAATTTCTGCAGAACCAACCGGTCTACCAGAAGTTGTTGGTAGAGTGAATCTCGAACTTACAGTTGAAGGAGAGCCTGAAGAGTTTGGACTTAATTCTTTAATCACGCCGAACGTACTATACGGCTTGGGCGGGACAATTTTAGTTGCCATGCTATTAATGATCTTTAGGCGCCGAGTTTGACCCCTACGGGGTCATTTTTGACTTTCGATTATTTTTTAATTTTGAGACAACGCTTATGGGTGGGTTATTGGTGGACTATACCATAGAGCCTAGTTGCTCTTACGGGTGTTTTTTATGGTCGTTGCAGAAACAGTGACCGGCTCGTATCTTTCAATGGTCTTGCTAACCGCTATTGGAATCGGTATGCCACTTGGTGCTTTCATCACTCAGTACTTCGTTATGCCAAAGACAGACCCCTCTCGTCCACACATGACAAAGTCATGGCTCATGGAGGGATATGAGAGCGACCATAGCCTATATCCGCGCCGTTTGTCAACATATGAGTGTGGTTCTGAACCAGTGGGAGATGCGATGATACAATTCCACTTCCAGTATTACTGGTATGCCATCATTTTCTTGGTTTTTGATGTGGCTTTTATGTTCATGGTCTTGGGCGGACTTCTAGCAATGGATGCAACAGGAGCATCAAGCACAGTCTCAGCTACTGAAGCGGTTGGAAGCGAGATGCTCATCCTTCTGGTTTTCTTCCTAACTATGTCGCTTGGAGTCTGGCATGTTTTCCGTAAGAGAGGAAGAATCTACATTTGAGGTGAAATTATGGCTGACAATACTGGTGAGAATTACACGGCATTCAACAGCCGCGCGCTTGTAGAAGTAGTTGGAGATGTAACCGACGAGGCACTGAAAGCAACAAAAATTAAGCAACTACTGAGTGTTTTAGCAGGACGTTTCTTCAATTGGGCAGGGCGCAAATCTTTGTTTACTTTGCACCTTGGAATAAAGTGCTGCGCTATTGAGATGGCCGCTTCGGCAACACCTAGATTTGACGGAGACAGATTCGGAGTTTTGTTCCGTTCCAGTCCTAGGCAAAGCGACGTTCTGCTAGTAAATGGGCCAATCTCTAAGAAATTTGCAGATCCAATAGTCCGACTATGGGAGCAAATGCCTGAGCCGAAATACTGTATTGCAATGGGCGAATGTGCAATTTCGGGAGGACCTTACTATCAGTCTTACAATATTCTAGAAGGCGTTGACACAGTAATTCCTGTGGATGTTTACATTCCAGGTTGCCCGCCTCGTCCAGAAGCGCTAATCGACGGTTTTGGAAAGTTGCGTGAGAAGATTATCCGAATCGGCGGCGCACCATCTTCTGGAAGAGAAGGCGACAAGCCGATAATTATTGGAGAGGACTAAACGTGGGCACTACTATCTCCAAAGAACAGAATTCCGAGGCTGCAACTAAGGTTGCCGAGGAGATCAATGCTAGATTCTCTGACGCAGGAGTAGTAACCGAAGTTGTCGCTCATGCCACCGGTAAAAGATTCGACTTCATTCGTCTAACCTGCCCTCCTCAGCACTGGAGAGCTGTAGCAAAATGGCTAAGGTACGAAGGTGGGGTAAACAATTGCTCTATGATTACAGGTACTCATTTCCCTGAAGGGGGAGCAGAACGCGGCTGGGAAGTGGCTATTCATCTGCATCGATGGCCTATTCACAATGTTGCTGCAAACAATATGCTTGTACACGTTGGTGAGGAATTATCAGGCGATGATATTCCGATGGAGTACGAGGTATTCATTCCTCTAGAAGCAGGAGATTCACCATCTGTTCCATCGGTTCAAGATATTTGGGAAGGCGCAGATTGGAACGAAAAGGAAACATGGGATTTAGTCGGAATCGATTTCGATGGTCATGTAAATATGCACAGAGTCTTGAATCCACACGACTCTCCTCCTGAATTCCATCCTTTGCAAAGACAACACAATATCCGTTACAAAGATTTCAATGAAATGTATGATGACCCACAAGGGTTTGGTAGAAAACCGGTCGACGAGGGCCGCGTAAAGTGAGGTGTTATCATGGCAGAAATGTGGATTACAATGGGGCCTCAGCACCCAATGACTCACGGACTTTGGACATTAAGAGTCAAGGTTGATGGAGAGACAGTCACGGATACCGAAGCTGAACTTGGATACATCCACCGCGGTGTAGAAAAAATATGTGAACAAAGAGATTTCACCCAAATCACTCCATATTGTGACCGACTTTGCTATGTTAGCGCAATGACTTGGGCACACTCTTACATCAT
>CEVW01038423.1_pt1 | contig 16043 bp, 7 predicted proteins | sample 427061 | NCBI WGS metagenome assembly CEVW01 (sample SAMEA2623774, study PRJEB7988) | marine metagenome | biome: marine biome (ENVO:00000447); feature: surface water layer (ENVO:00002042); material: "saline water (ENVO:00002010), including plankton (ENVO:xxxxxxxx)" | depth 5 m
GATATTGGTGGTACAGATGTAACCTCTACCGCAGCTGAATTAAATGTACTTGATGGTGTGACCGCTACAGCTGTAGAGCTAAACATTATGGATGGCGGTACATCCGCAACATCAACAACCATAGTTGATGCTGACAGATTAATATTAAACGATGATGGTACAATGAAACAAATTGCGATGACGGACTTAGCTTCATATGTAGCATCTGGTTCAGATTTAGATATTTTGGCAGATGCTAAATCTGGCGGTACAAACTTTACAGAATCATTACTTCTTGGCCATGAAACCACGGGAACATTAAATGCTGCAGAGTATAATACTGGAGTGGGTAGAGGATCTTTAGATGCATTAACCGAAGGTGATAACAACACTGCTGCAGGATATAACTCTTTAAGTGCCAATACTACAGGAACTGGAAACGTTGCTTTTGGATATAATACCTTGGCCGCCAATACAACGGCAGATCAAAATCTAGCAATAGGTTACAATGCACTTGCTGTTCAAACATCTGATGGTAGTTTCAATACTGCGGTTGGAAATTATTCGTTAGATGCTAACACAATAGGAGATAAAAATGTGGCACTTGGCTATAATACATTATCGGGAAATTCAGAAGGATCTTTTAATGTTGGTATTGGAGCTGAAGCCTTAAAAGTAAATAATACGGGGGCAAATAATACTGCCTTAGGAAATGCTGCGGGTGACGTAATTACAACCGGTAGTAATAATGTAGTTATTGGTTCTGGATCAGATCCAAGCGCAGCCAATGGATTGAACCAGACCGTAGTTGGTTATGATGCAACCGGCCAAGCGAATAATTCAGTAACGTTGGGTAATGCAGATGTTACTGCGGTTTACATGGGAGAGGATGCAGGAGCTACGGTTCACGCTGCTGGTGTCACATCCGCATCAAATGGAAATATCGCTATAGATCCAAATGGTTCTGGTACATTGGCTTTAGGTTCAGCGGATAATACTGCGGTCACTGCGGATGCACTAGCGATAACGGCAACATCAGTTAATGCACTTACTTTAACGGATGGTACTGCGTCATTTGCACTTGGCGGAACCGGTGCGACGACCTTATCAGGGGCTACGACTGTTGATTTGGATGGAACAGGTGCCATGTCTTTGAATTCTTCTGCTGGTGTAATCAATATTGGTAATGATGATATTGATCAAAATATTAATATTGGTACACAGGGTGAGAGAACAATAAATATTGGGAGTTCCAGCGCCACTAAAGTTGATTTTGGAGCAGGTAAAATCGATAACTATTCTGCAAATGTAGAAACCGGGACTACTGAGAGTAATGCACTTGCAATAGGTGCAAGCTATAACGGAACGGTTTTACTTATTGCAGATGATAGTGCTGTACAAACTTTAACTCTAGCAGATGATCTTCCGGTTGGATTTAATTTTATGGTAGTCCAGAAGGGCAATTATAAAATTAAAATGGCAGCAGCAACAGCAACAGATCTTGTTGGGCAGGGGATTACAAATGGTACATCAGGATACATATGGAGTAATGGTAAGTATAGTGTTGTAAGTATTGTAGTTATTGCAGATGGAGAATATGTGATGACTGGAGACAGATCTAATAGCGCGAGTTAGGGTATAATAAAATGAATAAGAAAATGATTAGAAATAATATAATAGTCTTGCTGGCGATTCAGTTTATTATTGCACAGGACTTCGATGTTTTATCACCTCAGATTACTGGAGGGCAAATAAACTCAAACTCTGAAACATATACCATATCATCAAGTACGTCAGCTTTATCAACTGAGGCAAGTAGCTCAGATTCTTTTGCTGTTTCTCAAGGAGTTACGGGAGTCGTGCAAAGTCTATACTCACTACCACCTGTCGTAAATGCATTTATCGCAGACACGATATACAGAGATGGTATGCCAATACGAGTACAGGGTATATTAAAAGATCTAAATGGTATTGCATCTGCAGAGCTTTATCTGCAGCAAGGAGGATCAGCAGAACAAATAGTAATTCCAATGACTGCACTAAACGATTCTATATATGAGGTTTCCATTGCTGAATCATTAGTCACAATAAGAAACTTTAGAGCCTTTATCCGCGGTGATGATAATATGGCATATAGTGGAGAGAGTCAGAAATTGACACCAATAGTTAAGTTTGGAAAGAGTGAACTAACTACGTTAATAGATAATAGTGTATATCCAAATGGGATACTATCCGATCATTGGAGAATGTTGTCTTTCCCGGGTAGCATTGATGACCCTATTATTAAAAACCCTAAAGATGACGGGCATGTATTTTATGTTTGGGATTTAGAAAATAATAATTGGATAGTGCCTGATTCTATCATGGTTGGTCAGGCATATTGGTTTAAGCATCTTTATGAAGACCCTCTTCCTTTTAGCGCAGATTCAGGTATGGCAATTGCTCTTAAGGATTATACCATTAATTTAAAATCAGGGTGGAATATGATAGGAAGCCCATTTGCTTTTCCAGTAGCAGTTGATGCAGATCCTAGTAATGTATCTGCACTTTATTTTTATGGTGATAGTTTAAATAGAGATGGCTGGCAGGTTCAGAATTATGTAATGAAACCCTGGGCTGGTTATGCGATATATGCCGATCATGATGATGCCACAATAGATTTAATTCCATTTCCAGATAATAGTCAAAATAATAATATGAATAGGATTGCTAGTTCAAATTGGAAAATTATCCTTAGTACAGAAAGTAGTTTGTTTATAGATAGGTCTGCGGTTATTGGTCGTGATTATAATGCAAAAGAATATAAAGACAAAATGGATATACCTAGTCTCCCATCATTGAATAATGGATTATCAATTGCCATATCTCTTGATAACGAATCAGAGTTTAATTATTCAAGCGATATAAGATCGATGGATGAAGTAAATGGAGTGTGGAGTGTAAATATATCATCTGCTAAATATATTGAAGGATTAAGTTTTTCAGCTGAATTAGATGGAATATTACAACATGATGTTATCGTCGCTGTTTTAGATATACAGACACGAAATATTTATAGAGATATTTTATTTAATTCTATTAGTATTAATGATCGGCTAGAGTCAGCCTATGAATTAAAGATAATAATTGGAGAGCCAGCATATGTTGAGTCTATGTTATTAGAAATTACATCTCAGATTCCATCTGAGTTTTCATTAGGACAAAATTATCCTAATCCTTTTAACCCACAGACAAAGCTTGATTATCTATTGCCAAGGAATTCTTTTGTATCAATTCGTATTTATAATATGTTGGGTCAAGAGATTATAACATTACTTGAAGAAGAAAAACGATATGGTAAATACTCAGTATTATGGAATGGATTGGATAGGAATGGGAAGCAAGTTGCATCAGGTGTCTATTTTACTGAATTAAAAGCAAAAGGGTTTCGGATGGTAAGAAAAATGTTAATGTTGAAATAATATAAATATCACATGATATTTATAGTGTTGTAATTATTAAGTAATATTTACAGACTAAAATTACAGACCTATTTCATATCAATAATAGGCATTTACAGCAATGCTGATAAGAACGATTTTTGCACTATTAAATTATAGCATATATTCCCTAAAAATAGAGTTTTTACAATGGTATAATTTTTATTGTTACACGTTGTAAAAAAGAATTAAATCATATAAATTATTAAAGGTAACCGTTGTTGTTATGATTGTGCGGAGTTCATATTGATATTGGATAATACCCTTATCACATACCAGGGAGAATTAGTGTTTTTATTAAATACAGATCGAAGCTCTAATGAAAAAGGTCTATGACTGATCTAAGTAATCAGCATTATTCCTCAGATAAAAAACTTCAAAAAACTTTATCTAAACCAATTCCTAAGAAAATTATTAATGCTTTCAAAGATAAAGCATTAACGGCTACTCAAATTGCGGACGTAGTTAATTTTCCAAAAGATAAAATTTATTATCATATAAAGAAACTTGTAGCTCTTGATATTTTATATGTATCCGAGACTGAGCAAGTAAAAGGAATAGTTCAAAAAAAGTTTTTCCCAAAAAAAGCTGATGTTGTATCAGTGAAAAAGGCCAGAATAGATAAGAAAGACACTCTTGATAAATTAAATGCTAGTCAGGATTATGGAAATGAAACCTTGCGCAATCCTAAAAGTAAAGATTATTCAACTAATGAAATTATAACGAATAATGATGATTTAAATAATCAAGGGCCATCATCATTGAGGTCGATTTTAGATCGCCGTAAAAGTCGAGATAGGAGGTCTAAATACAATCGTCGTTCAACGATTGAAAGAAGGATTAAACATTTTTTTGATTATACTTCTATTGAAAGACGTATTGAAAAACAAAGAAGAATTTTATCTGATAGAAGGTTTAGCCAGTCTCGCCGAGTTAGCTCTGACCGTAGATTAGATAGCAATATTAAAAATATAAATAAATCTCAAAATCGTACTAATATAAATAATTCTAGTTCTTTTATTAGCTCTCCTTTATTATTTAGTTCTTTAGCTCATTTAAAAGGTATGAGTAATGCTATTACATTTGTTCAGTCTGGAAATAGAGTGACTTATTTGCAGGCTAAAATGGGGATGGATGATTTTATTGTTAAAAATGTAATTGAATATACTCTTCCTCTGCATATTGATAATCATGTCATTAATACTTTACCTGAGCTTATCCGTCATGTGTATTATCAATCAGTTGATACTAGCAATATGAATGATTATTACTTGGCTTTTTGTTCAAGCGATTATGATTATCAAATGGTTTATGTGGATACCAAAAATATCAAAGATGATATTGAAACATATATTTCTGATTATATACCTAAAACTTTTTCTATCAAATATGATAAGGCTATTATGGATTGGTCTGAAAATAAATCTAGTGAAAATAATGCCGTAGTTTGCTATTCTACAAAAATAGACTCAATTAATAATGATTATAACGCATTAACAAATTTCGGGATTCAACCTAGATATAATACATCAATACCTCAAGTGATCTATAATATATACATGTATTCTCACTTTGGTATTGGCGCAGGTAATACGATAGTCTTTTACATTGAAAATCATAGAACCAATTTAATTTTAATTCAAAATTCCCAGCTTGTTGATTCACAGTTCTTTACTATTGGGTTTGATTCGTTTATGCTTACAATAAATGATATTTTTAAAAATCAAGATGATATCTCACATGATCCTAAGATAGCATCGAAAAGGTTCTTGCTAAATGTTGGAATTGACTTTCAAAAAGAGAGTAATAGCAAAATTAATCTTTCAGATAACCAGTTAGATAAGATTATAAAAAACTTAACACCGTTAGTTGAGTCTTTTAAATCTGAGATTATTTCATCCTATAATTATTTTAATGATGTTAGGAATAAACTTTCTGACAGGGGTTTGATTGTAGATAATGTTTTTATTGGAGGCCCAGGGGCTCAAATAAAAAACATGAAAACTTTGATAAATAGTTTATTGAATTTTCCTGTACATAGTCTCGATGATCTTTATCTAGGACATACTAAAAAACTAACAGTTCCTAAGCAACAAAAAAAATTAGCACGTAATCAGAAAAGCTTATTAAAAGTACTAAGAAAAACAAATAATAAATTATTAAAAATTAATGAAAAGATTGATCAAAACAATAATGAGCTAAATATTTATAATGATTTATCTAAACTTGAAAATGAGAGAGATACTATCTTATTAGATAAAGCAGATAGATTAAAAGAATTAGAGAAAACTAATAAGTCTTTATTGTTAGCAAAGTTAAAGAGGACAAAACTTGATGATAATTATAATAACGAGAAAAATAAATTATCTAAAGATTTAAATAACATATCAATCGAATTAGATAAAGCTGAAAAAGATTTACTTGTAGAATACAAAGAAGTTGACGCAATTCATCAGTATGCCTCTGATATAATTAATCGAGACCAATCTAGCATTACTGATACTGGAAAATCTATCGAAGAAACACAGATTATTATTAGAGATCTTAAACAAGAGATTGAGGAAAATGACGAAGAAATAAACTCTAATGAAACAGATATTCAATTGTATGATGCAAATATTATTCAGCAAGAAAAAGCAATTGAACTTACATTAAAAGAGCATGTTGAATTATCCTCAGATTTAAATCAGTCTATAAAACAGGATAACTATTTTACTAATAATCCTTTCCGTAGTCCGAATACGACTCTTGATCTTAAACGTGTACTAGAAAAAGATGGTCAAATACTAGAAAAAGATATAAAAGATTTAAATTTGAAGTTGATTGCAAAAAAATCTGTTTTAGATAGGCATAAAGAGGAAAGATTAGAATTAATAAAAAAAATAACACCTCTAAATCTTGAGTTAGAAAAAATAGTTGATCGTTTAAATAAAAAAAAGTCAACATTGATAAGTGTTAAGCAACAATATGAAAATTGTATAAATGATCTGGCTATTATAGATAATGATTTTCATCATACTAGCTCTATTCATACAAAAAACCTATCAGAGCTAAAGAAAAATATTGATCAACTTTATCCAGATAATATTAAAAATAACATCCAGAGTATTAAAAGTAATTTAGCAAAATGTACATCTGAGAAAGATAGGATAAGTAGAAAGTTGAATTCCTTTGTCAAACAATATGAATTAGACTATGACTATTTTATAACTGATCAGAAAAATTTAGAAAAGCGAAGAAAATCTTTGCAAGAATCTTTTGATTCTACGCATAGGAAGATTTTAAAGAAAAAAGAATTAATTGATGATAATATAGAAAATTTTAATGATAGCAATGATGAGATGAAAATATTGGTTTTTTTAAATAATGTATTAGAGACTGTTCAACAGTTATCTAATATAAATTATAGCAAAAATTTGATGGAATTAAATAATGAAAATCGTTCTATCGAAACTGCGCTCGCAACATCTGAAAAATCCATTACATGGACTTTATCTCAATTAGATCATTATCGAGAAAAATTTTATAAAAAACATTCAGATAATCTAAAACCAAAAAGAAATAGCAAGAAATATGAAATAGAAGAACAAGAATATATTAAAAATATATTATTTATAATGGATACTTTAATTCAAACTCCTAAGAATTTAAATACATTAAAAAACTTATTATTCGCATTGAAGGCTGCTGCTGATTCAAAAAGTGCATTAAATAATAAAATTGAGAGTAATGAATATCAATTAACTAATCTTCAATTGGAAAAAGAGGAGTTGTTACGAGGCAATAATAAAGAAGTATTATTGTTGAAAAAAATATCAAAATATATAAAAACCCAAAATAGTGACTTAATAGATAAAAGAAATGACATAAAAAATCTTAAGGCAGAGAATGTTGAAAAAAATAATGAATTAGAGCATATCAGATTATTAAATCAAACAGACTCAAGTAATAGTGATGATATTATAAAATCAAGATTCTCAAAAATTGAAAAAATAAAATTAGATATTGATGAGTTACAAAGATTAAAAGAGGTTAAAAAAGATTTAATTATTCAAAAAAATAATAATAAATCAATTTTAATAGATATTTTAAAAAACATTGATTTAAAACAAAAAAAATTAGAGGATATTAAAAACAAAGAATTAATTAATAATCATGACTATGAAAATAAAAAAATAGATTTAAATAAAAAGTATGTCGATTTAAACAATGAAATTGAAGGGTTTTTCAACATAATTGCTTCTGAAACAGATAATATTGATAAATCAGGTCTTAGATTAAAAGAAATAAATAATGAAAAACAAAACTGGAAAGAAGAAATAATCATACTAAGAGATGAGCAGAAAGCATTAAAGATAGAGAAACCTAATATTTTAAAACTAGCTAAAAATAAAAAAGAAAGTTTTAGAAATAAATTTTTAGCTGATATTGGAAAACTAGAAAATGAAAAAGATATAATTATAAATGAAGCAGGGAGTAAAAAAGAAAAAGTAAAACAATATTTATTATCTGAACTAGATACTTTGGGAAAACAGGAAGAGAAAATCCAAACTAAATTAACTAAAGAAACTGTAAAAATTGATACTATTAATAACAAGATACAAACTTTAGAAGATAGTATTAATAAAGAAAGAAATAAAACACATACCACTATATCATTATTGAACAATGAATCAAACTCTTTAGAAGACCAAAGAGATCGTCTGCAAAAAAATATTTACAAAATTCAAAAATTATTGAAAATTGAAAAATCTAACAAAGTTGATTTAGAGGAAGAATTATCTGATAGGGTAATGGATTCTGGAGAAAGGTTGTCAGTATTAAATGATAGAATAGCTTATAAAGAAACTGAAGATTATTTTATTTTTATTATGGAGAGCTTATCAAGAATAGATTCGAATGTTGATCAAAAAGATACTGCAAGAAATATTATTTCTGAATCCTTGGGAAAAGATATAGATGAGGTTTCAAAGATAAAGAATACTTTAAAAGAGTATAAAAAGAATACGCAGAAAAAATTAAAAAATGTTTTAGATAAAATATTGTCTTATGAAAAACAATTAAAACCATATAGAAAGCAGCGTGATAGTTTATCAAGAAAATTAAGGTTGATAAATAATAAGGTTAATAGAGTTAATACACCTTTGTTTAGATTAGAAAAAAAATATGACAAGGCTCTTAGTCAGAAGGAATTAAATGAGAAAAATTTTCTTATTTTTCAAAATAATGCGGAAAATGAATTTTCAACTATATATAATAAAAGAGGAGAGATTGAGGATTCAGTAGCGCAAAAAATAAAAAATATTGATGCTGATTTTGAAAATGAATTAACTCAAATCCAGAATATAGTTGAACAGATAACTGAAGATTATAATTTAAATATTCATAAAGAGAATGAAGGACAGAATTACATAACTGAAAAAATAAATAAAAGGCTAGATAAGATTAATATTCTTATATCAGCAGGAAAAGAGATCCAAGAAAGTAATAATTTAGAAAAGTCCTCTCTTTTATCTGGGAATAAATCTTCTGCTCAAATAATAAATAAACAACATAAGCATATACAGAAAAATCAAGGTGAATTAAAAAAAGTTGAATCTCGATTAAAATCAGATTCAGTAAAATATAGTAATTATAATGAAAAAATATCAATTCAATTAGAGAAAGAAGAGAATGGATTAATAGATATTAAAACGAAAAAAGATAAGCAGGACCAGTCTCTTCAGATTATAGAAAATAGAATTAATGAATTTAATAAACAGTATCTGAACATTGATTCAGATATAAAGAATTTTAAAGAAGAAATAGTTAAAATACATAATCAAATAAATTTAGAAGGCGAAAAGCAATCTGAACGTGAAAAAATATTTAATATAAGAGAAACAAAAATCATTGATGATATAGATGCTATATATAAAAACATTGGAAAAATTGATTCTATAAAATCACAACTATTAGATGAATTATATCAAAATGAGGAAAAATTTGAACTATATAAAAGTAGTACAAAGCAAAATGAAAAAAGGTTATATGAAATAGGAATAGAGACTAAAGAGGTTCTTGATAATAAAAAAGATTATATTAATAAACTCGATACTTTAAATAGAGAAAAGAAAAAAGTTGAGTCTAAGTATAAAGTTGCAATTAATCTGTTAAAAGAAAATGAAAAATCACAAAAAGAAATAATTCCGATTATTGTAAAAAGATCTCAATTGATTAAAGGTTTTTTAAAAGAAAGCAAAGAGGAACAAAATCTTTTAAAGAGCTCTCTTAAAGAATTAGAGGTTATTCAAAAATCAAACTCTTCGAATATCGTCTCTATTGAAAGTGATATTAATTCTTTATCAAAAAAAATTAACAGTATCCAAAAAGAAAATGAGGTTAATAAGAAAACTATTGAATTAGATAGAACAAATAATAATATATTAATTGAGCGATTAAAATCTGATTTAATTCAGCATGAAGATAAACTTTCATCAGTTAAAATAGAACTAAAAACCTTATTAGCTCAAAAAGAAATGACTAATAAAACTATAAAGAGCTTTGATGATGATTATAAAAATCAAAGAAATATTAAAATGGAAGTATTGAGCTCTGTCGAAAAAGAAAAAAACAAAATAAATAATGGGATAATTATTCTTGAAGCATCTGCTAATGATCTTAAAAAAAATATAGACCCACTAAAAACAAAGTGTGAAAAATTAGATATATTAATTGGAGATTATAATTCTGAGATTGAAGATGCAAATATAAATATTAAGAAACTAAATATCGATTATAATGAGAATATAAAAAATCTAAAAAAAGCTAATGATATAATTTCATCAGAACAACATAAACTTAGAAAAGAAGAAGAAGCCTTAAAAATTAAAATTAGAGAGTTAGAATCAAATCTTGATAGTGCTAGTAATTACATTACCCAACAAAGAAAAAATTTAGAAAGCTCAATAAAAAAGAAGGTTGAGTTAGAAAAAATTTATAGAATTAGTCAAGAAAAAAGAGATACACTAGAAATGAAATTAGAAAAATCAGAGTCTAGTGTTTTAGATAAGAAGAAAATTAAAAAATTTAAAAATAAAGAAAAGATATTAAATAATCAGATTGATAAATCTGAAAACAAGATTAAGCATTTACGAGAAAATTATAGGTCACTAAAAGAAATAATGTTAGATATTGAAAAAAGTTATAAAGGAGAATTAGGTCCTGTCGAATCTAAGATGTCATCTGCGGAGTTATTGATAATAGATTTAAAGGATAAGGTTAGAAAAATTAATAAAAGAATATCTGAATTAAATCGATATATAAATATTGCACCAGTAAAACAAAAGAAGTTAAAAGAGTTAAATCATAAATATCTAAGTTATAAGAATCAATACACACTGCGCTTAAAAGAGGTAGAAAGAGAATTAGATATCATAAGGAAAAAAATTGATTTAATAGGTAAAGAAACTAATAATGAAGATAAAATCAAAGGTGATTATTTAAAGGAAATTGATTATATCGCAAACCTAGGCTTACTACTTAATCCTAATGAGACTCTTAATATTCTTCCTAAGCAACATAAAGTTGATTATAATTTTTTTATACCGAATCGAGTTATACAGTTGTTCACAATTTTTTTTATTTTTATTTCTTCATTCATTGGAATCTATAAAACAAACTATTTGAATGTGAAAGCGGGTTTGATTCCTGAAAAACTAAAAAACCAATCTATCATATCTTCGGAAAATAAAGTGTACCAAGAACTGATAAATGATATAAGTATTTTAGATCAGTATAATAATAAGATTGTTGCTGATGATATTAATTCAATTAATATTATTTCTTTATTGAAATATGTTAGTAGTAATGTTCCTAAAGAATTTAAAGTCACTGAATTGCGTGTTGACAAAGCTAGTGAAAGAAAAAATAACTCTAACTTAATTAAAAGTTCTTTAGAACCTTTATCATTAAATGTACATGTTGGAGGTTTTGTAAAAATGAATCTTTTTAAATCAAAACAAGTATTAGATAGTTTTAAAAATAAAATTCAAAAGAATAAAAATTTTAAAGAGATATTAATTAGTGAAAATGAAAGTGGTAATAAAGATAAGACTTTATTTACAATTAATCTTTTATTATGAAAAGATATAAACAAAGATTCAAGTTTTTTATAATAATTACGATATTGAGTAGTTGCTTGTTATGCTTTTTTTGGTACAATAATAATGTGGAATCAAAGATTAACTTTATTGATAAGAGAATTGAATTATTAGATAGGGAATTATTAGAAGCTTCAAAGCTCCCTGATAAAATTGATGAAGCCTTTATAAAATATAATAATGGAAAATCTAAGTTAGAGTTATTAAAAGAATCACATTATTCTAAAAAGATTCTTGAACAAAAAATAAAGTCTATAGCTTCACGTAATAAGATAGTTATTAAAGGAATAGCATTGAAAGAAGTTGATTATTTTAGGGATTTAAGTGAGAAAGTTAAGATTGATGATATTCCATTTTATATGGAAAAAGTTCAAGTTAATGCAGTAGGAAACTTTTTAGATATTGGAGACTTCCTTGAGCAAGTCATAAGAGATATTAATATGCTTAGTCTTAATAGTTGTGAATTTGATTTAGATAAAGATAATGATAGACAGGTGAATGCATCTATAGAGTTTTGTACTTATAATATGGAGACGATTTGAAGGTAAATAAGAAAAAAATATTTATTTCTGCTACCTTAGTTTATTTATTTTTCATTATGGTTAATGTTTTTTCAGTTAACAAAAATAATAAAATTAGCAATGAGAGCTATGATAATATTATCAATAAAAATACACCTGAAGAATTGATTGTTAATAAGGTCCCTAAACCACTATCATTAGGCGTCGCTGATTGGGGTAAAGATATTTTTTATGATAGAAGTGAATCGTATAAAAAATGGTTTGTGCTTAGTGGTATCTCTAAAATGCGAGACGGTTACAAGGCTTTTATAAATAATGAAATTTTAAGTGAGGGTGATCGAATAAAAGGGTTTTCAGTAATAACTATTACTGAAACTGAGGTTGTTTTGAAAAAAAATAATAGTAGCTTAACATTAAAGCTTTAGGTCTAATGTTTAATATGATACTAAGAATAATACCATTTCTATTAATTCTCTCAATTGGGTTTGCAAAAGTAAATAAAAGTGTAACTGATATTTATACCATTGAGAATGACACCTCTTATAGTTTAATAATTGAACATGATTCTAAGAGGACTATTGATTATTTAGTGAAAGAAATTTTTGACCCACCAACAGTATTCATCGAAATAAAAAATTTAGTTTGGAGTCGTGGAGATTTCACGCGAAAGAGTTCTCATACTCCATTATATCAATTCGATGTCATGACTTCAAAAGGTAGTGATGCCTTTGAAGATAATATGGAGGGTATTAGAATTCGAATGAGCTTCAATAGCTTGCCGAGGTATGAAGTAAGAGAGGAAATAAGAAAGAAAAAAAGCAAGTTAATCATTGAATGGAAAAAAAATAAAACCAAAACTGAGGATATCTACTTGTCCTCTATTAGTAGGCTCCCAGATTCAAAAGTAAATTTAAATTTTAAAGAAGCAGATCTATTAACTGTTGTTCGATTGCTTGCTTCTCAAGAAAACCTTAATCTTGTTTTGGGTGGGGATGTTCAAGGTCGTGTAACATTGAAATTAGATGATGTTTCTCTTGAGACTGCAATGGATGCAATCTTACATGTGAATGGCTATGAATGGTTTCTGCAAGAAAATATTATTATTATAAAACCTTCAAGCCCAGAATCAAAACTTAGTGGTGAATTAGATACGCAAATATACAGGCTCAGATTTGTTCATGGTGCAATCATTAAAGATGCACTTGAAGAAGTTTTAACTGAAAGAGGAAAAGTTAAATCTCTATCTTCATCTCAGTCCTTAGATTATGATTTTGAAATTGATGATATTGTGATGGTAACAGATATTCCAACTAATTTTGCTTTAATTGATAGAGTAATAGGGACTATTGATCAAGAAGGTGCTCAAATTAATATTTCTGTTAAGTTCATAGAAACAGTATTAAAAAAAGATGAGACTGTTGGAATTAATTGGGGATTAAGGCAGTCAATGAGGATACCAGGAAATAAAAAATCTCCTGAAACCGACGATTTAAACTTTGGGAATATGGTAATTGGAATTGACACGATGAGTTTTGCAACGTTAACAGCACCAGTATTTAATGCTATGCTTGATATTTTAGCGAATGATGATGATACAAAATTATTGCAGGAGCCGCAAGTTACAACGATGAATAATTCTCCTGCTAATATTGTTATTGGAACTTCAATTCCTTTATTAGTTCCTCAAGGAGAGGGTAGCGTGTTTGGTACTAACCCATATACATATGAAAATCAAGATGTTAATATTTCATTAGATGTTTTGCCCAGACTAAATGCTCGTAATACAATTTCATTAGCTATAAATGCATCGGTTCAATCTATCATTGGTTATATTGGTGATGACAGTCGCCCAATTATTTCAAATCGTGAAACAAATACAAATGTAAGAGTTAAAAATGGAGAGACATTATTAATTGGAGGTATGATTTTTGATACGAATGATGAGCGTATAAGTAAGGTTCCAATATTGGGTGATATACCAATTATAAAACATTTATTTAGATATAGTTCTTCGCAAAAAGAGCAGAAAGAATTACTTATTTTTATTACCCCTACTATAATAACACCTTTTTAATCATGGCTTCAAAAACAATTGAAATTTTCACTGATGGCGCTTGTAAAGGCAATCCCGGACCTGGGGGCTGGGGAGCATTGTTAAGATATGGAGATGTAGAGAAAGAAATAAATGGTTATCAAGAGTCAACCACAAATAATATTATGGAGCTGACAGCAGTTATTGAGTCGTTGAAACTTTTAAAACAACCTTCTATAATTATTATTACTACTGACTCAACCTATGTAAAAAATGGCATTACAAACTGGATTCATAATTGGAAGAAAAATGGTTGGAAGACAGCTGCTAAGAAAAATGTAAAAAATAAAATCTTATGGCAAGAGTTAGACAAGTTAATTAAGGAACATAAAATTACCTGGTGTTGGGTTAAGGGGCATTCGGGGCATCTTGAAAATGATAGAGCTGATGAACTAGCGAATATAGCAATTGAAGATGCGCTGCTTAATTAGAAATAATTAGCAATATATATGAATAATTTTATTGCTCTGGTTCGTTGTAAAAATATTGATCTTCGATCAGAACGAGAATATGCTAAGGGGACTATCCCTGGGAGCGTGAATATCCCGATATTGAATAATATTGAGTATGATATTGTTGGGAAAGAGTATAAAAAAAATGGTCAAGATAGTGCGATTAAGATAGGTTTAGAACTTGTCCAAGACACAGTTAAAGAATCACGAATATCTAAATGGATGGATCATATAAAAAATTACCCAGGGTGTCATATTTTTTGTTATAGAGGTGGCCTAAGATCAAAGATCGCAAAAGAATGGATCTCTGAAAATGGAATTGATATTTCTAGACTTAGTGGAGGTTATAAACATTTTAGAAGTTTTATTATTGATCAACACTCAGTTAATAGTGAATATATAAAAAATTGGAAAATCATTGGTGGCCTTACTGGATCAAGAAAGACGATTCTGTTAAATGAATTTGTTGAAAGTATAGATATAGAAAATATTGCTAATCATAGAGGATCTGCTTTTGGATCACAGGCTACTAATCAGCCTTCTCAGGCTGATTTTGAGAATTTGTTAACAGTGCAATATTTATCTCATAATAATAATAATTTAATTCTTGAGGATGAAAGTAGGACAATCGGTAAAGTGGCTCTTCCTCCTAGGTGGTATGATAAAATGCAAAGATCTAGTATAATTGTTCTAAATGCATCTATTGATGAAAGGGTGCATAATATTGTGCAAGAATATGTTCTTCAACCTATTGATAATATGATAAGTAAAAATGATTTATTAGATAAATATTTATTTTCTATACAAAAAATAAAGAAAAGATTAGGAGATGAATTGTTTAGATCGATATCTACAATTTTGCATGATTCGTTTTCAAATGATAAAATTGAATCTCATGAAGATTGGATATCAAAAATATTGATTAATTATTATGATCCTATGTATAAGTATAAATTAGAAATGCGAAAAAAACATATTATACATGAAGGCGATTATAATTCTTGTTTATCATTTTTACAGTTAGATTAAAAATTATTCTTATGAATAATCCTATTTGATTAAACCAAATTAGAATATAAAATATTGTTAAGAATTTTATTTGTTTTCATTCATAATTAAAGCAACACATTTTGATTAAAAAAGATAATGTAATTTTTTACGGGTCCTTAATTGTGCTAGTTTTATTAACTGCACCTTTATTTATTTGGTCTCAAGATAGTTATTCTTTTCTTCAGCAATTAAAAGTATTCTTAGAAAACACTTTTGGAAGTACATATCAATTATTAACTATTGGTGTTTTTATTTTTATTTTATGGTTATCATTTAGTGATTATGGTCCTATAAAACTTGGAGATAATAAGCCTCAATTTAGTACTTTT
>CEVW01029661.1_pt1 | contig 16034 bp, 16 predicted proteins | sample 427061 | NCBI WGS metagenome assembly CEVW01 (sample SAMEA2623774, study PRJEB7988) | marine metagenome | biome: marine biome (ENVO:00000447); feature: surface water layer (ENVO:00002042); material: "saline water (ENVO:00002010), including plankton (ENVO:xxxxxxxx)" | depth 5 m
AATATTCAAAAAAATATATATAATGTTACTTAAATATAATTATATTATTAATATAATGCATCTAGTAATAAAACCGGATCAATATGAGGTTAATAATATAATGATAAGCGATAAAACAAAAAACAATATAATGAATAATAGTGATTTTTACAGAATATATTTTTCAGATGAAAATATAACATTTAATGGACTATCAATATTGTTAGAATTAAACAATATAACTATAGAAAAATATTTTAATAAGATAAAATTACATTTTGAAAATAATCAGTTAAATAATGAAACAGTAAAATATATAAAATCCATAGAAAAATCAATATTAAATAAATTCAAAATGATAAATGATAAACAAATATATAGAATAGAAGAACAATTATTAAATAATTTTATAAAAATATTTGATGAAAATATAATAAATATCGGCAAATATAATAATTTAAAACTATTGTTAAAAATATCAGGAATATGGAGTCAAAGTCATCATAAAGAATATGGATTAACATTTAGATTTTTTATAATAAATTAAGTATCAACTGTATGATTATTTTTTTTATCAGTTACAAAATAAAAAACTAGAAAATTCACAAATAACAGGACTATAGAAAAAATTAATAACCACCATTTATTCTTCATAATTTTGGTGACTGTATTAAAAAAAAAGTTAACACTATTAAATTCAGATGTAATACCAACTACAATAATAAATAATAATATGGAAATAATAATAAATAATATATGAAATATACTTGATACGATGTCTCCTTTTATTGGATGAAGATGATTAAGAGAACCATACATTGAAGTATTAATTATGTAAAAAATTAAGACTATTAATTGGTATGCATATTTCAATATCCTGTCACCTTTTAGTATATTCAATATGTAATTACAAAATGGAACAATAAGAATTGCACTATATACAATTAGTAATACATTAATATCCCAAAAATTTTTCTTTGTTCCTTCCATATATTGTATAATAAATACGATAAATGTTACTAATAATCCAAATAATAAAATATTATAGATGGTAAAGATTTTTTTTAAGATTGGAAGAATGATATTCATATATAAATATATATATATATAAAAATCAATTATATATATATTAATTACTCTTTAGTAGGACAAGTTAGTGCTTGTTTCTTTTTAAATGTATCTCTGTACCACGGTTCATAATTACATAAATACATTAATATCGTTAATACCAAAACAACAAAAGACAGCAGAATTTTAAAAACGTCGTTGTCAGGTAATTTAAAACAAAGTAAAATACATATAGAAATTATAAATGTATATATAGAAATACCGATCCATTTACCATCTCCAAAATAAGCTGTGATACATAAATCTAATTGGCGTTTTTTTTCAGTGTTGGTATTAACTCCACTGAAATCCCATAATTTATTTTTAATATAATTGATATTATTATTTATTTCACTTATCATAATAATAAAAGCTATAACTCCAGCAATAAAAGAAATATTTGAACATTTTGATGCGATTCTCGTATATTTATCATTTTTCCAGATTTTATTAAAATTTTTTAATATATTGATAAGTGAAAAAATAAAGATAGCTGAAACGACTATAACATAAATAGAAAAATAACTAGGAGCATTATATTTAAAATTTCCTCCAAATTTATGGGAAATAGAATCAATAAAAGGAATTAATAATAATATAAAAGTAGAACATAATATTATAATATTTACAATATTTTTTTGTGGTTCTAATTTTATAATTTCTGGTCTATTAAAATTACCTTGAGATGAAAACGTAGTATTGGAACTCATTAATATATATTATTTATATATTAATTATTCATTAATCCATAAAATTATTTCACTAATACTACCCTTATCAGCCAAAAATTCATCAGGAGTATTATCTCCAATACTTTTAAATTTTGGTCGTTTCATTTTTTTAGTTTTATACATAATATAAGGTCCATATTTTCCTTTTCTAATAGACAATTCATCATTTATTGTTTTAATAATATTAGAATTAGTTTTAGATTTTTCAAAAATAGAAATGACATCATTAAGAGTAATCTCATCATAATCTTTTTTTAAAAATTTTAAGGATGTGTTTTTATTATTATGATTAATATATAATCCAAATTTACCTTTTTTTAAGATAACATCATTGTCTTTATATATCCCTAATAGTTTTCCTGAAATTTTTGGTTTATTATCTAAAATATCTTCTAAAGTATAGTCTCCATTTTTTAATTTATTCATATCTATATTTTTTTTTACAGATTTCCAACTAGTATTTCCTTTATCATCTTCATATTTAATAACAGGTCCATACTTACCGATCATATATTGATGATTTTTATCTATATGATATGTTTTTCTGGATTCATTTTTTAAATTTTTAGATAATGATATCATTTTATCATCACAATCTTTACATAATGTATACCATATTTTATTACCATTAGCAATTTTATCTAATTCATTTTCCATATTTTTAGTATAGTCATAATTAAATAATACATCATAATGTTCAATTAAGAATTCAATAACAATTACACCCAATTGTTGAATAACTAATTTATTTCTTTCATTTCCAAATACTCTTTCATTATCAATTTCAGTAATTTCATCATTTATTAATTGATAATCTATACATTGAATTTTTTTACCTTTTACATCTTGTTTTAATACCCATTTTCTATTTTGTATTTTATCAATAATAGACGAAAAAGTAGAAGGTCTTCCAATTCCTTTTTTCTCCAATAACTGGACTAATTTTGCTTCAGTATAATGATTCTTGATATCTTTTAACACTAATTTACTATTAATTTTTTTATAATTAACAATAGTATTGATTTTATAACTAATAAGATATTGATATAATTTATTTGTTGTGCATAGATTTTCACCATTTACAATTTTCCAACCTTCAAATATACATTGTTCTTCAGTATGCTTCCATAATTTTTTGTTTGCACCATTAATAACAGCAGTTATACTATTAAATTTGGCAGGTGACATACAACTAGCTAATGTGTTTTTCCATATTAATTTATATAAACGAATTTCTTTATTAGTTATTTTATCACTAGTAGTAATATAACTTTTATTAATATCAGTTGGTCGAATAGCTTCGTGAGCTTCTTGAGCATTATTATCTGTTTTTTTTGATTTTTTATTAGAAGTTATTAAATTATCAATATTATCATTAACATAACTATTATTCCATTTTTTTTTAATAAATTTTTTAGTTTTATCTATAAATTCTTTACTGTATGTTTTACTATCTGTTCTGTGATATGTAATCAAACCGGCTTCATACAAAGTTTGTGCAATTCTCATAGTCTGTTTTGGTGAATAATGTAATTCGTTGCTAGATTTTTGTTGTAAAGTGCTAGTAGTAAAAGGCGATGGTTGTAATTTAATATTTATTTTTGGTTTTGTTACATTATATATATGTTCTGTATTTACAGTTTCTTCTAAAAATTTACATACTTCATCCTGTGATTTATGATTATAGTTTAATTTAAATAATATATCTTTTTCCATAAATAACCCTTCACTTTCATATATTTTTTTTCCTGGTGATTTATTTATATCTTGTTGATTATCATAAATTAATCTTAATGCAGGAGTTTGACATCTTCCAGCACTTAACCCACCATTACTATTTCTACTTATATGTTTCCATAAATATGGTGATATTGTATAACCTACTAATATATCTAAAACAGCTCTAGCTTGTTGTGAATTTACTTTATCCATATCTATATATCTATAATTATTTACAGCATTTACTATTGCTGATTTTGTTATTTCATGAAATACTATTCTTTTTGTTTTTTCAACCGATAAATTAAATACTTTACAAATATGCCAAGCAATAGCTTCTCCTTCTCTATCATCATCTGTTGCTAATATAACCTCATTTGATTTTTTTATATTTATTCTTAAATTTTTGACATATTTTGATTTTTCTGGCTGTAATACATATGATGGTAAATAATTTTTATTTTTATTTATAGATTTTAATCCATTTGAAAATTTTCTGATATGTCCAAATGATGCACAACATTTATAACCTTTTCCCAAATAACTTTCTATTTTTTTACATTTTGATATTGATTCTACTATTACTAATATAGTCATATTAATTTAAATATACAATATAGATTTAAATCAATTTTATAATGTTTTTTTGTATTCTAACCAAGATATATTTTTACTTTTTCTTTTTTTCTCTTTTTTCTTTCTCTTTTCATTCCTATTTCTTCGTTCATCTTCTTTTAATGCTGAATCTACATATAATTCTTTTAAAATACTTCCAACTAAAACACTGGCTTCGTGTTGATCGCATTCATCATCTTCTATTTTTTTTAAAACCATTATTAATCTTCCTAATATTTCTAAATTTATTTCACCCTTTACTACTTTATTAAATATATTTGTATAGTTTTCAAATAAAAAGGATGCCCTTGTTCTACACATTTGATGTAATGTCTCTTTTTTTAAATTTTTATATTTTCTTTTAGTCAATATTATTTCTTCAACATCCTTTTTTATTTTATAACTGTGTTTTAATTGTCTTATTTTTTCTGTTGTTTCTTCTGGTTTATATTCACTTACTAAATCTTTTAATTTTAAGCGACTTAATTCATCCATTATAATTAACTATTATATCTTTATTTTTATATTTTTATTTATTTATATTATATATATATGCTTGCTCGTTATAGACATAATCATAAATATAATCTAATTGGTGGTGCTCCTATTGAAATAGATCCTATTACACAACCTAAATCATTAAATGATTCACTCAATGATATGAATACTAAAAAACAACAAGCAGCTGACCTTAGTATTGCACAAAATAAATTAGCAGGTGGGGCTAAAATTGTAGTTCCTCAAGTTAATTCCGCTAGTGACGGACAAAATAAACAACTAGCCGGCGCTGCTGTTTTACTTGCTCAAGGTCAAAAAGATGCCGCTGGTGGTGGTAAAAAAAGAAAACGCAGAAAAAGACGTAAATCTAGACGTAAATCCAAAAAACGTTCTAGACGTAAATCTAGACGTAAATCTAGACGTAAATATCATAATAAAAGAAAAAAAAGAAAACGTAGAACTAAAAAAAAGAGATTATATTAAAATAAAATAATAACATTATATTTTAATATGAAGTTTAAAGATATTTTATCTATGATACTCGTTATTGTTATATTTATTGCTTTATTATTCGCATCATTATTATCTGTAGGCATTAAAAAGGTTAAAGAAAATTGGCCTAAATATAAATGTAATCCTGCAGCTATGCCTTTTGCTGGTTATTTAGGATATGATTTAATGGGTAATTTCACTAGTTGTATTGCTGATATTCAAAAAGGATTAATGGATCGATTTCTTAAACCTATTTATACTATGATTGGTTGGATTACTTCTTTAGCAGGAAGTATGTTAAAGTCTATGAATAATGTTAGAGGTGGTATGTTTAATTTAAAACTAGGCACTTTTAATATGTTTGATAATATGTTTGGTATGTTTGCTAATTCTACTATTGCTATGCAAAAACTTATGATTAAATTAAAAGACCTTATGGGTAAATTCACTGGTGTCACTTTAATTATCACTTATCTTATGAAAAGTATGAGTTTAGCTGGACAAAGCACCTGGAATGGACCCGTCGGTAAAGTCATTCGTTTTGTTTGTTTCCATCCTGATACTATTGTTTCTATGAATAATGGTAAATCTAAAAAAATGAAAGATATCACTATTGATGATACTCTATTAAATAATAATAAAGTTGTTGCTACTATGAAAATTAAAGGTAATCAATATTCTCCTTATTATAAAATTTTTAGCAAACATTTAAATGATTACATATTTGTTACAGGAGAACATCTTATACAAGACCCTATTACTAATAGATTCATTCCTGTTTCTCAATGCTCACTCGCCGTAAAAACTAATATTCAAGACGATATTTTAAGTTGTTTAGTTACTGAAAATCATACAATACCCGTCGGTGAATTTATTTTTTGGGATTGGGAAGATTAATTTATAGATTATTATCCACTTATTATATAAATGGACAATAACATCCTGTTAAATAAAATACATAATAATTTAAATAAAGCCACATATTTAGATAAAAACGGCGGTAATATATTTGTTATGGTACTTACTATTTTAATTGTTTTCTTTTTGTCTACTTATTATTGGATTTTAAGAAATGCTGAACCTATTAAAGCTAATTGGCCTAGATATAAATGCCAACCTGGCATTATTCCATTTGCTGGTATTATAAAAGGCCAACCCGGTAAAGCTATGGAATTCACTGCTAACAATTTTTCTTTATGTTTAAATGATATATTAGCTACTATTGTTAGCATTTTTACTGCTCCTATAAGTATACTTACTAATATATTGCTTTCTACTTTCTCATTGCTCTTAAAATTAATGAATACTATTCGTAAACTCTATTATGCCATTAAAAATAAAATATTTGCTATGTTTGATGTTGTACAAGGTATTATGGTGAATACTCAATTGCCTGTTATTAAACTTCTTATTAAACTTCGCGACTCTTTTGCAAAAATGACTGCTGTTATGGCTGGTTCTATGTTGACTATTTTAGGTATTAATATGGCATATAAATCTTTTATGAAAAATTTGATTACTATTTTTATTACATTTTTAGTTGTTGTTTCTGTTATTATATATGCTTTATGGTTATTCCCCTGGACTTGGCCTGTCGCCGCAGCATCATTAATTCCTTGGGTTATCACTGCCACTTTTATGGGTATCATTACTGGTTGGATGACATATATTGTCAATGCTACTAAAGTATCTGTACCCGGTGCTCCAGGTAAACCCGCCGATGCTTGTTTCGATGAATATACTCCTATCAAACTTTATAATGGAACTACAATACCTATTAAAATATTAAAACCTAATGATGTTCTTCTTAATAATGTTAAAGTAAATACTGTTATTAAAATTCGTAATAATCAAAATATGTTTAATCTTAATAATACTATTGTCAGTGGAACTCATTATGTCTTTTATAATAATAAATGGATTCTTGTTGCTGATCACCCCTTAGCTATTCATTTGCCTAATTATAATAAAAAATTCATTTATTGTATCAATACTTCTACTAAACGTATTATTCTCAATGATACTATTTATGCCGATTGGGATGATTTAACACGTGATGATTTTTTAAAATTACGTAATTTCAAACATATCAATGAGTTCAATACTAACAATATTCATAGTTTATTAAATGCTGGATTTCAAAAAAATACTCCTATTAGATTAAATAATAATAAAACTGTTAATATTTCTGATATACGCGTTAATGATGTTCTTCTTAATAATGAAATTGTTACTGGAATCGTAAAAATTGATGCTACTAATTTAAAAAATATCTATTCATATAAATTTGATAATTTCAACGTCATTGGTTCTAATTTATTTCTTACTTCTTCCCATTTAGGAGAATTTCATAAACAAAAAACTAAAACTAATGATAATTTCTTCTATCATTTATTAACCAATACTTCCACTTTTTCTATTAACGACATTACATTTTATGATTATAATTCTGCTATAGAACATCGTTTAGATATCTATGACAATATTTAATAATTTTATTATCTATTATTTATTTATATGCAAATAAAATTATTTGGTTTTAAAATTGAATTCCGGATACACATTGTTCTTATATGTTTGGCTTTGGGCGCCGTTATTGGTTCCGAATTATTTTGTAATACTATCACTAGAGAAGGCATGTCTGCTATTGGTTCTACTTTAGATTATGCAATGAGCAATGGTGTACACGAAGAAAGAAGAAAACTTAAGGCTAATTTAGATGATACTTATGAAAAAGTTCAAGTTCCTTTACCTGAAGGACAATTATTTTTCTTTGCTAATAATAAATTTTCTACCGACCCTGAATGTTGTAAATCTGGTGTTAGTGGTGTTGCTGGATGTGCTTGTGTAACCAAAGAACAGCGTGAATTTATTAATTCTCACGGTGGTAATGCTAGTGGTAATGATGGATTTTAATCGTTATTACATATAATTTATATTCTAAATTATATATAATTATAAATGGCAGACAATTTGGAAAGTATTGATATTAGTCAAGATATAGATACATATAAGTATACTCCTGACGATAATGTTAAAAAATTGATTAATGATGCAAAATTCGATTACGATAGAGATTTTAATGAAAATTCTACCACAAACATAGGAAAAAAACCGAAGGAGATGAAAGACAATGCTATTGAGACAGCAACTAAAGCATGGAAAGAATGGAAAGGTAAAAATAATAAAAAAATTAGTTTTTATGAGTTGTACACTAATACTGTTGGAGAAGAAATAAAAAAGATGACAGGTGAGAATGATGCTGAAAAGATTAATAATTTACGAGAAAAATTTTCTCCTGCATTTCGTGTAATTCAGTTGGAAAAATTTCTTATTAAAAATATAACAGTTAGTTACGATGATTTGAAACTTTTAATACAAAATAAAATTGCCAAAGAACAACAAAAAACAAGAAAAAAAGCCTGGGATGAGTCAAATGAAGATTTTCATAACTATTTCGTAGATACGAATTCATCAGTCGTTAATGATTTAACCCAAAACACAATGAGAGCGCTCTCTCAAGAGAATCTAAATAGTTTAAAACAAAATTATGAAAATGAAGTTAAAGAATTGGCTGAAAAAAAAAAGAAGGAACAAGAATACGAATTATTGATGCAGAAAATTGAAGAAGAAAATGCAAAAAAGCAAGGCGAATTTGTTTCTTCCACCTTTACCAAAGAAGAAAAAGAATTAATGAAAAAAATTGAAGAAGATAGAAAAAAACAAGAGGCGGAGAATGCAGAATCTCTGGCAAAGTTCTCTCATCAGGAGCAACCTGCTAGATCGGTAAAATTAGAGAATCATTCTCCAACATCTAGTATTGAAACTAAAAGTGGTGCGTACGAAGATATAGAAGACGGGGAGGAGGATGAACTTGATAAAAAAAATAACGAAATAATTAAATACAAACACATAAAAAACACAAAAAATAATACAGGAGAAACTATTCCATATAAGGCAATAACAAATGCATTTGAAAGAAGGTTTCAAACTATGCCTATAACAGAAATAAATAGAATTATGGAACAAGAAATTAATAATGATGTAGATATTTTTGATATTACTAAGAATGATGGAATATTTGAATATCAATATATGAAAACAAAACATTTTGAATGTATAAATATTATAAATGTAATTGATGTTAACACATATGGTAAGAATTTATTGGATAAAATAAAAGGAGAACGAAAAGATATAGATGAAATTATGACAGAGTTTACAAATAAAATTAACAATAAAATTAATAAAAAATTAAAAGTTCCAAAAGCCAGAATATATTTAAGATATATTAATGAAGATATGGGAATCAATGTTCCTTATGATGATGATAGGAGTGATGACTTTAAATGGAGAGCATATTCTATTAATCCATTAAATGAAACAACTAGAAATTTAAATTATACAGAACATCCCCTTTTTTATGTTAAAATGAAAAAGGATAAACCGAATGAATATATATTTGATAAAGATAATAGTGAAGTTGTTAGTGAAAAAAAATATATGGAAAAATTAACATCTGAACTATCAGATTCAAAAGATCAATCATTAACGACATTTTTAGGTGGATTAGGAATGGGTATTGTATTAGATTCCTGGGATTGGTTTTGTAAAGGATTAGATAAAGATAGTTGTGAATTGTATAGTTTTTGTATGCTTAATAAAAATAATAATAAATGTGAGTTGGGTCAAATAGCTAATAGTACAAATCAACCTTATCAAGGTTTTAATGATGATAAATTAAATATACCAAATTCACAAATGTTAAATACTGCTTGGGAGGAGTTTAAAAAATGTAATACATCAATAACATCAGATGATGAAAAAGGTAAAATAAAGTGTAAAATAGAAGATATATTCAATTTTTATGAAGATGAGAACTTTAATTATGACAATTATGAGATATTAAAGGGAATTATAGAAGAATATAAAACAAAAATAAAATATATATCACTCAATGGATATATAAAAAATTATTTGGAAAAAATTAAAAATCATATTTCAGAGGAAAATGTAAATAAAGAAGTGATCAAAATATTAACAAATATTGATGAAATAATCAAAAAAAACGAAGCGTTCGAAGAAAATTTTGAAAAAGGAATTTTGAATGATTTTGGAGATGCAGTAAATAAGTTGTTTGATGATGAAACAGTTTTAATTGATTTTAAAAATATATTTAAATTATGTAATGATAAATATCTAGAAAAAGGGAAAAAAATTTCAGACAACTTAGAAGATTTGATTTTAAATATGATAAAGGATAAATTATCTGACAAAGGTGGATTTTATCGAAAATACGCTGATCAAATTACTGCAATTAAAACCCAATTACAAAATAATAAAAATTTGCATAATTATTTGGATGATAGTAAACTTAAAATTGTAGAAAAAATGATGAAAACAATCGAAAATCAAACCCTATCATCATCTGATATTTATAAAAATATGGACGAAGTCATGAGTAAACTAGAAACTATATCGAAAAAAATTAATTCAGACCATATGAAAAGATATAATGAATTTATTAGCCAATATATTGTTCAGGTTAAAGAAGAAATTAAACGTATTGACCGGAGGTTGGGTTTTTTGAATAGTATATCCATAATTAATAGACATAGTGACGGTTGGTATTACATACCTGAAAACGAAATAACCGAAAAAAAAGAAGAAGCCAAAAAAGAAAGCAACAAAGCAAAAAATCAAATAGAAAGTTTGAAAAGAAAAATAATCAAGGGGAATCTCATTGATGAAAAAATAAAAAAAGAAAAGAAAGAAGAGAAGGAGAGGGAAAAAGAAGAATTTGAAGAGAAACAAAGGAAAAAAGAATATAATTCTATTGAAAAATTTAAAGAGTCTATTCGTGATAGTAAAGCAACAAAAAAAAAGATAAACGAGAAAACACGAGAATTTATAACTAATATATTAAACTCAATTGATAAGCCTACAATTGAAATAACAAAAGATGGTAAATATAAGTTCCAAAAAAATGTAGAGACAAACTATGATGATGTTTTAAAGAATTCAATAGCAAAACAAGACGCCATAAAGATTTCAACAAAATATGAAAAAGCCTTTATAGAGGAAATGGATGATCTAAATGATTATGTTGTATTGGATGAAATGACAGAGACTACCTATAAAAAAGAAGAGGGTAAAATTAAAAAGGCATTATTGAATCTTAATACGAAAAAAAATAATCCACATAGAGAAGCCTATAAAAAAGATGTTAAAGATATTGATGATTTGTTGAAAGTTTTCCAAAATAAAATTAGTAATGTAAAAGAAGAGAGTGTTAAAACTGAATTGGTAGAAATACACAAAAAATTAGAAGAAAAACTAGAAAAGAAAAAAAAACAAATGTTTAGTGTTATAGTACCATCATCGTCAGTACCACAGCTAACGAATAATACAATTAAAAGAAAAATTACAGTAGAACAAATCAAAAAACAAAATAAAGATGTAGATGCACATTTGAAAAGACTAGATGACCACCAAAATAAAGTAGATGCATTACTAAAATCATCAGCAAACGGTGCGAAGAAGAAGAAGAAAAAAAAAAGTAAAAAGAAATAAATCCATCTAAAGATTAATTAAATATATTTATTAATGAATATATTTAACATTTTATTATTTATAATGCTCTTATTTAATGTAAATTCAATGAAACCACGTGTGTATATAAGAATACCACAATATTATACAAATGTATATGTAAACAATTTTATTAATGAACGTTTATTAACGAATTGCTATGGTTTTGTAGAAACAGAAGATATGTTACTATTGAAATGTTGGAGAAATAATAGATTAACAAATGCAAAGATAATAATAGAACCAGATAGAAGACAACTAGAATCAAGGACATACTTTGATACTAATATCGCTTTTGCAGGATTTGCCATGTAATGCGAAAATAGGAGTTTTATGTATTTTAGGATCAACAGGAATATCAGTAGTTAAATTAGAACTATGAATTTCAGCATAACGAGTAATTTTTGAAAATTGTGTATCATTTTCAATATCATTAGTAGCTAATAATTGACCAGTATAATTAGTAATATTTGTATTATCTTGACCAAATGGACCGCATTCCCAAGGCCCAACAAATTCTTTTTCACCCTGAAATGAGTCAAAAAAATCATTATCGGCATTAACATATTGGTTATAATTATAAAATCCTTTTGTAAATTTAATAAGATTAGAATGATTAGTAGCAGATTTTAATTTATTATCATTATAAAATTTAACAATTTGTCTAGCAGGTTTATTTTTGGTCTGCGCGGTATATAAGTTGATATTTCTTTTTCTGTTAATATAATCACTAGCGGTAGTGATAGGTTTATCGGGGGAACTGAAAAGTTTTGGCATATATATATGTTATATATTTATAAATTAAAATATTTATATTTTTTATATGAATATAGATACAATGACATTAAATCTAGACAATTATACAGATAGTGAATTATTAAATCTGTATAATCTTACTAAAAATCAAATAGATAATCATAAATTATTGGACGAGAAATTTAATGTGATGTTAGTAAATATAAAATCAAACAATGATATGTCTTCTACAACAAAGGTTCAATTGGTAGATTTTTTACAAAAAGGAGTAGAAAGACTAAAAAATAATAATAGTAATAATAATAATAATAGTTTTATTCCACCTTTAGAAAGAAATCAATTATTTAATAATAATCATTTTTTAATAAAGAAAAATAGTAAACCAAATTTAAATGCGCTTATAAATCCAGTAAAAAAGGCGAGAATGTCTAAATTATTAAATATAAATACATTATTTAGAAAAGATTATTATCAAACAACAGCAAGTAATTTTGTATTTGAATTAACGAATACGATAAGTAATGTAGTATGTATATCATTAGAAACGACAGAAATACAAAATACACATTATATATTTTCTAGTAAGAATAAAACAAATGAATTTACAGTTCATATGTGGGAAGAACAATTAAATGGAGCAACAAATGGATTTGATATAATAGCAAATAAGATGAAAAAAGTAATAAAAATAAAGGGGGGTTCTTATAGTGGAGAAGAGTTAGTAGATTATATGAATAAATCAATTTTTTCAACGGGAGATTTAATGATAGTAGCGTGTAAATATGATAAATTAGCAAATAAAGTATTATTTTTTAGAGATAATAGAGAAGCGGATAAAGGAGGAAAGAAGGATACAGCAACAGTAAAATACAAATTTAATTTAGATTTTAGAATAAGTGATAATGCAAATAGAGAAATACAAAAAAATATGGGGTGGGTATTAGGCTATAAAAAACAGCAATACACTTGGGATAATGATTATATTTCTCAAGGTTTGGTAACAACGGAAAAATTTGAGGGGTATAATCCAGAAGGAACATATAATAAATTAGGAACGCCATATGCATTATTATCGGTGGATTGTTATAATAATAATCATAGTCAAACATTGGTATCGCCGTATTCAGAATCAACCTTTAATGATACAAATGTATTAGCTAAATTACCAAATCGCGAAGAAGACTTTGATTATGACAAAAGTAGTAATGCATATGGGTTTAAAAGAGAATATTTTGGTCCTGTAAATATTTCAAGGATAAAAATTAAATTATTGGATCAATTTGGAGAAGAATTAGATTTAAATGGAGCAGATTATTCATTTACTTTAAAATGTGAACTATTATATGATTTAAATACAAATTAAAGTTTATTATATTCTTCATCGAAAGTTTTAATGAAATTTCTGATAAAATTTAATCTCATATTATAACTGAGGGTAGATAATTTAATATGTAATTGTTGCATTTGTTCAGGATTACTATCTGTTAATTTATTTTTTAAAAACGTGTATGTTTTATTTTCTTGTTCAGTTAATTCTTTTTCTTTTTGAAATTGTATTTTTTCCATTATATATATAATTAATTATTAATTTTATATATTTACGAATTTAAATAATATATTTAAAAAGAATTTTCTTTTAAATATAAATGTCTAAATGCATTCCTGTAGTAGCGCCGAGTAATAATATTCATACGTCTGTCCCAATAGTAGGGACAGTAACACCTATTGTTGTAAATGATAATATAAGTATAACTAGTAATATGAGAAAGATATATGCTATGAGAAAAACTCTTATGTTATTATGTTTAATTGATATATTTTTTAGTTTTTTATATGCATTAAATAATATTACAATGATAATACCATTATTTTTTGCAGTATGTGGTTATTATGGAGTAAAAAATTATAAATTAATAAATACATATTTTTATATAGTATATGAATTAATAATTATATTAGGGAGAATTGTATTATTTGGATATTATGTGTCATATGGTATAGTTATGGATGGATTTTATATAGCAATGCTAATTTTATCAACTGTAATAGGATTATGGGTATTAGAATTATTATATAAATATACAACTATTCTAAAAAAATTGAGTGATGAAGATATACTATTGTTAAAAAATATGGGATATATACCAAATGCTTATAGAATATATTATTAATATTTAAATAATTGGTTATTAATAATATATAATGTTATTTATTAGCCCTCCTTTTGGAAATTATATATATTTACCATACATTACATCTATTAGGGGAAGTTTTACATTACATGAAAGATCAGGTAAATGGTCACAAATATTTAAAACATTAAGATATATACCACATCTTAATGGTTGGGTAAATAAAATAGGATTAAGAAATCCTGGCATTGACTATGCTATTAAAACATATAAACAAGGAGAAATTATAAGTATTGCTATTATGGAAGAAAAGGAAATAAAACCTATTGTTGAAAAAATACCAGAAAATATGGATATAGAATTAAATGTTAGTTGTCCAAATACAGATAAACATATGATTAATAAAGGGTTAAAAGTATTTCTGAATAAAAAAAGAAATTGGTGTATTATTAAATTACCTCCCCTACATTATCAGGATGATTTTGATAGATATTATAATGAAGGGTTTCGTCAATTTCATCTTTCCAATACCTTACCTACAAAATACGGAGGGTTATCTGGACCAATGTTAAAACCATATACAGAAAAAAATATTGATTATATAAGAAAATATTATCCAGATTGTGTTATTATTGCCGGTGGTGGAATACGTTCTATGAAAGATATTAGAAATTATAAATTTCACGGTGCAAACCATTTTAGCATATCTTCATTATGTTTTAATCCTATCTCATTTTTGAAATTTTATTGGGATTTTACAAATCAATTTTAAATAGTAGTTTCGTCTGTTGTACTATATTTTTCTATCTCTTCTATTTTTTTTTCCAATTCCATTACTTTATTAGTTAGTTTTTTAACTAATTGTCTTAAATAATAATTACTAGATTTTGGATTTGCTACTAATTTATAAATAACTTCATCACCATTGCTATCTGCAAATTTACAAGTCAATGGATGATTAGATACATTTTTTAATAGGTTTAACTCATTTGGTAAAGGTAATTTAGATTGTTCATATTTAACATATTTTGGATGATTATTTGAAGTATTATTTACATTAATCCAATGTGAATCATTTGTTAAGGACTCGTTTATTACGTAGTTTAAATCGTTAGTAAAATCAGTCATATATATAGTAAGAATAAAATATCTTTAATATATAACAATATGAATACTAAAAAATATAAAAAAAGAAACAAAAAATTAAATCGTACTAAAAAAAAGGCACTATCTAAAATACATAATAAATTTGAATCAGCAAATATAAAAATATTAAAATTACAAGAAAAAAATGATGTTGTAACTATAAAATTAACTAAAAATAAAGAATTATGGAAATCTAAAATAAGCAAAAAAAGAAAAAAATATGAAAATTGGTTTTATTTTAAGTTAACTAATTGTAAAAATAAAATTT
>CEVW01079296.1_pt1 | contig 15891 bp, 16 predicted proteins | sample 427061 | NCBI WGS metagenome assembly CEVW01 (sample SAMEA2623774, study PRJEB7988) | marine metagenome | biome: marine biome (ENVO:00000447); feature: surface water layer (ENVO:00002042); material: "saline water (ENVO:00002010), including plankton (ENVO:xxxxxxxx)" | depth 5 m
CGAGGTATAGAAGGCTCTGTTCAATTGGTTGAACGTGCTCTTGAAGTACTTCCAATTATTCCGGAAAATCTCTGTCGGCCACATATTGATGCTGATGCTTTTCATGTTTCTAAATGGCCGAATAACTTAGAAACAAGGGAAAGTAAGGATGCGATGAAGATGCTCCTACATGCTTTTCAAAATGGTGAACTGATGATCAACATCAATGTTCCTCCAACATGGAATAGTAAATTCCAAACAACCCGGTTAGGCATGCGCTGGTACAGAGATGCAGTGCAATTTGGGGCTGAAGATCTTGACGGAACAGTCGAGGCACGGTTTACGATAGGTGCTGCATATATCGATACCGAACCCGTTTCTAAAGGAGATTGTGATTCCATCGCAGACCACTTTGCAAGTATATCCTCACTAGCAAATTGGCCTCAAACCCACCCGCTCGCTCTGGACGATGAATTACTCTCGCACGCACTCAAACAGGGCGCAGATGGTTTCCCGTTGTGGCTCAGAGGTTGAGTTCAACATGTTCATCCAATAAGAAATGACATAATCCAATTGCAAGGTGTCCTTGGAGCCATGTGGATCCGAGTGACCTTGGAATTCCTTCATCAATCTCAAGCGGAAGGTCATCTGAAAGCACAAATGCGATATCCATGGGATTAGGATTTGAATCCGATGGCAGGCTTGCTGATTCTTTCCATAATCTCTCTGCATCAGCATCGAGACGAATCAGATGTACATTCTCCCATTCCTTCAGTGTCCGTTCTAACGTTCCCCCTCCGTCGTATACCCCAGGGCTTCGTTCGATCCATTGCCCTATTGCAGGCATAGGTTCCTTGATTGATTTGGCGATCAGTCCAGCGACACTTCGTTCTTCTGCATGAAAGCCTTTCAATTCCGAACCAACAAATTTCAAACGGCGATGAGGGCCAGGTCCTCCTTGAAGATGAAGCATCACTTCGACATCATTTCTGATTCCATGTGATGTTAACAATCCAGCCATCAATCCACGAATCAGGACATCCATCCTTCCGGCACCTCCTGCTAAATCATTGAGTGGAAGTTTTCCTTTACTCATAGCACGATGGCCAACAAGTGCAAAATATCGCACGTTAATCTCCTCGTTCAATGATGGTTCGTAGTGCATCACAAAGATCGATGTCGTTGTTTAATACAAAGTGACTGCCTTGCTTATCGACAAGATATCCTCTTGGTTTTGAAGAATCATCGAGATCTTCTAATCGATTTGCAACAACAGCCGTCATACCTGAATGCTCAATTTGGGCAACAGCTCGATGAATAAGATCACGTTGCTTAATTCCAGACTCGAGTTTGAAACCAATTCTTGTCGCACCTTGTGTTTTGGATTTCAATTCAAAAATGTGCTTATCACCTTCAACAAGTGTGATCTCAAGTGGCCCTTGTTGGCTTGCAAGTTTTCCACTTGCAGGATTTTCAACAACATAGTCCAATACTGCTGCAGTATGGACCCAAGCGTCGATATCATCATTGGCAATCGCCATCAATTCCTTGAGCATTGTTTGTGGCTGAGGGGCTTGTATGCAGAGGGGCAACCATTCAGGCATCGTTACTGAGGTTTTACCAACAACACATGTAATATCATGTCCATGTCGATACATATCATCTGCAATCTGATAACCAGTCTTCCCAGAACTTGTATTTTGAATTCCCCGGATGTCATCAATAGGTGAGTATGTACCTCCTAAGGTGACTACGATGCTCTTTCTATTCTTTTTATAGGAATTAATGCCATGTGCAAATCGAGCAACAATATGTTCATGTTCTGGAGTCTTTCTTTTCCCTTCTTCTAAATCTCCCCACATGACATCGATTCCTTCCTCTCGAAGGCGATCTACGATATCATCAGTCACTGGATCAGAGGCTAAATCTCCATGCATACTCGGTACCATCAACACATGGGTATTGCGTGAACGAGCAGCACTGAGTGCCATCAAAAGTGGACCTTGTTGCATTCCATGGAGATGAGCAGCAATTGTGTTTCTTGTTGCTGGTGCAACAAGGATAGCATCCGCATCTTCAAGTTGCTTCATATCACCATCCCAATCTGTAATCACCTCACATTGACTCGCCCATTCGACAGCCAAGGGTGTGATGACGCGCTGAGCAGACTCAGTCATAATGACCAACAGTTCTGCACCATGACGACGTAATTCACGAAGGAGGCGTACTGTATCGACAGCTGCAATCCCTCCTGTGATGCCAACGATAATTCGATGTCCTGAAAGGCTAGAGCCCTTCATTTCAACACCGGTATCTCCCACGGTCATGTACCTGCGAGAGGCTTGTCTATCATGACTTCTTCGTTCGACACAAGCATTCTTGATTGGTGACCTACAGCCCATGATATGGCAGGTGACCGAAGCGGGGACATCGTTCTCGCAGGTTCAGGTGGTCAACAAGCCTCGATGACACTTTCCACTTTGTTTGACCAAACGCATCGTAGTACATCGTTAGTCTTAGCCATTGATAGTCTAATCATCGTTCTGATTGCTTGGGATATTGCCAGCGTATCTCAACAATACTTGGGTAGATTGTCGATGCTTATTTGGGCCATTCCACTCTTTGCAACAACTTCAACTTGGTTTTCATATCGATCTCGAAGGACGTGGGCGTATTGGCCTGGTGCAATTATTTTGACGTTGGCATCATTACTGTTTTTCCTCTTATTCATTCTGAATCTGTATTATGTGATTCTGGGATCAGTTGGCTCAATTCTCTTCCTATTGATTATGGGTTACGCTTCCTACAGTTCATTCAACAGAATGCGTTACCACTTCTCACCATTGTATAAGCAGGGCTATCATACATTTGTCCCGACTCCAGAAGCCAATTTAATGGATGGAGAGATGCTTGCAGCATGTCCAAGTTGCATGGCAGTTCTTGCTATCCGTCCAGATCTTCTTTCTCCCGCAGACACTTGTCCGCATTGTAACAGTCCACTTGTAAGTCGAGATCTAGCATCTCGCCACGGTTGGGAAGAAGAATAATTTGTGTCTATCCCAAATCAAGGAATTGGAGAATTACATCCTGGACAGAATTTCCAGTCAGGCTGGATTTGAATTCCGCAATTTTTGCACAGTCCGGTAGAATTAGGCTCATTCATAACCACTGAATCGCGAACTATAGAATCACCTACATGCCCAATTTGAACCATCGGCGACTCATTTTTTTCAAGATATTCTTTGCGAATACGCCCTGCTTCTCCAAATAATCCAGCCTTTTGGTATAGTTTTGCAGCCCCTTCAAAATCCCTTGCTAGTTCTAAATTTTTAGCTTGTTTCGCAACTGAATTTGCCATATTTGGTGCTGGAGGTTTGTTTGGTGGCGCAGATATCACTCTGCTAGCAGGTTGTTGTCTGACTTGAGGTTGAGGGTTTTGCTGGGCATACATCTGTGGAGCAATAGGACCAACAGCGATTTGTGGGATGGTTTGAACAATCATCGTTTGCCTTCCTCCATTAAATGAAAGTGAAAGAGCTACAATGCCTGTTATGAATCCTGAACAACATGCTACCCCGCCGAGCTCCATTATGCCAGTGGCTATTCCAATAACGTAGAGCATAATACTCAATGCAAAAAAGGTCCACCAAGTTGCAGGCGAACTACCTCCAGAAGTCTGAGGAGGATTGACATAGAACTGTGCCACATTTGTTGTAATAGTCTCAAGCGTATTATAATAACTATTTTTTGAAGAGATTTTGACTATTAATTTAATTCAACTTACTCCTTATCTATCCATTTACTGACAAGATCAGGGAGTATTTCACCGGCTTTACCTTGATGGAATTCATCGAAGAGATCGTAATTTAATGGTGCATCAAGATTGATTCCTATGCAATATGATCCCTGTTGTTTTGCTGATGCAAGAAAACCTGCAGCTGGGTACACGTGTCCGCTTGTACCAATTGCAATGAAAACATCACACTTATTCAATGCATACTCAATTTCAGCCATTTGCATTGGCATTTCATGAAACCAAACAATGTGAGGGCGCATCATTGTATTGCTACATACAGGGCATGAAACGAATGATGATTCTAGATCTTCTGATTCCATCATCACGTCGACATGATGGCATTCTTCACAACGCAACTTTTCAAGTTCACCATGGATGTGAATCAGATTCTTTGAACCAGCACGTTCATGGAGATTGTCTACATTTTGAGTAACCAGAAGCATATCATCGAGATGGTCTTCCAACGTTGTAAGTGCAGTGTGTCCTGGGTTTGGTTCAACTTCAGACAACTGGCGCCGCCTTGCTTGATAAAAATCCCACACAAGTTGAGGATTTCTTTCCCAACCCATTGGTGTTGCAACATCTTCGATTCTATGCTCTTCCCATAATCCATCTGAGGCTCTGAAGGTTCGAATGCCTGATTCAGCACTGATACCTGCACCTGTTAAGATGACCACTTTGGCCTCTTTCGTCCACATAGGAATCTACTCCCAGTCATTCTTTTGCTCAAAACTATATTCTTCAACGACTGTCTCTTGAGGTTGAGCGATATATTGCTGAGGCTGTGTTACAATTTGTTGTGGCTGGCTAATTATTTGACCATGTTGAACAAATTGACCTTGTACAGCCATAACAGTGCCATCCGGTTGAACCATCATCACTTGTGGTTTTCTTTTGCCAGTAGCAAGACCAACGATCAATAGAATGAGCCCTAATATACAGCATCCACAACTCGCAATAGAAATCAATCCGTCTGTTCCTACTTCGTTTGCATCGGCGATGATAATATCGCCTTGAGAGGATATTTCGTATGAACCAGTATCCTCGATTACCAAGTCTCCCAAGTATGTATATTCAGACGTATCATAGAGATCCCCACTCGAGCAATCTCTCTCAAAATACTCGTATGTTTCATCAGTAATTGATAATTCAAATTGATTGCAGTCTACATTTCCAATCGCATAAACATAAATGACAAAGGAATCACCTTCAGAAAATTGGAATGTATTACCATTTTCTGAAGTATCATGCATTATGTTCGATGAATTTGGTTTGAAATCCATAGCGGAGAAAAAAGTGACTGCTGCAACGATAAGGCAAATGCCAGAGAGTATACTGCCACTAATGACTAAACCTTTTTTCATCTATATCACAATCATGTCGAAGCAAGTGTGAGGTTCTTCCACATCTCTTCTGGAACTTCCATAGCGAGTCTGAGGCCACCCATTGCACCGAGTCTGACTGGATCATCGACAACGTGTACGTTTACATCGCCCATGTCTGAGAGTCGGCGTTCGATGAGAGCACCGAGTCCACGAATTCCAGAACCGCCACCAGCGAGAACCATGTTTCGACGGAATTCGTCGTGGTATTCAGGGTTTGAGTCAGCGATGAGTTTCTTGACGTTATCGACAATTGGTTCAACGATTGATTCGCAAGCACGTTGCATGCAATCTGTAATGTCGAGCGTCATTGCCTTTCCTTCAATGGAGAAATCTACCATAATTGGATCATCAGGTGTTGATGTGGATACGAAGGAGTATTGTTCCTTCCATCGACGAGCCATATCCTTCGTGATTTGAGCACCATTGTACTTGGATTGAACTTCCTTGATGATTTGTGCGTCAACATAGTCTCCAGCGTATCCAGTGTGCATCTGATCACCTGGTCCAGGGATTGTTCCATAAACACGGCAAAGGTCAGTTGTACCTGCTCCAATGTCGATAACGAGTGTGTGCTCAATCATGTCGAGTGCATATGCAACTGCGAATGGTTCAGAAATAATCATTGCAGCGTTAACTGATCCTGCTGCTGCATCGAAAATTGCTGTCTTGTCAACGTGGCTTGCTTCTGCAGGAGCTCCGATGACAGCGACAACACGATCGTGGTCTTCAGGATCTGAGAGTCCAATAAGATGGGTGATGAAGTGAGCAATGAATTCTCTGTCTTCTTTTGTATCTTTAATGACACCAAGTTCTAGGGGTCTGAAAAGGTTGAGAGCCAAACGGTTCTTGAGTGCTTCTTCTCCAAAGAGTACATCTCTCTTCAAAAAGTTTCGAGCAATTGGATCCTTTGGTGTTCCAATTACAGTGAGTTCTTCTTCTTCGTGATTTCCTGATGAAACCATTACGGAGCGGAAAGTCCCCAAGTCAATTCCAATATACAATACGTCTTCAGCCATAGTGTTCGCCTATTTTACGGACATCCATCCACTTTATGAAGCATCCCTCTCTCAACTCCCCTGAAAAGATGGGATAAAATGAATGAATTAAATTCTATAGAAGAAGACTCATATCCAACTTTCACAGGCCTGACAGTACCATGCAGAGTACTCTGGATAGAGTTGACCCATACCGTTGCAATTGGTACATTCTTTCAATGCGTTATCGCCGAATATTTCCATAACAAGAGCAACGTGTTGTTCCTCTTCGATTCCTAAATGTTGCCTCATAACCCAAAGCATTTGATCTTCACTTGGAGAAATAATTCCATCCTCCAAAACAAGAGAGACGACATTTCGATAATCATCCCATACATTGACGTCTCTGAAATCTAAGATGACTCCTCCTTTTTCTGCAACAATGTCTTGACCACCGGGATCGTCAACGAACAAGACCAACGATTCTGCTTTCAAATCATCACTTCGTAATTCAAATGAGATTCTGTTGCCATCAAGATTTGCATAAACGAGTCTTGATGATCGATTAATGACATTAGTAATTGAGCGAGCTGTAGATTCACTGGAACTTCCTCGCTTCCATCCTGTAGGACTTTTTTCATTGAATGCATAGAATTCAGTCCCTCTTCCAGGATACTCAAGTCGAATTTCTTCTCCTCCATCAAATCCATTCGATACAATCGTTAGAGCAGCGACTTCTGTCGAGACAATATTGTCATCATCATCAAAACTGATCATGAGTGGTTTTCGATCTTCCGATGCGGCATTGTAATGCCCTTGCATTCCACTCATCCACTTATCTTCCAATCGTTTTAGTGACTGTTCTTGTTCATCTGAGAGGTTGGATTCTACACCGAGGACTCCTTTCAAATCTCCTCGCTCCATTTCGTTCTTAAATTCTTGAATTAGTTCGCTATCCCGTCGATGATTTGGTGGTGGTCCACGAACTTTCTTTGAAACATAGTTCGGATCTTTCCACTCGTAAGAACAGCGACTGCAAGTCAAGTAACCTTCCATTGTCGAAGGTTGGCTTTCACCACCACAAGTTGGGCAATCTCCATCTTCTTGTACGGAGATGTTCTCAATCGCTTCATTTCGACCTTTGCGTATACCACCAAAGCCAGCCATGTTCCACCACTAGCGAATCTTTCTATGAACCCTTCTATCGAGTATTTAGAAATTAATTCAAAAGGGCTTTCAGACCATAATGAATCAGATTGTCTTGCCCGTACAATCGTCGAACTTCAAAGGAGACCGTTTGGTCAATTACTGGTACCCCATCTTCATCGTCTGCAAGCATGAACACTCCTTTTGGTCCTGAACTAAATTCAACAAGAACTGTAGAAACACCTCCGAGTAACGGAGCTCTTAACGAAAATTCAGAAGGCGCTCCTAATGCGCTTAATTTGGTCCAAGTAAGAATTGAAGCATTGTTATCGAGTTTATTCGATACAGGTGGGATTCGTTCTCCCTCATTGTTAAGTTGTCGTGGTGGCCAAAGAATAACAGAAGCATCTTCTTGTGCAAGCAATCCTAATCGTGATGGCATTGCTAGCATATGTTGTGATTGAGAAACATATGCTCCTTGGCTGACCCCAGATACTTCTTTTTTCCATGCTTCATCAATTGCTTTTTTCTGTTCTTCATCAAATGATTTTTCAGATGAAATATCTGGCCATTGAGAAAGAGTCTCATTCTTTGAAATCCCAACGATGAGTGATGAATTGGAACTGATCAAATAGAATTCGCCATCAGGTACAACTTTCCAATCAGTTGTCGATTCAATTATTGAAGAAACAGGAGCGCTTGGAGTATACTCTAATGATTCAACAAACGACTCAATCTGAATGGTTGATGGCGTCTCTGATTGAAGCAGAAGCAAGGCAATGGTAAGTCGGTCACCATCAGGTCCTGCCCACTCGTTACCATATAGACTGGTTGCGAACACTCCGTCTTCAAGAGAATACTTTGCAATCGTCATCATCTCTCCCTCCCAAAGATATGAACGGCACATGTCGCTCCTGAGCCACCTACGTTGTGTGTTAATCCAATTTCTGCATCCCGTACTTGCCGTGTTGGTTCGACTTGATGGCGTAATTGTTTGAAAACTTCAACCGCTTGTCCGGTACCAGTTGCTCCAAGAGGATGTCCTTTCGACTTGAGCCCTCCACTTGCATTGACGGTAACATCTCCTTCGTTACGGCGACCTTGTCCATTGCGTGCAAAGATTCCTCCTTCTCCACGTTTAGCAAATCCAAGGTCTTCAGTTGCGAGTACTTCTGCAATAGTAAAGCAATCATGCACTTCGGCTAAATCTATTTGATTTGGTTGAAGATTTGCGAGAGAATATGCTTTTTGAGAAGCCAATTGGGTTGCACGAAGTTGAGTTAGACTTGGGCGGTCATGAAGGGCTAATTTATCAGAACCAGCTCCAGATCCTTTGACCCATATTGGTGTATCAGTAAATTGATGAGCAAGATGATCGGCAACCAATATGACTGCAGAAGCACCGTCCGAAGTTGGGCAGCAATCGTAGAGCGTCAGTGGATCTGCAACCATTGCTCCAGAACGAGCTTTTTCGAAGGAAACATCCTTGCGTAAATGTGCCATTTCATTGTCAAATCCGTGCATGTGATTCTTTACGGATACGTGAACGAGATCATCATGAGTTGATTCGAATTCATGAAAGTAACGTCGAGCAGTAAGCGCATAGGTTCCAGGGAATGTAAGTCCTGCCAATCGTTCCCATTCTGTATCACCAGAAACGCCTAACCAGTATCTCTTTCTTTCAGCAGACAAATCGTTCATTTTTTCAATGCCTCCTGCTACAACAATATCTGCTTGTCCACTTTTGATTGTCATCCATGCGTCTCTAAGAGCGAATCCAGATGATGCGCAGGCATTTTCGACTCTGCGAACGCTTACACCATCCATACCTGAATGCTCTGTCAGTAATGCTGCAGTATTGCCAAGTTGTGAACCACCAAAAGCGATTGAACCAATGAATGCTTCTTCGACCATATTTGGGGAACAATCGTTGTCTACACTGGAAAAAGCCTTCTCAACTGCTTCCGACCACATGCCTTTCAAGCCCAGTGGATGGTTGCCAAATTTTGTTTGACCAGCACCGACCATTGCTACATCGACCATGACGTAGCGAGTTCAAACTAGCATTTGATTGAGTCGGTTCAATTACCCGCAGGGTTCATCAATGGGAGGCGATAGGAACGGAATATGCTGCGCCAATGTAGGGATAGGTCTTGTAAAATAAATAACGGGTTTTTCACCGGTTCAAACTGTCATGTTTGTAATGAAGAAGGAAAATTCATCATGAGTGATCGTGAAGCAGGAAGCCTCGGGCGTATGCTCGCTCTCGTTTTGAGACACGCTCCTGAGAAATTCAATGTTGAAATGGATATCAACGGATGGGTAAGTACCCGTGAACTAGCAGATTCCATTTCTGGACAACGACGTCACTATCATTGGCTCCGAGGATGGCATTTTGAAGCCATTGCCAAGGCTGATGAAAAAGGACGTTACCAAGTTGAAGGAGAAAATATTCGAGCAACATACGGTCATTCAATCGAAATTGAACTCGATCTCCCAACCGATGATATTCCAGAAGCACTTTACTGGCCTTGTGAGCCAACTGAAGCAGAAGCGATTGTTCAACTCGGTATCACCTCTGGTAACAGAAACCACATTCATTTGTCCAAAACCATTGCAAATGCACTGGAAGCAGGACACGTCAGAATCAACCGCCCAACGATCATTGAAGTTGACACAATTCGTGCTATAGCAGATGGACATACAATTTACCGAGCAGGTACTACAGTCTATCTAACGGATGAAGTCCCTCCGGAATACTTGTACAAAGTTGGAGAAGACGATCCGATGATTGTTGAAACTGTATCCCGCTGGGAACAAGAAGAAGAAGAATGATTACTTCTTTGCACCACATGCAGGGCAAAAGTCGAGATCACTTTCGAGAAGTTTACCACAACTCTCACAAACGTGAGCTCCGAGAAGAATTGATTGGCTTTTTGTCGCAGGTGGGGCTGGATGGTCTGCCTGAATTTTTGGATCAACAAGCATCATTGGGTTGACGCCTTGACTTTGTAATTCTCGATATCTATTTGCAAAAATAATGGCTTCTTGAATAGCGACTTCAATTTGAAATAAACGCTCTTCACGTTCTTTTTTATCGACAATTTCCGAAGCAGAATCCACTTCAGCTTGCAGATGCCGAAGGAAGGCGTCGAGTTGAGGTTCATCATCGCTCATGGCCTGCTCAGCGAGAGCAGCCTATTGAATCCTGTGTTTTTGTAGGCATCCTCATGTGGTATTGATACCTGCGAGACTCATGGGGAGGCGAATTGTTGTCAAATTTGGTGGTGCCCTTATCACTAAGAAAGACGAACAATGCGTTGCTCATACAGAGATTATCAGAAATCTTTGTTCAGTTGTCAAATCGATCACAGAACAAGGAATTCAAGTTATCATCGTACATGGAGCAGGTTCATTTGGCCATCTAAAGGCAAAGCGTTGGAGATTAAATGAAGGGTATATTCCCGAATTTGAGTTCTCTGATGATGCTTGCACTTCTCAACTTGAAGCTGTTGAGTATGTTCGAAAAGATATGCTGAAACTCAATGCAATCGTCCTTTCTGAGTTAAAACAAGTCGGTCTGAACGCTCTTTCTCACCCGCCTCACGAATGGGCATCAAATTTAGGTCCTGGATTCTTAGGAAATCTTGATCGATTCAAATCAGATGATGTTGGAGTTGTGCACGTTTCATTTGGAGATGTTGTTGATGTTGATGATAATCGTCAGTTTGGTATTCTATCAGGCGACGACATTGTTGCCAGACTCTCAATTGAATTACCAGATATTGAATCACTTGTTTTTGCTATGGGTGGTGTTGACGGTTTGCTCAAAATCCCTCCTCATATTGCAACAGAAAAAGATCTGATAGAGACATGGTCTCCTGATGTATCCTATGAAGGACTCCATCAAGCAGATATTGATGTTACTGGAGGCATTGGATTGAAAATTCAACGAGGTCATTTAGTAGCATGCAACGGTGTCAGTGTTCATTTGATCAATGGAGAGTATCCAAAACGTATACTGGATTTTGTGTGCGATAGGCCTTGGAGAGGTACTACAATTTTACCCTGATGTGATTCTATGGATTTTGCCATATACTCGGTTGGAATTATTCTTGGTTTTTCAGTTATACGTTGGTTAACTGAAAATATCAAATTTCATATTCGGAATAATGTTGTATGGGTTCACCATTGGATTTTGGCATTTGTTGCTATGGTTGCACTATTCTTTTTCGAAATTGAATATCCGTTCCTATGGGGGATTCTTACCGGTGTTGCTCTTGAAGGTCTTGGTCGTAAAAACTGGTCAATTCGTCGTAAGTAGGAAAAATTTCTCTCCGTAAGGAGGCGAACTGACTATGTATTGGGTGCATAAAGACTGGTTGGGGCTCATATGTCGAACTATGCATCAGGAGATGTTCCAGAAGCTGCTATTGACGAGCAGGCTGCTGGTTTGATGGCATCTTCAACCGTTGATGCGACTCAAGCAAACATGATGGCCGAAGCGGTCTTGCAAGTTGATGAGAACGACCTTGTGGTGGGTCCTATAAGTAAGGCAGATAGCCACTATGGTGCAGGTTCACTGCATCGGGCATTTAGCGTTCTATTGTTTGATAAGAACAACCGCTTGCTTTTACAACAACGAGCACATGACAAAATCACCTTCCCAAGTGTTTGGGCAAATTCATGTTGCTCACATCCTCTAGCAAGTGCAGAAGAGATGGATGAAGAGAATGCTATGGGTGTAAAATTAGCAGCCGTTCGAAAACTTGAACAAGAACTAGGAATCGATCCAAGTTCTGTTCCAATCGAAGATTTTCACTTCATTACGAAAATGAAATACACTGCTCGCATGAATGCAGAATGGATTGAACGGGAAATTGATCATATACTGATGATACAAGCTGACGTTGAAGTCCATCCTAATCCAAATGAGGTTGCTTCTATTCGATGGGTAGACGAACATGAACTTGAACAGATGCTTGTTGCTGAAGATTCAGATGATATTGTTGCACCTTGGTTCCGTTGTATTGCAGCTCGGGTGATGAATGAAGATTGGTGGAAGGCTATTGGGGATGCAGATGCATGTGCATCGCTTCGTGATGATTTAATCCATGATATGGGGGATGTGACTCACATGCTTCCTGGAGCAATTGGTGCTGACTTAGCAACGAGTTTGCAAGAGGTTCGCCCGTTTATTGAGCGTCGTATTGTCGAAAGCCTGCAAGCTTCACGTCATGATCGACTCGCTGCAGCAATGCTTCACTTGATTGAAGGCGGAGGCAAGCGGATGCGTGCTACACTTCCCTGGCTAGTCGGTAGGGCTGTAGGTGATACGCACTCTGGCTTGTTAGACATAGGAGCAGCAATAGAAACAATTCACAATTTTACTCTTGTTCATGATGACATTATGGATGATGATGAAATCCGAAGAGGTAGAAATGCAGTTCACATTGAGTATGATGTTCCTACTGCTATTAATGCAGGTGATGCCATGCTTGCAATCGCCTTTGAACGTCTTGTAATGTCTGCTAACATCGACATTGAAGACATACCATCCCTTGTCAATAGGATTGCTTGGATGGTTCGTCGTGTATCTGAAGGTCAACAACTCGATATTGAATTTGAGAACAGAGAGAGAGTTACTGAAGAAGAATATCTTGAGATGATCGAAGGTAAAACAGCAGTCATGTTCCAAATTTGTGCTGAACTAGGTGCTCAAGTAGCTGGATCCGATCAGGACATTATCGATTGCATGTCGGAATGGGGACTTTCGGTTGGGCTCTGTTTCCAACTTATGGATGACTTAATCGATGTGCTTTCGGATTCTAAGACACTGGGTAAACCGACAGGTTCTGATGTAGCACAAGGTAAGCAAACACTGATGGTAATCCATGCATTAAATCAACCAGATAGTGAAGTTAAGACTAACTTACTTAATGTACTGGGGATGGGTGAAGAGGCTTCATCTGAAATGATTGAACAAGGTATCGAGTCGTTAAGTCAACTTGGTTCAATCGCTTATGCTCGTGATAAAGCGAACCAATATCACAAGAAGGCTCATGCATGCCTCGACCGCTTACCAGATGGTCCGGCCATGCTTGCACTTCGAGAACTAACAGATCTTCAACTCAAGCGATTGAGTTGATTTCAAACGTCTCATCACTCTTGATGACGCCTTCGGTAATCACTCGTGCATACCAGCGTGTTTGATTTGGATTCAATTTATGGGACAGGTGTTTAAAGTCTCCACTTGTAAACGAATCTCGAATCGTTTTGCATGGTGGAGCTGGCGTTGTAATCTCCAATTCTACGTGTTCGAATGTTAATCGAGTACCTTGTTTCAGCATGGATGCCTCAACATCGAGCAGAAGGTTTTCTCCAGTTGTACCGCCATCTATGGGGTGGCCCTGATCTTGTAGGAGTTCAAGTGTTTGATTCGATAAAATACAGACAGCACGATTTGGTCCGCCATGGTGCTTAGTATCCCGAATACGTTCTCCTAGAACTCCATTGAAACGTACGTCTATTGAATCAACTGATGGCTTTGGAACGCCACCTTCCTCTGTGGCAAATATGCCGAGGATGGATCCTGTAAGCATGCTCAATCAGAGTAGTAAGATTCTGAGTTAGGCTCTGGCTTCAATCCCTTACGGGTACGAATTTGTGCAACAACCTTGTCAAACAATTGTGGAGGAAGCATTTCAAATCCAAGATTCTCTGTGTTCCAAACCGCACGTCCTTGAGATGCTGCACGAATATCGTTTGAGAAACCGAATGTCTCTGCGATTGGGAGTACACCAACAACAGTTGTTACTTCACCTTCACTTGGCATATCTTCGATGATACCACGACGGTTGGTAACTTCGCGAGTTACTTGTCCAAGCCAATCATTTGGTACTGAGACGAAGGCTTTCTGCATCGGTTCGAGGATGATTGTCTTAGCACGCATCATTGCACCCTTGAGTCCGTTACGGACAGCAGGGATTGTTTGTGCTGGACCTCTGTGAATCGCATCTTCGTGGAGCTTTGCATCAGTTAGACGCACAAACATTCCTTGAACAGGTTCATCAGCGATTGGCCCCTTTACACAGACTTCATTGAATGCTTCAATAATCAATTCACGAGTTTCGTGAAGTCCTTGAATACCCTTGGTATCGTTAACTAGAACGTTGGTTCCGTTGATAGCGTAAATCTTACGCATTAGATCCTTATCCATTCCAAGAGTACCAAATTTGTTTCCAACTTCTTTAGCATCGTTTGGACGAACAGTTCCTTCCTTAAATTCTCCAGAACGTAGAGCAGCAACCACTTCAGGAGTGAGTGGTTCGACTTCGAAGAAGAAACGATTGTGTCGGTTCGGTGATTTACCTTCGAACGGACGGCCACGGTTGCTTCCTTGTAGACCTTCTCTGTAAACAACAATCGGTGGGCTTACGCTTACCTTGATGTTCTGTTCCTCTTCGATTCTGTAGACTGTAATCTCAAGGTGAAGTTCTCCCATTCCAGCGAGCAATGCTTCTCCAGTTTCTTGGTTTGTTGTAACCTTAAGTGAAGCATCTGATTTTGCTAGGGAACGAAGAGCATCAATGAATTTTGGAAGATCTTTCATGCTCTTTGGTTCTACAGCAACTGTAACAACTGGATCTGAGTAGTGACGAATTGCTTCGAACGGAGTAAAGTCCTTGTCTCGTGACAGTGTTACACCAGCAGCAGCACTTCGAATACCAGTTATCGCTGCAATATTTCCAGCGACAACCTTTGGAACAGTGATTCTGTCTCCACCGACCATCATGCTAACTTGTTGAACACGCTCTGCTTTGGATGCTCCAATAGCGAAAACGGATTCACCTTGTGAAATTGCACCGGAATAGATACGGCCGACTGCAACTTCTCCTGCGTGAGGATCCATCCAAATCTTGGTGATCATCATAGCAAGTTCTGCTTCTGGGTCACAGCCAATCATTGCCTTTCCGATTGTAGAATCGAGATCTCCTGTCCAAATGTTCGGGATACGGTATGGTTGTGCTTCGACAGGGCCTGGAAGTTTGGTAACAGCCATATCGAGTAGAACTTCGTGAACAGGAGCCTTGGAAGCAAGGGTCTTCTGGTCTTCATTGTTACAGTATTCAAAAATTTCAGTCATTGAAACACCGGACTTCTTCATGTATGGGATGGTAATTCCCCAGTTGTGATATGCACTGCCGAATGCGACAGTTCCGTCCATAACACTGACTTGCCATGTCTTCTTGAATTCTTCAGGAGCGAATTGCTTGATCAATCGATTGACCTTGGTAATTGTCTCCTCAAATCTCTTGAGCATGTCTTCTGGAGTCACTTGCAATTCATTGATGAGTCGATCGACCTTGTTAATGAAAAGAACAGGCTTTACTTTTTCCTTGAGGGCTTGTCGAACAACAGTTTCTGTTTGAGGCATTGGGCCTTCTACAGCACAAGCCAGGATGAAACATCCGTCAACCGCACGCATTGCACGTGTTACGTCTCCACCAAAGTCAACGTGACCAGGTGTGTCGATGAGGTTGATGAGGAAATCTGTTCCGTCTACAGCGTGCACCATTGATGCCGATGCTGCGTTGATGGTGATTCCACG
>CEVW01070558.1_pt1 | contig 15815 bp, 9 predicted proteins | sample 427061 | NCBI WGS metagenome assembly CEVW01 (sample SAMEA2623774, study PRJEB7988) | marine metagenome | biome: marine biome (ENVO:00000447); feature: surface water layer (ENVO:00002042); material: "saline water (ENVO:00002010), including plankton (ENVO:xxxxxxxx)" | depth 5 m
GTTGAAGGATTTATAACAGGCATGCATAAAAGTCCTTATCATGGATTTTCTGTTGAGTTTGCAGAGCATAGGTTATATAATACAGGAGAAAGTACCAAGCATATCGATTGGAAGCTATATGGAAGGACAGATAAGTTTTTTGTTAAAAGATATCAGGAGGAAACAAATCTAAGGTGTCAGATAATAATTGACGCTTCTTCATCAATGTATTATCCTAATTTTGAAGAGCCTGATTTAGAGAATCCTAATAAGTTGCTTTTCTCACTTTATGCATCTGCTGTTCTAATGAATTTACTAAAAAGGCAAAGGGATGCAATTGGTCTTAGTGTTTTCTCAGATAAATTATCACTGCATACGCCAAACAGAACAACTCAGAGGCATCACAAATTATTGTACCATGAATTGGATAAATTATTAAAGGTAGATCCTGTCAAAGATATGAAACAGACCAACCTTTCAGATGCAATTCATCAGGTTTCAGAGTTGTTACATAAGAGATCTATGGTAATGGTTTTTACTGACATGATTAGCGAATCAGAATCATTTGATGCTCAGTTTGATGCTTTTAAACACTTGAAATATAATAAGCATGAAGTTGTGTTGTTTCATCTTAGTGAACCAAAGACTGAATTAAATTTAGACTTTGATAATAAACCTTATAATTTTGTTGATGTTGAAAGTGGTGAAAAAATAAAATTAAATCCCATACAGTTTAGAAAATATTATAAAAAGCAAGCTAAAGAACATATTGATAAATTAAAATTAAAATGTTTGCAGTATAAGATTGATTATGTTGAGGTAGATATAAATAATAATTTTGATAAAATATTGACTTCTTATCTGATTAAAAGGCAAAAAATGTTTTGAGATTTTAAAAAACAATATATATTTGCAGCACTTTAAAGCTTTACGGTCTGGTAGTTCAGCTGGTTAGAATACATGCCTGTCACGCATGGGGTCGCGGGTTCGAGTCCCGTCCAGACCGCAACTAAAAAGTATAAACCCTTGTAATCCAATAGATTGCAGGGGTTTTTTAATTCTGTTTAACAGTGTGTTTAACAGTTTTTGATTATTTCACTTTTCAAGTAATGTTAAAAACTATTTGACTTGGTTGGCTAAATTTTTAGCCTTTTTTAGAAAAAACTTGTTGTAATGTTGTTACATCTTCCTCCCCTTCTGTATCTACAAAGGTTATCTTTATGTCCCTGCACTCTCTTTCCTCAACCTCTTCATAAGCTTTTACCTTTCCAACTGCATATTGTTAATCTATAATTATTCTTTTCTCTACTGTTCCATCATCATATAAGTAAAATAGGGTTTGATTTGTATTTTGTGTTTCTCTACCTAATAGATTTGTTATTTTAAGAATTTTCTTATTTCTTGTATTATCAATAAATATTGAAAGAGATGGACAATCAACAGGGTCTGTGTTTACAGTAACGGAAGCTGCACCAGATACTGTACCTGTCCCAATTGCATCATTAAATGAGTTTATGGTATAAATTCCTTCTTGTTGCGTAAATAGTGTATAAGGATTTATTGAAGTTGTTATAGGCAGTGGTTGTGTAACACCATTTATATTATAAGTAAAGGTAAATGGAGCCTGTCCAGAAAAAGAAAACATAATTTCTGCATCAATGTTTTGATTATAACAAATAGTATCATTACCAGTAATAAATGAAGATGCTTGTGGTAAACAATTATTTTGACAATCTAACAGTGTAGTGAATACGCCTTGCCCATTTGATGGGTCAAAACATCCAATAACCGGATCACAGTCCCAAGATGCTGATGTTATTAAATTAGCTTTTCTTACTGCTCTTACATGCCTGTTAGCATTTTTAAATCCGTTTGAAATCATTACCATTTGCACATCTTGATATTTTGCATAAAATTCATTATGCTCTGTAGATGTCCAGTAATCGCCTTGTCCAAGTCCAGCAAAAGCACTTCCACCATTGGCTATCGCAACATTATCAATAATACTTCTATTCATACTAATCCAAAACATTGCTTCTTCTCCAGGAAGAAACCAGTCATTATAACCTTGCGCATTAGAATTTGCACAGAATGCAGCTGCAATATTATTACTATTACATCCATTAATAATATCAATCGTATTTTGCTCTCCACTTCCAGCAATTGCACCATCAGCTCCATTAATAAATGAACCATAACAACCCCATTCAACACCAATACCAAATGTGTCCAGATCATTAATATCACATACCATTCCTTGAGTATTATCATTAGGATCTACCCAAAAAACAACGCCTCCTTGATGAAAATCTCCTACTACTGCTTGAGAAAACAAATTATTAGAATAGATAAATAAAATTGAAATAAGAAATATTAATTTTTTCATAATCATGTTTTTTGTTAATCTATTAATTTAAGTTGCTAACTTAAGAATTATTAATCTATCTAATCATTATTTTTATTTTATCTAAAGATTTAATCTTTGATATAAACTCTTTATTGAGATCTACTTTAATTTTTCTAGAAAGTAAATCAACCTCATATTTATTTAAATAGTCAACAACATTTATTACAAGAGAATGTTTTCCTTTATTTTCACTGACTAAATTAACTAACTCTTTAGAAAAAGAATCTGAAATTTGATTGATATCTATTCTTAGAACGATATCTCTCACCTCTTTATCAATTAACTCAGATAATAAATTCATCGATGAAACCTTAAACTCCAGATCATCATTATAAAATTTCTTTTTAACCTTACCTGTTAAATGTAATAACCAACCAACTGTAAGATAAGCCTTATAATTAATATAATCATCCCCAAATAAATAAAAACTAAATGAAGCATGATAATCCTCAAGATGCAAAACACCAAACGGCTTACCTGTTTTAGTTTCTTTATGTTCAACATTAGTTACAACACCTGCAAAACGCAGATCCTTACCTTTGATTAAATCCATATTACTAAGCATTGACAAATTTCCATTGCAAAAATTATCAATCTCTAATTTAAAATCATCTAAAGGATGTCCAGAAATATAAATACCAACTACATCTTTTTCTTTTGAGAGCAACTCCATAGTTGTCCAAGAAGGAGTTTCAATAGGCAATGGAGCTTGAATAGAAGCATCTTCACTTTCACCAAACATATCAAACTGATTAGAATTTGAGTTATCTTTAACTTTATTACCAAACTTTATCATTCTTTCTAGATAAGTTTGCCCATTATCTTCTTGAGCAAAATATTGTGATCTTTTTAATTCAAAAGAATCAAAACCACCTGCACAAACTATACTATCAAGCGTTCTCTTATTTGCTGATCTTAAATCCACTCGTTTCATAAAATCATCAAATGCAGTATACTTTCCCTCTTTTCTTTCATTTACGATTGCACGGACAGCACCTTCCCCTACTCCTTTGACAGCTCCTAATCCAAAACGGATCTCACCTTTATTATTTACAGCAAACTTATAGAAACTTTCATTTACATCAGGACCTAAAACAGAAACACCCATCCTCTTACATTCTTCCATATAGTAAGTGATATCCTTAATATCTCTCATGTGACTTGTAAGTAATGAAGCCATCAACTCAGAAGGATAATGTGCCTTTAAATATGCAGTTTGATATGCAATAAGAGCATAGCAAGTAGAATGTGATTTATTAAATGCATAAGATGCAAAAGCTTCCCAATCAGACCAAATCTTTTCTACAGTTTCTAAAGCAAAACCATTAGACTCACATCCTTTAAAAAATTTAGGCTTTAACTTATCCAGCACAGATTTAATCTTTTTACCCATTCCTTTTCTAAGCATATCAGCATCACCCTTAGAGAAACCAGCCAATTTCTGAGAAAGAAGCATTACTTGCTCTTGATATACTGTAATCCCATATGTACTAGAGAGATACTCTTCCATCTCAGCTAAATCATATTCTATTTCTTCTAACCCATGTTTACGCTTAATATAATTGGGAATATACTCCATAGGACCAGGACGATATAGAGCATTCATTGCGATTAAATCATCAAATTTATCAGGCTTAAGGTGTTTTAAGTGGGCTTTCATTCCATCTGAAGAAAACTGGAAAATACCAGAGGTTTCACCCTTTTGAAAAACATCAAATGTAGAATCGTCATCTAAAGGTATACGATCAATATCTATATCTTTATCATGAAGTTTTTTAATAATCTTTAAACAATCTTTAATAATTGTAAGATTCTTAAGACCAAGAAAATCCATTTTTAACAATCCAGCATCTTCAACAACACTATTATCAAATTGAGTAACCATTAGTTCAGAATCCTTAGAACGTGTCATGGGTATTAAATCTATTAATGGTTCTGGAGTAATAATAACTCCACATGCATGAGTACCAGTATTTCTTACATTTCCTTCTAATTTCCTAGCAAGGTTAATTGTATCAGCGGTTAAATTATTTCCTTTAGACAAAGATACTAACTCCTTTGCTCCTGCAATCTGATCTCCTTTTAACTCCGCTTTCATCCTCTTCTCATCCCATGAAAATATCTTATTTAATGAGGTGAAATCAGGAACTAGCTTAGCTGCTCTATCTGCCTCAAATAAAGGAAGATCTAAAGCTCTTGCAGTGTCTCGAATAGAGGATTTAGCAGCCATTGTACCATACGTAATAATTTGAGCAACATTCTCTTTACCATATTTATTAACTACCCAATCAATAATACGTCCTCTACCTTCATCATCAAAATCAATATCAATATCAGGCAAGGATATACGCTCAGGATTTAAAAAACGCTCAAAAAGAAGATCATACTTAATAGGATCAACATTAGTGATCTTAGTACAATAAGCTACTACAGAACCTGCAGCAGATCCTCTTCCAGGGCCTACAGAAACATCCATCATTCTAGCCTGTTGTATAAAATCCTGAACAATAAGAAAATAACCTGGATAAGCAGAATTTTCAATTACGCTCAACTCAAAATCTATACGTTCTTTTATTTGATCAGTAAGTTCAAGATAGCGCTCCTTAGCTCCTTTATAAGTAAGATGTCGTAAATAAGCATTTTCACCCCTCTTACCTCCATCCTCTTCATCTTTTATATCTATAAACTCTAATGGAATATCAAACTTAGGAAGCAATACTTCACGCGACAATTCATATGATTCAATCTTATCAATAATATGAGAAATGTTATCAATTGCTTCTGGAAGGTCTGAAAATAATTCTTGCATATCACGAGAAGATTTAAAATAAAACTCATCATTAGGAAAACCGTAACGATATCCTCTTCCATTACCTTTAGGAGTAGATTGTTGTTCACCATCTTTTACACAAAGAAGGATATCATGTGCATTAGCATCGTCTTTATCCAAATAATAAACATTATTTGATGCAATAATCTTTACATTATACTTTCTTGCAAAAGCAATCAAAACCTTATTTACGTGCTCCTCTTCTTCTATTTTATGTCGATTAATTTCTACGTAAAAATCAGATGAGAAAGTATCAACCCACCATTTAAACTCTTCCTCAGCCTGCTGTTCCCCAACATTTAGAATAAGATTAGGAATTGCACCATATGTACTACCTGTTAAAGCGATTAAGCCTTCTTTATATTGATCGATTAAAGCTTTATCAACTCTAGGCACATAATAAAATCCATAAATATTACCCAATGATGAAAGTTTTGATAAATTATGAAATCCTTGTTTATTTTTACATAAAAAGGGAATCTGATATCCATAATCCTTAGTAGCTTTATCTGAGTGATCTTTACAGACATTAAGCTCACATCCTAATACAGCTTTTAAAGGGCGTATTTCTTCTTCTTTGACTGCAGTATTTATAGGATGATTATTTACAGCATCAATAAATTTATAAGCACCAAACATATTAGTATGATCAGTTAAGCCTATAGCAGGCATATTAAACTCTGCAGCTCTATCAACTAATTGCTTAATATTAATAGTAGCTTGTAAGACAGAAAATTGAGAATGAACATGTAAATGAGCAAAAGGAGAATTAGAAATTACTTTATCTAATTTCTTATCATTAACAATAACATTATCCAGATTTTCAACATCCTTAATAGAACCATATGGTTGTATATTTAAGCCAATTAATTCAAAAGGTTTTTGATTGATTTCTTTATAAGTTTTTAACTCATTAGCAGTTAATCCTGCAGACTCATGATTGATAACCTCTATACGAACTAACTCAAGAAAACACCTTGCAGTTGCTTCGACATCAGCAGATGCATTATGTGCCTCAGCAAATTCCTCTCCAAAAAGTTTAGTATGCAACTCTGTTAAAGAAGGCCATTTAAAACCACCACCCCTTCCTCCAGGTATCGCACAATAATTTGTAGCGTCATTCTTGGTATCTAAAGATGGAAAATCAGCTAATAAATTCGGCATATCTTTTCTAAGAAACTCACACCCTAAAATATTCTTATCAAAATCTACATTATGTCCAATAATAAACTTAGATCTCTTAATATCTGCTACAAATTCTAATAGTACCTTATTAAGTGGTACGCCCTGTTTATTAGCCCTATCAGTTGAGATTCCATGAATCTTTTCTGCATTAAAAGGAATATTATACCCTTCAGGTCTTATAATATAATTCTTAACATCAATTAGCTTTCCTTGCTTATCATGTGTTTGCCATGCTAATTGAACACACCTTGGCCAATTATTAAAATCAGTTAAAGGTGCGTTCCAATTTTGTGGCAAACCAGTAGTTTCTGTGTCAAATATCAGATACATAAAGAATTTTTCAAGCTTAAAGAAATATAATTGTAAATTTAACAAAACAAAAAAGTCAGCTCTTCTGTTCAAAGCTGACTTTTAAAAATGTTAGTAAGTTTTGTTTTACTGTATAAAATTCATTTCTCGCATCCAATCATCATTAAAAAGCTTACCTACATAACGCGTACCATGATCATGAAAAATTACAACTACAATATCATCCTTTGTTAATCGATCTTTTAATTGATTGATTCCTGCTACAGCACTCCCAGCTGAATATCCTACAACAATACCTTCATCTCTACTTAATCTTCTAGCCATAACAGCACCATCTTTATCAGTTACCTTCTCAAAATGATCTATAATATCAAAATTAACATTATCTGGAAGAATATCTTCTCCTATTCCTTCTGTAATATATGGATATATTTCACTCTCATCAAACTTACCAGTCTCATGATACTTTTTAAAAACTGAACCATAAGTATCAATGCCCCAAATCTTAATATCTGGATTTTGTTCTTTTAAATATTTAGCAGTACCTGAAATAGTACCACCAGTTCCAACCCCAACTACTAAATGAGTTATTTTACCAGCAGTTTGCTCCCATATTTCAGGGCCAGTACTCTCATAATGGGCAACTGTATTTGAAGGGTTATCATACTGATTAACGTACCAGGAGTTTGGAATTTCATTTGACAATCTTTTTGAGACTGAATAATATGATCTTGGATCTTCCGGATCTACATTTGTGGGACACACTTTTACTTCAGCACCTACAGCTCTTAAGATATCCATCTTTTCTTTAGATTGTTTATCTGCTAAAACAAAAATACACTTATACCCCTTCTGAATTGCTACAAGAGCCAATCCCATTCCTGTATTTCCTGATGTCCCTTCTATGATTGTACCTCCTGGCTGGAGAAGGCCTTGTTTCTCGGCATCCTCAATCATTTTAAGAGCCATGCGATCCTTTATAGAGTTTCCTGGATTAAAAGTCTCTACTTTTGCTAATACTAAAGCATCAGAATCATTTACTTTATTTAATTTTACCAAAGGAGTATTACCAATAGTTTCTATAATATTATTGTAGAATTTCATTATAAGATTTTAAAATACAAATTTACCAATTTTACTGAAAACGAATTGCTTTAATTGGCGTGATCTTTGTGATAATAATTGATGGTATAAGTAAAATTAAGTAACAAATAATAATGGTACCTAAATTCAACAATAAAATATTGGACAAGTCAAAATTAATAGGAACTGTATTCATATAGTAAGTTTCAGGATTAAGACTGATTATTTTAAATTTTTGTTGCAGAAATCCTAATCCCAATCCTATGAAGTTGCCTAACAACAAACCCTTTAATATAAGATGAATTGCACTATACAAAAATACCTTTCGCACACTCCAATTATTAGCTCCTATTGCTTTCAATACTCCAATCATTCTAGTTCTTTCTAATATAAGAATAAGTAAAGCGGTTATCATATTAATTGCTCCAACTAAAAGCATTAAGAATAGTATCACTCTTACATTAATATCTTGCAAATCTAACCAATCGAATATTTGAGGGTTTTTTTCTTTAATACTTTGGGCATTAAGATCGTAAGGAATTTGCTCATAGACTTTTTCTGTTAACTTATTTAGGTTATCAAAATTATCTATAGCAAGCTCAAAACCACCAACTTGATAATCACCCCAACCATTTAAAGACTGGATATGTTTAAGATCAGCAATGACAAATAAATTATCAAATTCTAGCATAGAAGTATTATATATTCCTTTAATTTTAAATTTCCTTACCCTAGGAGGATCTTGAACAAAATAGATTATAAAATCATCACCAATCTCTAATTTTAACTTTTTAGAAACCTCCTCTGAAATTAATATATTATTTGACAAACTATCTTTTATATTAAATACATCACCAGAGACTAAGTTGTCTTTAAAAAATGACCAATCATAATCAAATGAAACACCCTTTAATATTACTCCATGGATCTCATCGACTGTCTTAACAATACCTGCCTTTGTAGCAAAAATATTTATATGTTGAATTCCTTGTTCATCCTTAATGCTTGGATAAAAATCTTGCTCAATACTTATTGGTTCAGTTTCATAAGATTGATTATTAGTAAAATTAGAAATAGTAATATGAGAATTAAAACCAAGAACTTTATTATAAATATCATCTTTAAAGCCAGTTACTACCATAATAGAAAGCAACATTACTGCAACTGAAAGAGCAATAGCTAAAATTGCTATCCTCAATATAGGTCTAGTATAGGAATTATTTTCTTCCTTTGCAGTAAATAACTTTCTAGCAATAAAATATTCAACATTCATCTTGATGGCAAAAATAAAACAAATAATCTGCATAAGTTTAGTGCTACTCACTTTTAGTGGGTTTACGCAAGAGTTAGTATTAGGTGCTGAACGCACCGAAAGTTATCTACCTATAATAAATACGAAAAAAGTTGCTATCATAGCTAATCAAACATCAATGATTAATCAAACACACTTAGTTGATAGCCTTCTTAGACGAGGGGTTAATGTAGTAAAAGTATTCTCACCTGAACATGGCTTTAGAGGAACAGAAGATGCTGGAGCTATAGTAGAAAATAACATAGATCAAAAAACACAACTGCCTATTATTTCATTATATGGTCTAAATAAAAAACCAAACGTAAAGCAGTTAGAAAAAATTGACATCTTAATTTTTGACATACAAGATGTTGGAGTTCGTTTCTATACTTATATTTCAACGCTACATTATATAATGGAAGCTGCTTCAGAAAACAATATAAAAGTAATTGTATTAGATCGACCAAATCCAAATGGACATTATGTTGATGGTCCAATAAGAGAAGATAAGTTTAAATCCTTTGTAGGAATGCATCCAGTACCAATTGTACACGGAATGACAATTGGTGAATATGCAAATATGATAAATGGGGAGAATTGGATTTCTAATAAATGTGACCTAACTATAATCAATATGCAGAACTATAACCGAAATATGAAATATAACACCCCTATAAGACCATCTCCTAACCTTCCAAACTCTAGATCAATCAACTTATATCCTAGCTTATGTTTATTTGAAGGAACAAATATAAGTATTGGAAGAGGAACAAATTATCCATTTCAACATTTTGGAGCACCTTCTCTAAAAAGTGATTATAGTTTTATGCCTAAAAGTAGAAAAGGAAGTAAATACCCAAAACACGAGAGTCTTAAATGTTTTGGAACAGATTTAAGGTTTCAAAAAAGCTATCTAAATAGCTTAAACTTAGATTGGCTTATAGAAGCTTACAAAAAATTTAACAATAAAGAAGAATTCTTTAATAGCTTCTTCGATAAATTAGCTGGAACAGATAAATTAAGATTACAAATAATAGAAGGTAAATCTTCTAAAGAAATTAAAGCAAGTTGGCAAAAAGGATTAAACAATTTTAAAAAAGTAAGATATAAATACCTTATTTATAATTAAACAGTATTAATGAGCATAATATTATTTACTTTATGACTTTCTTTAACTTTTCAATTATATTAAATACAGCTGGACATACTTCTATATTCTTTTGAGTTATTTTTAGCAGTTGATTTTGTTTGATTCTGTCAGTATGTGGAAATTCTTTACAAGCCTTTGGTCTAACTTTATAAATAGAACAATAGTTATTTTTATCTAGAAATATGCAAGGAACTGATTTTAAAACAAAATCCCTATCTTCATCAACCTTTAAATATCTTTCTGTAAATACTGAAGGTCTTATTCTCAAATATTTTGCAATTCTATTAATGTCCCTATCAGTAAAAAGTGGCCCTGTATTTTTACAACAATTAGCACACTCTAAACAATTAGTATATTCAAAAACCTCATCATGTAAAGAATGAATAGTTGTATCTAAAACTTTAGACTTTATCTTCTTTAAATTCTTAAACAGCTTGGCATTCTCCTTGCGTTTTAATCTTGATTGCTCTTTATGATAGGCTAAATCCACTAGATAGTTCTACCAGGATATAACTTTAATGCTTGAGCTAAACAATTGATTGCTTTTTGCAATGAATTCCTATTTAACACATAAGCAATCCGAACTTGATCTTTACCTATATTTTTAGTAGAATAAAATCCTGCAGCAGGAGCAACCATTAAAGTTTCACCATTTAAGTCAAAGTCTTCCAAAAGCCACTGTGCAAATCTATCTGCATTATCAACAGGAAGTTGAGCAATAGCATAAAAAGCCCCTTTAGGTTTAGGACAAATTACTCCTTCTATTTTATTTAAACCATCAATTAAAAGGTCCCTTCTACTTACATATTCTTGACTTACTTGATCAAAATAAGACTTTGGAGTTTCTAGCGCTGCCTCTCCAGCAATCTGTCCAAATGTTGGTGGTGAAAGTCGAGCCTGAGCAAACTTTAATGCAGTTGCCATTACTTCTTTATTCTTAGAAACAATACAACCAATTCTAATACCACACATGCTATATCTCTTTGATGTAGAGTCAATTACAACAGCATTATGATCTAAGCCTTCAAGGTTTAAAACTGAATAATGCTCATACCCATCATAAGTAAACTCTCTATATACCTCATCTGAAAAAAGAAATAAATCATGCTTAACTACTATATTTCTAAGAGTCTCTAGTTCTTTCCTTGAATACAAATATCCAGTAGGATTACCAGGATTACAAATAAGAATAGCCTTTGTTTTTGGAGTGATTAATCTTTCAAACTCTACAATAGGAGGCATTGCAAAACCATTATTAATAGAAGTTGTTATTGGTTTAACAACAACTCCAGATGAAATTGAAAAGCCGTTATAATTTGCATAAAATGGTTCTGGAACAATAATTTCATCACCTGCATCTAAACATGAATTAAGCGCAAATAATAAAGCTTCTGATCCGCCAGTGGTTATCATCAAATCATTATAAGAAACATCAATACCTAGATTCTGATAATAAATAGATAGTCCTTTTCTATAGCTCTCAAAACCTGCAGAATGTGAGTATTCAACTACCTTATCTGAAAAATTATTAATTGAATCAAGTGCAACTTCAGGAGTATTAATATCTGGTTGACCAATATTTAAATGATACACTTTCTTACCCTTCTTTTTTGCTTTTTCTGCAAATGGAACCAATTTTCTAATTGGCGATTCAGGCATTGCACTTCCTTTATTTGATATTCTTGGCATAATTGCAAATTTTGTTATAAAAAAACACCCTCAAAATGAGGGTGCTAATGTCGTAATATTTTTTAAATTAGATTACTTCTTCTCTAATGGAGCACCGTCTAACTTTTTCTCGGGAGCTGAAGCATCTTTTGGAGGAGGATTAACTTCTCCTTTAACCGTTAAGATAACTGGTTTTTTATCTGCATTAGTAGTTAAGGTAATAGTCTTAGTAAATTTACCAACTCGATTAGTAGCATATTTTACGCCTATCTCTGCAGTCTCACCTGGAGCAATTGGTTCTCTTGGCCAAGTTGGTACTGTACAACCACAACTTCCTTTAGCATTTTTAATAATTAATGGATCTGTACCATTATTTGTGAACACAAATTTTCTTGCTCCATCTGAATTATGTTCAATTACACCATAATCTACAACTTTTGATTCAAAATCAATAGTTGAATTAGCAACCTTTTTTTCATTTTGTGTATTTGGCACTTCTTTTTTCACATCCTGGGCGAAAGAATAAAATGACAATAAAACCACACTAATAATAAAGAATTGTTTTCTCATTTGAATTATTTTTAGTTTTCAAAATTTAGAACGACAAAATTAATAAAATATTTTATTTCCCAAATAAGATTATTTAAGAATTCATCAGAAGATAAGAATTTGTAAATTTGCAATCTTCAAAGAAATAATATCAAATGAGCATCCAAAAGACATACAATCCATTAGCTAATGAAGAAAAATGGTACTCTCACTGGATGGAAAAAGAATATTTCTATTCTAAGCCAGACAAAAGAAAACCATACACAATTGTAATACCGCCACCAAATGTTACTGGAGTCCTTCACATGGGACACATGCTTAATAATACTCTCCAGGATGTAATGATTAGGCGCTCAAGGATGTTAGGTTATAACGCCTGTTGGGTGCCAGGAACAGACCATGCTTCTATCGCAACAGAGGCAAAAGTAGTTGAAAAACTCTCTTCTGAAGGAATAAAAAAATCAGATCTCACTAGAAGTGAATTCTTGTCTCATGCTTTTGAATGGAAAAATAAATATGGTGGCATCATTTTAGATCAATTAAAAAAATTAGGAGCATCCTGTGACTGGAAAAGAACAAAGTTTACTATGGATGATGAAATGAGTGAATCTGTAATAAAAGTATTTGTTGACTTATTTAATAAAGGGTTGATATATAAAGGAGTGAGAATGATAAATTGGGATCCTTCTGCTCAAACAGCTATCTCTGATGAAGAAGTAATACATAAAGAAGTTATTTCAAAACTTTATTATATATCATATAATATTGAAGGTAGCAATGAGAGTCTTACTATCGCAACTACTAGGCCAGAAACAATTCTTGGAGATTCTGCAATTTGTGTTAATCCAAATGATAATAGATATAAACATCTAAAAAACAAGAACGTAATAATTCCTCTAATAAACAGAGTAATACCAATTATTTTTGATGAATACGTAGATATGGATTTTGGAACAGGCGCACTTAAAATTACTCCTGCACACGACATCAATGACTATCAACTTGGTGATAAACACTCTTTGGAAACTATTGATATTTTAAATGATGACGGTACTCTTAATGAATCAGCTCAACTTTATATTGGTAAAGATAGATTCAAGGTTAGAGAAGAGATTGCCAAAGATCTACAAATAGAAGGTTTCTTAGTTAAGACTGAAGAATACAAAAATAAAGTTGGTTTCTCAGAAAGAACCAATTCTGTAATTGAACCTAAGCTTTCCATGCAATGGTTCTGCAAAATGAAAAAACTAGCTAAACCTGCTTTAGAAAATGTAATTAATAATAAGATAAAGCTTTATCCTAAAAAATATCAAAAAACCTACCATCATTGGATGGAAAATATAAAAGACTGGTGTATTTCAAGACAATTATGGTGGGGACAACAAATTCCCGTTTTTTACTATGAAGGCAATAATTTTGTAGTTGCAGAAACTAAAGAAGAAGCGCTTTTATTAGCAAAAAAAGAAAATCCTAATCTTACTATTTCTGATTTAAAACAAGATGAAGATGTATTAGATACTTGGTTTTCTTCCTGGATTTGGCCTATTTCTGTATTTGATGGAATAAGAAATCCTAATAATGAAGAAATAAATTATTATTACCCAACAAACGATTTAATTACAGGGCCAGATATTATTTTCTTTTGGGTTGCAAGAATGATAATGGCAGGATATGAATATAAAGAAAATTTACCATTTAAGAATGTTTATTTTACAGGTATTGTAAGAGATAATCAAGGAAGAAAAATGAGTAAAACCCTTGGAAACTCACCTGATCCTATTAAATTAATCGAAAAACATGGTGCTGATGCAGTAAGAGTTGGAATGCTACTATGCTCACCTGCTGGAAACGATTTGCCATTTGATGAATCACTATGTAAACAAGGAAGAAATTTTGCTAATAAAATATGGAATGCATTCAGATTAATTAAAGGATGGGAGGTAAAAGAAATTGAACAACCAGAATCTGCTAAACAAGCTATTAATTGGTTTGAAAGCAAGATAAATAAAGCTATTATAGATATTGACAAATCTTATTCACAATACAGAATATCAGAAGCACTAATGACATCTTACAAATTAGTATGGGATGACTTTTGCTCTTGGTACCTAGAAATAGTAAAACCAATATATGGAAGTCCAATTGACAGTACTACTTATTATAAAACTATTGAAAAATTAGAGAAGTTGCTCAAACTTCTTCATCCTTTTATGCCTTTCCTAACAGAAGAGATATGGCACTTAATTGATAATCGAAAAGAAGACATTATTATTGCTGACTGGCCAATAGCTAGTAAAATAGATAAGCAACTATTATTAGAATTTGACAATACAACTGAAATAATTGCTGGTATAAGAACTATACGAAAAGAACAAAATATCGCAAATAAAACTCAATTAAAACTTTTAGTAGTTAATAATATAAAGACTACCAATCATCTTAATTCTATAATTACTAAGCTAGCAAATTTATCAGATATAAATTACACAAATGAGAAACCAAGTTCTGCATTTAGTTTTATGGTAAAATCAAATGAATATTTTATACCATTAGGTAATACTATTGATGTAGAATCTGAAATAAAGAAATTAAATAAAGAATTAAATTACACAAAAGGATTCTTAAAAATTGTTGAAGAAAAACTGTCAAATGAAAAATTCATTAAAAATGCCCCTAATAATCTTGTTGAAAACGAAAGAAATAAAATGACCGATGCCAAAGAAAAAATCAAAATTCTATCAGAAAAAATTGAGGCCTTAGGTAATGCTTAAAAGAACATTAACTTTATTGATAACCTCCTATTCATTACTTGCGATTGGCTCTAAACCCGTAACTAAAGATGGTATTAGTGGAAATTTTGATTTAGGATTAAATTTCACAAAAAATACTGAAAATACTTTTCAATTTCACAATGTTGCTTTTTTAAATTATAAGAAGGGGAATTCTAGCTTCGATTTAAAAAATAATATTGCTTTTATAAGTAAAACAGGCGAAGATGAGCTACTAAATAAAGGTGAACAGAATCTTAAATTCTCTTTGGATGCAAATAATCTAGATGCGAATATTACAATTCAGCATTTATATGATATTAGTCGATCTATTAAAAACAGATATACAAGTGGAGTGGGTATATCTTATAATTTTAATAATGAAGATCACAAAAAAATAAGTATTGGATTATCAGCCTTAAGAGAGAAAGAATTAACTTTAAATAGTGAAAATAAATTACAAAATCGCGTCAGCAGTAACTTTAACATAATGATTAGAATCACTAAAAATATTACGCTAAATACCATAAACTATTATCAGCCGAACATAGAACAGATTGGAGATTTTAGATGTAAAACTAATTTGTCATTTAGAG
>CEVW01051669.1_pt1 | contig 15480 bp, 11 predicted proteins | sample 427061 | NCBI WGS metagenome assembly CEVW01 (sample SAMEA2623774, study PRJEB7988) | marine metagenome | biome: marine biome (ENVO:00000447); feature: surface water layer (ENVO:00002042); material: "saline water (ENVO:00002010), including plankton (ENVO:xxxxxxxx)" | depth 5 m
ACTTCTGGAATTAATTGTATTAATGTAATTAATAATTAATAAGTATGTAATTCGCTGGAAAAGGGGCACCGCCCCGCAGCAAATTTCACGGCAAAATTACTACACATAGTGGTACAAACATTAGTACCGCTACCAAGTAATTTCGAGTTTGAACCGGTGCGGTATGCATACGGAGTGGATTCCGAGAAAGAAAGACCGCGCTGCAACATGACCACGGTGCCGGCGCCTGCGCGCGTTCACGCTGTGCGCGTTCAGCTTGCGCGGTTGTCTGCGCGCTTGCTGGCGCGCGTTCAAGCTGCGCGTGCCTGTGCGCGTTGACGCTGCACGCTCATCGGCGCGCGTTCTGCCTGTGCGCTCGTCGGCGCGCTTGCGTGCGCGATCCCGTGCGCGATCCCGTGCGCCGCGCGCTCTTGTTCCGCGTTCCGCACGCGCGTGCCGCTTGTGTGTTCAGACAGCCGTGTGCGTGCATCTGATACGCTGCTGTGTGCAGAGTCTCGATCCGAGCAGTCCAGAGTTCACGCCGATGACGGAGCAGCAGAAGTTCCAAGAGTTCACGACGCGCATGGTTGCCCAGGCCATGCAGATTGTGAACATCGCTGGTCCATCGGTTGGTCGCATCTGGAACTTACGAGACGACGTTGGGTACAGCAGTGCTCTGTCGCAGCTTACGAGTGTGTTCAAGGATCTTGAAGCCGCGCAGTACTACTGTGCATTGATCTGCAACTGCATCACTTTCCGCGGCGAGGCGCTTCGGAGCGAGTGGCAGCAAGGGTTCAACTCGCATGCTGACTACCAGCTGTACATGCTGCACATGGACGAGCTCCTCGCGATGACAGAGGTTGCCTCTCGCATCAAAGACCAGGTGCAGGGGCAGAAGGGGTACTGTCTCTTCTTTTTGGAGAAGCTGGTTGAGGCCAGAGATGCTTCGATCAACGAGAAGAAGTGTGCTATCAAGGCGGCTTCCACCAAGATTCCGCGCCTCAAGTAGAAGGCCGTGTTCTGTTTGTGCATGGTGAACATATGATGTGAGTCTTCATTCATATTTAAAGCCATTGCAGGCATCGCAAATGATGCGCAATAAAGTCCGACTTGCCGTTCTGTGGTTAGTGTATCTGGCATCCGTGGGTGGCGCTCGCGAGCGCAAGCTTCTGTTCCACGGCGAGTATGTCGACGACATGGCCTGTACACTCTGCCACTCCGATGCGTACTGCCCAGGCGACGGCACTGAAGTGTTCTGTCCGGCGCATTCAGCCTCGATTCCTTCGCAGTTTCCTTCCACAATCAATGACTGTATCTGCGACGCTGGCTTTTTGAGACAAGGCGACGTATGCAATGAAGGCACGGCTCCGTTCTACTACACGGAAGGCATTCAGCGCTCATGTCCAACCAACATGCTCACCATCACAGATCTGGCGCCCAGCATCTTGTCGTGCGTGTGCAAGCCAGGTTTTGAAATCACCAATGGAGTATGCACGCGTTGTCCCCTGGGAGAGTTCAAGGAGGCTGCGGGAAACGAGACTTGCACGGATTGCGCCGCAGGCACGATCTCAAACTTCACTGGTGCCACGTCGTGCTTCATCTGTCCTGCAAACACGTATTCTCTGAGCGGCGACAGTGCTTGTACCGATTGCCGCGACAACTCTCAGTCTCCCCCTGGCACAACAAGTGGCACTGGATGTCTGTGCAACGCGGGGTACGAGTTGGATCTAGAGTGCGTAGCATGTGCTTCGGGAACGTACAAAGACACGGTCAGTTCGATGGACACATGCACGCCTTGTGCAGCAGACAAGACATCGCCTGTCGCCAGCATCTCCGTCGACGCATGTGTGTGTAATGCTGGTTTCACTGGGCCAGACGGTGCTGAAGCGTGTTCGGCTTGCCTTCCAGGTACTTACAAAGAGGCGACTGGGTCTGCTGCCTGCGAAAACTGCGCCGAAGACACGTATTCTGACACGTCGGCTGCCACCGTGTGCACGGAGTGCATTGCCAACTCGAGCTCCGTGAGTGGATCAGACTCAGTGGATGACTGTGTCTGCGACTTGAGCTTCACCAGACAAGCAGACGAAAACGGTGATCCGGTATGCATTGCGTGTCTCGCAGGCAAGTTTGCAAGCGGAAATGAGTGCGTGGACTGTGAGGCAGGCAAGATAAGCGTAGACGGTGCGATCGAGTGCACGGCGTGTGGCGCTGGCGAGACGTCTGTGTCGCCGTTTATTGAGTGTGTTTGTGATCTGGGGTACACTGGCGCACCCCCCGGATGCCTGGCTTGCGCCTCCGCTGAATACAAGGATGTTGTTGGCACGGCGGCTTGCACTACCTGTCCGACCAACGCGGCGCATACGGAGCAGACGGCGTCGACTGCCATCACGGACTGCAAGTGTGAGCCTGGATTCTTTGCACCTGACCCCGGTACTTTACACGCGTGCGAGGCGTGCGCCGGAGGCACGTACAGCACACAAACCGCCGCTACCAAGTGCCTCAACTGCGTGCCAACGTATCCGTATACCTACACCAAGCCAGCTGACGCGCCTTGGACGGATCCAAGCGAGTGCTCCGCTTGCACGCTGTGTGCCGACGACTTCTATGACGCCAAGCCATGCCAAGGCGCCAACGCGTCGGTATGCCTTGCTTGTCCATCCAACTCTGGCACCTTAGCTTCTGCCACCACCATCGATCCAAACACCGGCATTACAAGCTGTTCGTGCGACGTTGATTTCTATGGCGTGCTTGGGGGCCCCTGCACCAGCTGCGGTGCCAAGCTCAGACCTGATGGGCGCATTGACAGCGACACCGCTGTGACTGACTGTCTTTGTCCAGTCGGCGAGGAGCCAGTGCCAGGCAGCAACACGGAGTGCTCGTTGTGTGAAATTGGTAAGTTCAAAACGACCGTGTCAAACGACGCATGCAGCACCTGCGAGCAAGGCTTCACCACCATTGGCGAAGGCGCAGAATTCGACTCATTGTGTGTGTGCGATGTCGGCACGTTTCTTGAAGGCGGCGTCTGTGTACCATGCGCGGTCGGCTCCTACAAAAACTTCAAAGGCAACGAGGCGTGCGTTCCATGTCCGACGGCAACCAGCACCACAAGCACCGGCAGCTTGCAGTGCTTGTGCGAGGGAGGCCAGGAGCCGCAGAATGTCGAGTACGAGCTCATTGTTGACAGTGGTAAATACAGACTGTCTGTCGGCGGCGAGGAGCGTCCTACGCTGGCTGTGCCACGCGGTATCCACGCAGGTTTCACGATCAGCATTACTGCACCCGAAGCACACCCACTGCGCGTCAGTGCAGAAGACGCCTGGAAAGCGCCAGAATACGCCGGCAGCACGCGCGTGGGAAACACGGTCGAGCTGCAGATACCGATTGACTTTGATGGACTTCTGTATTACTACTGCGATCTTCATGACAACATGGGTGGTGTCATTCAGATACAAGATACATGGCCTTGTGCGGAGTGCTCTGTCGGCTTTTCAAAGGCAGTGGTCAATAACTCTCTCTGTACTGGATGTGAAACCGATTTTTTTGCGCATGAAACTGGCTCTCTCTCGTGCACAGCATGTGCTGACAACGCAGGAACGCACGGAGCCACGGCGCAGGCGATCTGTCGATGCGACGCTGGTTTTGAACGCAAGACCAGCCCTGGAGACCCACTCGAAGTCTGCCTCGCATGCGACGCAGGCAAGTTCAAGGCTTCTCACGAGCAGCTGCAGTGTGCCGCGTGCAGCGAGTGCACAGAGCTGAACCAGCGGCTGCAAACAGTGTGCACAACCACGGTAGACACGATTTGCGACGCTTGCCAGAACAACAGCCACCTTCCAGCAGGAATTGTCAGTGACACGTTTTGCTACTGTCATGCAGGCTATGAAGCAAACTACGCATTGGATGCCTGCACCGCATGCTCACCAGGAACTGCGCGCGCAAGCAATTTCAACAACACGATCATGTGCGAGCCATGTGATGCTGGTTCCAAAGCACTGCAGCCAGCAACCACTGTTTGTGTGCCATGTGAGCCTAACTGCGCCGACGTCGACGGTGAGCAGTTCTACGTGTCAGCTGAGTGCACGGCCAGTACCAGCATCGTGTGCACGCCTTGCACGCTCTGTGAGCCTGGGTTCTGGTCAATAGACACCACTGGAATGAACGATGACACCACCTGCGGCGTCGACTTCCACAACGATCGAAACGATACTCAGTGTCAACAATGTCTTCCAAACCATTTCTGTGAGGATCAGAAAATGTTCGAATGCACCCGAAACTCGGCATCGCCGGCGCAGTCAAGCTCTGCCGACGACTGCATCTGCAACCCTTCGTACTTCAAAGACACAGACGGTGCTTGCCAGTTGTGCGGAATTGATACGTATTGTGCTGCTGGCGTTTCAAATGACTGTCCTCAGCATTCATTCTACAATTTCCAGGGTGCAAGCTCCGTTCTACAGTGCACCTGCCAGCATGGCTTTTACCGTGATCACATAGAGCAGTACGAAAACGGCACAGGACAGTTTACCTGTCTTGTCTGTGAGCCAAACTCGCATTGCTTCAACAACAGCATATACGAGTGTCCTGATGACAGGCAAGTCAGTGTGGCGGGCTCACACACAGTGCGCAACTGCACATGCATTGATGGACATAAAAACAGTCAGCCTGACTGGCAGAGTTGCATTGAATGTGGGGTAAATGTGTATTGTCGGGGGGGATACGAATACGCGTGTGGTTTGAATCGCTGGACTAACAATCTGATAAAGCGCACGCAAGTAGAAGACTGCTTGTGCATACCAGGGATGTTTGAAAACGATGCTGGAATTTGCGAGCCATGCCCCCATGGTTACTTCTGTCCAGGTACAAACGAAAGGATTGCATGCCCCAGCCACGCCACCAGCGACTTGGGAGCAACTTCAAGAGCAGAGTGCAAATGCAATCCTGGCTTCACCAACTCGACGTCTCCTGATGGCCTGATCTGTGTGCAGTGCGAGGCTGGTTCCACCTTCAAAACACAGGTTGGCAACGTGCCTTGCAGCACGTGCAAGCAATGCAAAGCGATTGAGGATCAGTACGAGTACAGCGCGTGTGTGCCGACTGCTGACGCCGTGTGTGATGCGTGTGAGACCTGTAGCTCGGAGCCTGGTTTCTACATTCAGCAGGCTTGCACAGACAAGACGAACGCTGTATGCGGCAGTTGCACCGTTTGTGACTACGCGACGAAATACGAGGCGACGGCGTGTAGGCCGGATCAAAACACAATCTGTGAGAATATTGATTTCAACTCACCCTGTGCAACTGGATTTTACCGAGGTGGCCACACGCAGACGAGCGACAGCGTTTGCCGACTGTGTCAATACAACGATACCAAGTTTCTCGATTACACTCTACACATGGCAACTGGCGACGGAGAGACGTACAACGACGCATACTCCTGTCCCATCGCATGTCTGGGAAACTCGAAGCTTCGGAGCCTGGAGGAGCCATATCTTGGGTGCGAGTCTTGCGAGAGTGGCAATGCGCTCCTCAAACAATACACTGTTTCCACTACATCCACGACATGTGACTTCACCTGCATCGAAGATTATGTCTTGGTAGAAGACAATTGCGTTACCCCACCTCTCAAAGCGTCAACTGCCAACGCCGGCATTCAGCATAACATTGCTATTACCAACTACGAGCGCACGGCAGACGGCAACACTTTCACTGTCGAGCACACCAACCACAGTCGATTCATCGTCGTCGTCGGCGCGACCGAGCTCACCGACTGCCGCGGCAAGCAGTGCTGCTACGCCAACTACTGGCGTGTGTCACAGTTGAATCAAGCCGGCTTTCCGTCGTCAGCCACGTCAGACTCTTGCTCGCGCTCCGATAGCCACCCACTGCAGCACGATCGGCTATCATCGACGTCGCTGAAATTCAGCATTCCTGACGTCGACCTGGCACAAGTTGGTTCGTGTCGCGACGTGAACGGTAGCACCGTGTGTGACATCTACGTCAGCCAGCTCGACACTGTACTGTCAACGACAGTGTCGGCAAAGGTAGTCCTGACGCTGGAGCGAGCTCAACAGCATGTCTTCTTCGTCAAAAACCAGCAGTACATCAAGCTCGACCAGTTTGACGCGCAGGTGTTTAAGGCATACACCACTGCCACCAACGAGCAAGTGTACATTCTGAAGCTGGGTGTGTCTGGTCCTGTATACGACATCCGCCTGCGCGTGCAGAGCATGACACAAATGACAGAGATTGACAACTGTGACAATATGCAGTTTGGCAGCAACGCTCAGTATCTTACGACGGACACCTTCACGATAGGACAGGAACACACGACGTATATTTCATACTGGAAAGGAGGTTCCAGTCAAGTGGTTGCCTACCTGTCACTGCTGATGGGTCCTGGGAACGACCAGGACATCGCCGTGAGCCGAAACATGCAGCTGGCGCCGGCGGTTTGTGACGTGGGAGAGACCAACACCACGTTCTCGCTTGCCAGCATCCGCAGTGTCAGTGGTATGGGTAAGTCGCGAATGAAAGCGTTGTTTGAGCTGGCGAACACTGGAGAAGCCACGCACGGTGAATTGGGAGAGCTCTTCACGTTTGCTGCGCAGTCGTATGATACATACCCTCTGACCTTTTCTCTTCAAAATCTGCTGGCACTGTATACACGCAGCGATACAGTCGACGCTGCTATTGAGGGGCTCTCTGCTGTCACGAACCTCAACCACGGATCCCTGCAATTCACGTACGATCTCCGCACCTCGTGTCGCCAGCACCCAGACGCATGTGCATACCAATCGTGGCACCCCCACCTTTTCCAAGACGACGCGGTGCACATCTTGCAAGATTGCTCGGCGCAATCACAACAAGCCGCGCGCCAGTGGCTTCGAACCGAATTTGGTGTTCCTCATGACGGCGATCACGTCTTGAGTTTATGCCAGCATTTCGCACAGCAACCACAGCACTCCTACCAGGGGGTGTTGGTACACTCTACGCGGTATTTGCCGAGAACGCCTTGGCATGCATATTTCAATTCCAGCATGACACCAATTCATGTGCGCATGTGGGCTAACTTCCACATTGTCTAGTATATAATCCAGAAACAGGATCAGTCATGATGGACAGGGTTTTGTCTCGCGTGCAAGTGGTCGGCTTGGAAAGCCTGCTTGCCGTGGCAATTACCTGCTCAATTCTGATAATGTCTCGTAATGTTTTTACGATATGGTCGCGCAAGTTCCTGCATATCAGCCTGTGTTACATCCTGGCTAAGAATATTGCCAACTTTTGGCTGACCAAGCGCAGACCTGCTTGCAGCGACAGGCTGGATTGCCTGGTGGTGATATGTATGGGGTATGTGTCGGTGGTTGGTGAAATCACTTTATTGTTCGTGTATTGTTATTTGTTACCAGGTGCGGTGTAGGCACAAACGCGTAAAAAGGCATTTCATAAATGAATGTTTCTGAGCGAGAAACCTTGGGTCTCTTGTTGCTTGTAGAGGCGTTATGTGATGCGTTGCGTTTGTGCAGACCATGAAATATAGTTGAAATGTTTCTGCGCACAAGTCTGACCTCATGTGTGTGGTCTATTGGCTGGCGCAAAGGAGGGACCATTAAACTGCAACAAAAGGGTAAAACCGTGACAAAGAATACTAGAAGAGCGTGGTTGAGTAGACGCATAATTAGTATCAATCGATTCTACTTTATATATCATCAACGCCCATTTTAAATAATGAATATGCGAATCGACTCCGAAAATTCTGAAACAGAGTCTCGCCTGAACTGCGACGAGGCATGGCAGCCCATGACGACGGAAGAGAAGGATGCATGCCTAAACATGCTGCAGTGCAGCTCGCATGGCAGCGTCAAAATCATGCCTAATCACCACATGACGGAAGAGGGGGAGCTGCTGGGGTTTATGTATAGTGTGCACCCGACAACCATGGCAAATGTACTTCCCATCAGCAAGAGTGTGATTTTCGTGACATCTGTCTTTGAGTGCATTAATCCCAACCCGTGTGTTGGAGGTTTCCATTCCGACGCCCTGAGAGTCGTGAACGATGGGCAACGAATGAAAGAAAAACTTCTTGAGTTTGTGCAGCAGCTACGGCAAGAGCAAAATAACCAGCCGTCGTTTTCGTGTATTGCGGATTCTGGAGACGAATTGATGCCTGACCAACGCGCATGGTCGTGTGTGCTGCCAAGCAAGCTGGGACTTTACCATTCGTTTGGCCGTACGCTGAACAAAGACTCCAGGGAGCACAAGCTTTACATCGTGGTATCCGGTTGTCTTACAAAGGCTTGCGAAGAGTTTCAAAATCTATTCTATGATTGCAAGGAGACAGAGACTTGCAAGCGAGTGGTGGATTCCGAAGAAACGCACTGGCTTCGGTCTGCAACACATCGCAATCACAACAGAATAGCGTACGATCTTGCCAAGTTCATGGATCTCACGGTAAAGCATGTGGTTGATGTACATGACCCTCGCGAGGATGTCTACATGGCGCTACCAATCTGCTACTCGTATCAGTCTGACATATGCATTGACAACAAGACACAGCAGGTGAGGGTGGTGCAAGGCGGCACCTTTTTGCACAGAACTGACTCCGCAGTGATCCTCGATATGTTTGGAACAGAAGGCTTCTGGTTGTTCTGTGGACCCAAAGACTTGTCGAGTGGCGCCGAGTTTGGCACGCAGTTTGCCTATAATCCAAAGGCTCCTTGCTTCCCGACCACCACGGTCACGTACAACCAACGATATCCAGTGAAAAACAGACGAGTGACGGTATACGTAGCACCCACGCTCAACGACGACTCGATGGTGATCAGCGCTCGACCGGGAACGCACTACGCATTTTTCGACGAGCAGGCATTTGCTTGCTTTGGAAAGCTCGGGTTCAACCGAAACGACGGCACTGTGCACTTGATGCCACTGCTTTGTCACGAGGAGATACTGAAGTAGGCAAAAAATAAATTCATTGAATGAGCTAATCACGCTGTTACGCAAATTCACTCAAATGAATTCTTGTCATGCCGTCAACATTGATACCAGGCCTCTTTTACATGTCATCGTGGAGGCAAATCAGTCGCCAAACATTTGGCATTCTCAGATCCTGGCTGTCGTGATGGCGTCGCACTCTCGCTTAGGCGCGTCTTCCAAACTCCAATTGCTACCATCGGATGTCATGCGCAAGATCATGGACTCGTTTGTTCGCATGTACGTGGTGCTTCAGACCAATCCTCGGCGTCTGCTGAGTCTCAACTTGTGCTCGCCTGACGTCTTTTGGCTCACGACGTTTTTTCGAATTCAAGACATGGCTATGCCAATGTCGCATTGCTGTGGGCGGATCAAACGCAGCATCACAGGGGAAAGGGAACAGAAACGGGATAAATACCGCGCACCGTTTGCAGGCGACGGTTTCTTTGCGACCATTCGCGAAAACAGAGTGGTGGTGATGAAGCATGCTTACATTCTGAGCAACTTCCAACGTTACCAGGATTGGTACTACGAATTATTTTCAGTCTGTCGACGTTTTTCTCTGCGTTTCATGGCTAACGACAAAGACCACAATTTCTTGCTGTTTGAGCCTGCGTTCGCCAGCTACAAAACTGCGACTTTGAACTACTTGACGGTGGATGGCTCCCATCGGCAGTTCTCCCAATCCCTCAGGCGCAGATGCTCCGCGTTGACAGTGGCGTATTGGCTGTGCGACCTCTGGGGATCTCACAACTGCCACGCTCACGTACGCGTTCGAGGCATGGAGCATGGCTTGCAGATTTTTGTCTGTGGCAAGGAAGTCAACCCCGAGGCACTTCTGAATAGCTGCTGCTTCAACCAGTTCCGAAAAAAGATGAAGAGGAATGAAGTTTTGTGTATATAAATTATACGTTTATTTAAGCCACTGTACCGCAAATCAATGCTTATTGAAATATCCTGGTTGTTTCTCTTCACGTCGTTTGCGTTGGCTTATTACGTGTTGCAATACCACAGTGGGGTACTTGATACAGAAAAAGAAGAACACCAGCTTGCGTGGTGGCAGAGCCCCCGACGCCGCAGCATTCGCGTCATCTATGTGTGTCTGTTTTTTAGTGGCATGTTCATGCTGCTGCACTTCGTCGTGCCACCGGCCACGACCAAGACGCACGAGCACAACTCCAATTCCACGCTTCCGACATAAGTCAGAGATAGCACAAGCCTCGAATATTGTTGCGGAACTGGTCAAACAGCCTACTGCTCGTGACCTGCTCAGGAGATATGTATCTGCCAAACACGAATATCTGCAAACCTTCAGCTTTGGAGCGAACGCGCACGTAGCAATCGCAGTTTTGCCTCCCCCAAATAAGCCATAGAGCTTTCAAGATCCACTTTGCGGATGCCTTCTGGCACGTCGGATTCAGCATTCCAAGGTCTTCAAACGACGGCTCGCTGAGAAAGAACGCGGCGTTGTCGTCGCGAGTTGCAAGCCACTTGGCCACAAAGCGCCTGGTGTGCGGCGCAAACAGCTCATGGTAGTTATTGTGTGTGTGTTGAATCATTCGTTCCATGGTAGCACTCATTCGCTTGTTTCCAAAAACCATGTTGTCCAGCACGCGTCGTGCTCTTGCAGAGCCTTGAAATGGAAGCTTGCATGTGCAAGCATCAACCGAACACCCTGGGTGTATACGCGTTGCTTTCCAATCACGAAGGATATTAACGTCGGTATTGAAAGGCACCCCAAAATCTAGACTATGAGTCCAAGAGATGGTCGGAGACGGCATCAACGGCATATCAAAAACGTGCTTGAGCCAATTCAAAGAGATGGAACGGCTTTGAAAAGTGCGTTTGCCTAGAGGAATTGTCGATCGCTGAATCACTGCAAAATATATCGGTTTCCGGTTGCAATCCATTCGCACCATCTCTTCAAAGGTTGTTGCTTCCCTCAGCGTCTGCATGCCTTCAATGAACGACTTGGTTCCGAAGAATACAGCGCAAATCAGCTCCGGTGGCATCATGAGAAATGCACTGTCTGCGCCAAGACGGGAATGCGTGCAGCACAAAAACGCCAGCGCCATGGCAATGGTGATGGGCTCTGAATCCATGGTGCCAGGTGGTGTGACGTGAGGGGCTCTCAGCATGACACTCTGTTGGCCACCTCGTCTCTTTTGTATACCCCACGAAACCTTAAAAAAAATAGAAAGAACAAAAACGAACAATTCTTTTTTTATATAAAACCGCAAAAAATAAAATCAATGAAAGGTATTTTTTTGGTCGTGTCAACTTTGTGCTTGTCTCTGGCGTGCGTGCAAGCGCTCCTGTCAGTTCCGGACAGTAACATCATACAGCGATCAACCATCGACTTTAACAACGCCATGAACGCCTGGTTGATGCACTTTGATGCACTTCCTGAACATAATCATTTGCTGGTCCAAGTCTGTAACGCAAGCAGTTACGAGTGCGGCATTGCAGACAGCGTGAGCAGCGACCTGAACACTTTCATCACATGCGCGCAACTTCAGAGCCTAGTCCAAGATCCAAAGTGGAATCATGGGTCGGTGGCGTCTGCGCACGAATGCATACCATCTGGCGATGACGATGTGCTTGACGGTGTCTTTACGGAGGTGTTTCCTAACGCAATCAAGATCGGCAACAAGATCGACGATCTGCTTAATTACGGTCTCTTTGCCAACGACACACTCACCTTGGAAATGCGCATACTCTTTGTGTTGGACCCCAATGACTCGGATTCTACTCAGAATCGTCTCTACACTGTGCACGAGTACCGCGAAACACTCAGCCTGCGCGTGCCCACGCTGCTGTACGGAACGGTCATTTTCAGCCACGAGTGCCCACAGCGTGGACTGTACACGCCACCGAAAGCGACGCTGCACCTGCAGCAATGGAAAGACATCACGGATCCAAGCCAGATGCCATGCATGTGGGAATGCAATCCTAGCCACGTGAGGTATCCATTCAACTCGTTTCCGCCAAGCGCCACCGACGCAAATCTCTCTCGCTACGTTTGCCAGCCGCTGCCTGCTGACTTCACCTCGGTGCAGTTCAAGTTTTCTCTCTACGTGGACAGTGGCAACAGCGAAAACGGGGAGTACACGGACTCGTTTTTTCACTCAGTGGACGCACTGGCAGATAACATGCAAGCCGACATGCAAAGCTCGTTTGACGCCGACGTCGTCGTCGTGCTGATGATACCTGGAACGGTGTTTAGTCACCGGCTAAATGGAGACATTGATCAGATGCTAAAAAAACACGCAGCTTTTTCCGGACGGTTTGGAGAAGGGGAGTGGGAAAGCTTTAATCTACAGCCGTCACGGCGTCTTCTACAGTCTGAGGTGGAGGTGACGGGTGTGATGGTTGCCGCTGACACGTCGATCACAGACATTGCTGGTCTGAGGCGCACCGTGAGCACAAAGGCTGACAGTAATTTACAGACATTCACCTGGCCTGAAAGCACCGCCGTGCAGAGCACTGCCGACACATCTGTGGTCGTGACTGGCCTGCAGCGAGCGCAAAAGACGCCACCGGCAGCCGAGTCAATCTTCAACGACAGCTTCTTCTACGGCTTCATGTTTACTTGCGCTGGCTTGGTTGCTTTCAAAATCATTTTGGTGCCGGTGTCACGAAGGCACCACAGCAAACGTTGAAGGCTGCACACACAGCTCGGACGTCAGCACACCCACCTTTTGCTTGCATTTGGACATGATGTGCTTGGTGGTGGCGTCTTGCAGGAAAGACAGCATCCAAGGCAAAGAGTATCGAGCCCTGGTAGTGGATATGAGGTAATGATCGTCTTGTGTGCAGTGAAGCGATGTGCGCACCTCGGGAATCAGCATGGGTGTTTCCACCACCGCATGATCCTCAAATACCGTCTCATTCACGCAGGTTGTCTTGCTGATTTTCAGGTTCACCGCCAGCGATCCAATGTACTGCTCAAAGAAGTGGGGAACTTTCATGCGAGTCCTGTACCGGTAATCCACGCACTTCATGCGCTCTTCTTTCACGTACACCTCCCCGTACTCCCAATCCGACAGGCTGTTGGTGCCAGTCCAGTGAAACGCCATATTAAATGCCACCACGCTGTCAATTCCCTTTTTGAAATCCAGCGTCTGTGAATCACAATTCGACTGCCATATAGGCACAATGTCCCTGTCTGTGGCGTCGATATACTGTGCGTGGCACTGAGTGACGGCGAGTAATGCCATAACCCAGAAACTTTGCATTTGTAAAGTGTATCATCGGTTAAATAACAAAGCCCACGAGTGATGACAAAATAGAATTGTACACTAAGCAGTGCAGGTACCGCGATTTCCATAAGCATGCCAGTGTCGTCGAGAATGCATGTTTTCAAGCATTGCATGCGCGCCGCCAAAAAGGCTCTGAGGCAGCTTGGTCCAGGCCACTCTGAGAAGGCGTATGAGCACGCGATCAAGTTTGAACTCTACTCTAAAGGCATACCACTCATCAGCCAGCTGCGCTACAACAAGACAGTGGCACAGAACTCGGTGTGCGAAGGCATTGTCGACCTTGAGGTGGCAAAGTGTGTCATCCTCGAGCTCAAAGTCGGTGGAACCAAGATCGAACAAAAGGCCATGCGCCAGGCCAACCGCTACCTGCTGTCGGCGTGCGAGCGGTACAAGACAAACGACATCATGTGCGCGGTGATGCTCTTCGACGATTCTGGCAAGCTGCAGGTCTGGCGCAAACACGGTCACGTTGCCAGGATGGCGATCGAGGATGATCCGTGACTCTCTTCAATTGTGGCGTGGCAATTATATATGCATTGAGTAAACGTGATTAATGATCAAACTGCGTCTGATTTTGCTTTTGATGTATTGGGTGTCATGTGTCATCAGTACGTGCAATGTAGGGCAATACCTCGATTCGTCGTCGTCAGGCCCTGCATGTCCTGATGGCTATGAGTCGTACTCTGGCTTCACATACAGTCCTAATAACCCGTCTGGTGTTGACGTCACTGCTGACATGTGTATACGGAAAGACTATGGCTCAGAATGTTCCTTTGATTCGACTTGGAATAGTGGATGGGGGGATTGTACCACGTACGCGGTTGATGCTCCAGGACAATCAAATCATAATTATTGTGGATTGGATTCTGCCTGCTCACCCTGTAAATGTCAGTGTTGGACATATACTGGTAGCACTTCCTGTTACAATCCATACGTTTCAGGAGGAGCAGTGCTTATAAACGCGCAAGCAGGGGTTCCTACTTGTACGCCATGCCAAGACGGATTTTATTGCCCAGGCGACGATCAACAGTACGAATGTGCAGCAGGGATGGTTTCTGCAGGAGACTACGGTAGCTGCGTGTGTGAAGATCCTATGCAGACTTTGGTTGACAACAGCTGTCAGTGCTCTGCTGGCAGCACATCGCCACCACCCACCCTGCTTTTTGACGGAGTGCCTCCGGCAGACGCGTGGACGACCAGCCAGACGCATTGCACCAATGCCATGGGTTTCGGCGTGGGTTCGGAGCACATAAGCACTAACGCAGCGTGTCTAGATGATGGCAACAACGGCGGATATATGATTTTGGATCTGGGTGAGACTACCACCGTAGTTGGCATCGCCACGCAGGGTCGAGCAGGCTCAGCGCAGTGGGTGATTCAGTACGATATTGAAGTATCAACCGATGGCAGCACGTTCACTTTCGTGCCATGTCAAACAACCAGCAGTACCCCAGCTCCGTATGGCACGCATTGGGCTGCAATGATTGATGGAAGGTGTATCGGAAACATAAATGATGACCAAAACCAGTACACTGATCTCGTGTCTAACTACTTTGCAGAACCCGTCCAAACGCGGTACGTAAAGCTAATAGTTCGTGGCTTTAACCGTGTTGCCAGTCTTCGCATGGGCGTGTACGGTGTAAGCTCGGGGTGCCAGTGCGTGGCGAACGCGGAGCTGGTGGGTAACACGTGTCAGTGTGGTGCAGGATTTCAATTTGATACCAGTGCCAACGAATGCCAGTGCGTGGCGAACGCGGAGCTGGTGGGTAACACGTGCCAGTGTGGTGCAGGATTTCAATTTAATACCAGTGCCAACGAATGCCTTGCGTGTCCTGCAAACTATTACAAGGATCACGTGGGCAACGACGCGTGCTCGCCGTGTCGCGTGAACTCTGGCACGGATGGACAGACTGGATCGAATGCGGAGAACCTGTGCCTGTGCATTCCTGGATACTATAATGCGCCTGAAGGATCCGCAGTGGATGCTTGTCAGCCTTGTGCAGTGGGCACGTACAAGGCCACGTTCGCGAACCAGCTCGCGTGCGACGCGTGTCCGGCGTTTTCAACAACAATAGGCGAAGCACATGACGAGTACGCAGACTGTCTCTGCACAGGAGGTTACACAGGCACCGATGCAAGCAACTGCGCGCCGTGTGCAGCAGGCACCTACAAGTCTGCAGTGGGCTCCGACGCGTGTACGGCTTGCTTCACCGGAGCAACATGCCCTGCAGGCAGCACCTCCATCGATGCGTGCACGTGCGAGGCACCGTTCGTG
>CEVW01051769.1_pt1 | contig 15465 bp, 25 predicted proteins | sample 427061 | NCBI WGS metagenome assembly CEVW01 (sample SAMEA2623774, study PRJEB7988) | marine metagenome | biome: marine biome (ENVO:00000447); feature: surface water layer (ENVO:00002042); material: "saline water (ENVO:00002010), including plankton (ENVO:xxxxxxxx)" | depth 5 m
TAGCGGTTCTAGCTTCATCAAGGAAAGGGAAACCCATATCTTTATTTTTATCATCAAATAATTTCCATTCACCTTTATGTCCTTTAATAAAAAGTCCTCTCATAACACCGGGTTTTTTAAGTAAATTATATAATTTGTTAATAGGCTTGTAAGGGTCAGCGGAGTCAATGAATTTACTAGGAACAATCCAAACTTTATCACCAGGATTTTCACCACCATCAAATTGTCTTCCATATAAATAATTACGAGCCCACATAGGGGGATTTTTTGAAAATTTGTCTCCACTAGCTTTTTTTTTAGTTAAAAAAGGTGATTTAACGGCAGCGGAAATAGCAGCTTCTTCTTGTTCGCTAAGTAGAGGTTGTTGTTCTTCGGGCGTTCCTTTATTTTTCTTTTTCTTTTTAGCACCACCATTAGTGACTTTAAAATTAGATAAAGGATTAGGCTTACCTGCACCAATCTCATCGAGAAGATGTTCGATAGGAACATCATTTGTGCCCCTGACCCATTTGAATGTAGAAGGGCCCCAACGAGTATTTGCGCCGCCACCTTGAATTTGACAAGGGAACTTATCACACATACCGTCGTTTTCTTTTTTATTAGATTCTTCTAATTTTTCAAGTAGCAAGTTTTTTGTAGAGACAAGCTGTCGTTTCTTATCATCATGTTGGGCGGCAACCTTTTCATCTTGTTCGGCTATTTCTTTAATAGCTTGTTGAACTTGTTTATCATTTTTCCATTCGTAATCATTAACATTTGTAGCCATTTCGTAATTATGTTCCAAATAACCTTTAATATCATCTACGGTTTTACCATTGAAACCAGTAGTGTCGGGCATATGATGTGGAACATAAGTAGCAATAATAGCAGAAGCAAGGATGAGCATGTATACACCTCGTCCATAGTTTCCTTGACTAAAAGCAGATTGAGATTTACGATATAATTTTTGTGCTTTACCAATACTAACGGTATTAGTAGCATCTTGTTTACGGTCAAAGTATTCGCGAAGTAATCTTTGAATTTTTTCTTGTTTTTCAGTTTTTTTGAATTTATAATTGGCTTGCTTTCTTTTACCTTTTGATCTAGCACGGAGTTTTGGTTTTGAATTGTCAAATGTTCCATGAACGCTTCTTCGTTGAGATTTATTATTTGATTTTCTAGGCATAATGTTATATATAAAAAAGACTATATAATATTATTATTTCGGCACAACAATGTAAGCAGGATGTTCGGCTTGAATATATTTTGGAATATTTCCAATACGACTAACGGCATTATAGTGTGAAAGAAGAGTAGGGAAATCATCTAAGCAATTGTCAAGTCCAGCTTTAAAAGCAATATTAAGAATATTAAAAACAGAAATATCACCAGCTTGAACTTTATCACCAGAGAAGAAAGTTTTATCGCCTAAAAGTTTAACAAGCCATTTAAGTTTTTCAGGGAGGTCTTTACCTTTAACTCTTTCCCAAGCGACTTTTTGAGCGAAATCATCGCCAGCATATTTTGCTTTGGCGAAGCAAGTAAAAATATCATTAGAATGTTCGTGTAGCATATCAGAGAGAACTTGTTCTTCAATTTTATCGGAAAGCAAACTAGAAAGAGCAGCACAATACCTAGTAATAGTGCCAGATTGAGCGATTTGCATACCATTATGTCTAAGGACAGGTAGTTGTCCAAAAGGCATATTTTCTTTTGGGGATTCGGTTTCTGATTTCCATTTATTGGCAGTATCTTTATCCCAAACATAATCAATTTTGGCGGCATCTAACATAAGCATAGCTTCTTGTGCTCTAGCAGCAAGACCCCAATAAACGAATGTAGGAGTAGCATCGTTTTCAGCGACGGCAGACATTATAATAAAAAGAATAGACTTGTATTTAAATAAGTTTAAAATAAAAACAATAAATAATATAATGGAGAAATCAAAAAGGCGTGATTATAATAAAGAATTTATAGAGAAGAAGTATACAATGGTAAGGAGTATAATAGAAAAAGATGCGATAAAAGAGTTGAGAGAAAGTGTAAATAAAATGTTAAAAAAACATGAATTTGTAGATGGAAACAATCCATATATAACAAATAAAAAAAGGAAGGCATATAATATGTATTCGATGTTAATAATGGAGCATACTTTGAATACAGATGCGCCAGAAAGTTATAAAAAGAAAAAAGAATTAATATTGGGAGAAGTATATGGAGAAATAATAAAACCATTAGAAGAAGAGTTAAGTATGATATTTTATTTGATAAGAATACAGTATTGGAGAGTAATAGGTATGACATATATGGAAATATATGAAGGAAGTCCAGCACAAGAAGTTCATCAAGATTCACCGGAGGGAATGAATAGAATATTTATAACAATACCATTAGAAAATACGAGTAAAGAAATGGGTCCAACGGTATTTTATGATGAGAGAATAATAAATAAATATAGAACAAAAAGTGATAGGGATAAAAATAAAATGGGGAATATAGGATATTATAAGGATATGAAGGGAGATAAAAAGGCGGCTTTTGAAAAAGGGAGGGTCCAGTATGAATTAGAAGAAGGAGACATAACAATACATAGAGATGTTACTTATCATAATGGAGGGGAAAATAAGACGAATAAAACAAGAAAATTTTTATTTTTGGTATGTGATTATACGGATAGATTAAGGAGATAAAATCTAAAGAAATAGTATAATGAAGTTGGATGTTGATACGAAAGAGCGTATGAAAGTATTATTAATATTTTTGTTGCAGAGTTATAAAGTTGCTATGGGTTCAATGTTAGTATTATTTGTTCCACAATTGTGTGATGGAGGAGTATGTAGTATAACAGATAATTTAAATAAAGAAGATACATTACATAGGAGTGCTTTAGTGATAAATTTTATATCAACGGCAAGTTTTGGGGCATGTTATTTAATAGAATTAAAAAGGGAGAATTGGTGTGTAGAATACTTAGATATAGACGACAACTACGCGGATAATAATTTACCATTGGTATTAAAAAAAGAACCGTCGATAGAGAAGTCATTGCATAATATAAATAATATGTATTACTATAGTTCACAAGTAGCAGTGGTATTATATGGGATAAACTTGTTAGTATCAACAATATCAATATATATGCATAGTGCGGGTTCAGCGACGGTGACAGCATATGCTAGTTTTGTAATATTAATATTAATGAAATTGTATAATGCGGTATATATATCACGAGATTCGAGAGCAAATAATATGGCATTGAGCGCATATATGTCAGAACTACAATCATTTAATGTAATAGATAAAGATCATAGAAAGAGGGAAGCTTGGGTAGAAGAAAATGTAGATCGTGAAAGAAGGGACGCGACATTAACGCCGGAATTAATGGATAGCTTGAAATTAGAAGACATAGAATTAAGAAAAAGGAGTCCGAAAAATAATTATGTAAAGCCAATAGTGGCAGATTTAAATTTGGTATAAATTGATATAAAAATAATTAATTTATATAATAATAATAACAAAATGGAAAATCTTGGTTCAGATACGATAGATGTAAAAAGGGAATTGGATGTAATATATAGTTATAGAATGCATAAGAAGTTAGGCAAAAAATTATATGGGTCATCATTAAAATTACTAGAAAAAAATATATTTGGAAAGTCGGAACAATATATGATAAGAAAATGTGGGTTTTCATATAATTTTAAAAATTTTGGATACAAAGGGATAAAGCATGATTGTATTTGGATAAATCCAAAATATGAGGATAATTGGGATGAAGAAAGAATAAAATTACAAGTAAAACAAGACGATAAATATAGTAGGGCAGAAATATTAAAAATATGGGAAAATAAAATATGGTTTCGTTCAGTAAAAACAATAAAACATTATCATATAATTTACATACCAAAGTTGTAGATAAATAAATATTTTTTTTGGTGAAAAAATATATATTAGGAGAAAGTACGAGAGCATGACATGCTTTTGGGATGGAATAATACAAGCCTTGGAACATAGCGATTACAATACAATAGGATGTAATACAATGTTAAACAAGCAACAGTTGATAGATATTTTAAAAACCAAGAATATAAAGGTAGAGAATGTGGAGTGGAATGGTAATAAAATATCGGAAAAAGAAAAGGGAGAGCACTATGAAGCGATAAAAAATTACGATAAGACAAAGATAAGAGGGGGTCATTTATGTTCTAGTTGTGATTCATTTTTATTATTAATATCGGAGGTATTTGAAGTAAATATAAAACATTTATATTTAAATGTGGAGATGGATTACAAAAATGATAAAGCGAAAAAAACTTTAAAATTTGCTTCAAATAGAGGTCATTTTTGGAAATTATAATGAAAAATGATTTAAATATAATAATAAAATAAGTTTATTATTATGTCGTTTTCTAGGCGAATGCGTAATGAAGAATTGAAATGGAATAAAAAAACAAGTTTGAAAGGTCATGCCCATATAGTTCATGATAGTGAAAAGAGAGAAGTGATAGTAAGTATATATAGAAGAGTATTGAGAAATGTAATATTTTTTAAATTGACACTAACAAGTGAATATCCATTTTCACCACCAAAGGCGGAAATAAGTGTAGATTTAAATAAATGGAAATTATTACATGAGGATTTTTTTAGAATAACAGAAGGGTCAATAAAAAATTGGAGAAAAAAATGGGGTAAATATCATTGTGCTTGTTGTAAATCATTGTTATGTGCGGATAATTGGGGTCCAAGTCTTACGATATTAGATATATCGAATGAATTAGAAGGTCAAATAGATGAAAAGATAGAGATGAGAGAGAAACTATATTTGGATATAGTAGTAAAGAATAAAGTTGAAATACCAGAAGATATAATAGAATATATAAAAGAATTTATATAAAATGGAATTGATATTAATATATATAATTAATATTAATGGATAAATTTGTGACAAAAAAGAAATCGGGGGTAAAAATAAAAAGGAGAGTAATAGAACGGGAGGAAATAGTGGTGTATACGGATGGAGCTTGTGTAAATAATGGGAAGCCAGATGCAAGGGCGGGATATGGAATATATTTTGGAGAAGGAGATAAAAGAAATGTAAGCGAAAGCTATAAAGGTCCACAGACAAATAATGTGGCTGAACTATTGGCAATAATACGAGCATTGACAATATTGAAAGGAGAGATAATAGGAGGGTCGAAAGTAAAAATATATAGTGATTCAAAATATGCGATAAGATGTTGTACTACATATGGCGAGAAGTGTTATAATAAGGGTTGGAGAAATCCAAATAAACCAAGAGCACCATTACCGAATGCGGAATTAGTAAAAACAGCATATATGTTTTGTAAAAATTATACGAAAGAAAACTTGGAGTTTATACATATAAGAGCACATACCGGAGCACAAGATATACATAGTATAGGGAATGATAATGCAGATAGATTAGCGAATGAAGCGATAGGGGTAGATTGGAAAAAGAAAGAAGTAAGTGAGAAAGGGAAAAGAGTTTATTTAAAAGTGCCATATGGAGATAAAGAAGATGTAAAAAAATTAGGAGGAAGATGGGATGTAAATAGAAAGAGGTGGTATGTAATGAAAGGGAATAGACATATGACACAATTGATGGGTAGATGGGGAGAATAATAATAATATAAAATACATAAAAAGAATACGAAATATAAGTATATAAGTATAATGGATATTCCAGAATTATCAGTAAAAGAAAATTGTATATCTTGTAAAAAACAATTAAAAAAAGAATCAGACTGTAAATATTTAAATTATAGAGATAAAGAGTGGTGTGGATCAAAGAATTATTATTGTAAAGAGGCTTGTAATTGGTGTTATTGGTATGCTTGGGATAATGCTTCAAGATGTGAAACTATTTGCGAACTTTTTTCAAAACAGAAGAAGAAGGCAGACCAAGTTGAATAGAATTATCAGGGTTAAGAACAATAACCTTATCATGAATCGGGATAGAATAGATAGTATGAGTATCAGTGAATTTGTTTCGGAAAGAGAAATGGTGATAATTATTTTGAATAGCATATCCACAATGATAGAATGATAAAACAGCAAAAAGGAATAAAGTATACATTAAAAAAAAAATAAGGGAAGTAGCAGCTAAAATAGTATTTTTAGTTCTAGAAATAAAAATAACGAAAGGTTTAATGGGATAAAATAAAATATGTTGATGATATTGTCGTATATGATTGTAATTATTCATACTATAGTATATGAATAATTATTTATTATGGTTGAATAAAAGGTTTAATGTAATTAAATATGAGTGTAGTGGTGAAGAAAAGGGTGGTTCCCCAAAGAATATCAATGGTAAAAGCTTTAAAACTATATTTTTTTAAAATAGCAGCATTGGTGCCATCAAAAACGCTGTAAACAAGGAAACCAAGTAAAGCAGCTTGAGCGGGTGATTTATTATCTAAAATGATAAAGAAATAAAGTGTTGAAACAGTAGCTAACCAAGCCCAAGCAGCAGGTAAATATCTGACAGTCATGGGAGAACCTTGAATATTTTTAATATTATCAGCAAAAATAGGTCCAAGAAAATATTTAATAAAGAAGAAATCTATTCCGAAAAGAATAACAAATAGTATAAAGAATTCTTTAAACATTTGTTGTTTGTCTTGTAAAGGAATATTTAAAGGATTGATAGATTGTAAACTAGGTAGCATTTATATAAAAAGAGAAAAATTATCTCCATTTTTTCTCGTGTAAAATAAAGTTGTTTTGAGTATCAAAAAAAGAAGCAGGAGAAGTGGTATAATTATGGTTCCAGTAAGGATTTTCTGTATCATCGTCGCTATTCGTACTGGAAATTATGCTACATAAAGGAGAAGTGGGTCTAAGTTCAAGGGGAGCCATTTCTTGATTTTCACTAGTTAAACCTTCTTCTTCTTCAACTTCAAGAGCGGGAGTGCTGCATTTACTTTTGGGAGTTATTTTATTTTTAGGTGAAAAATTAAAATTGAAACCAACGGCAGGGAGATTGGTTGGTATAATAGGTTTAATAGGTATAATAGGTTTAATAGGTATAATAGGTTTAAAAGAGAAAGGGTTGCTAGTGTTATAGTTAGAAATAGGTTTTCTCCAATAAAAAAGCAAGTTATTGGATGTTGGTTTTCCGTTATTATCGGAATGTGTTGGAATAAAACCTGCTACACTCCATTTATCATCGGTAAGAGTTTTAAAGTGATGAGAAGAACGCGAAACACTGTGAATGCACCATTGATATTTTTGTTTAATATCTTGTGTGGGGTTCATGGGATTATAATTTTGGGGTTCCATATGATTTATATTTAGATTTAACTAAATATAAATAAAACTTATTTTACTTTTTTCAAAGCATCGACTAATTTATCAAAATTTCTAACTTCAACCCATTTAGTTGGTTTTTTAATACTTACACCATAACTAATAAGACTAAAAATAACAATAGATAAAGCAACAAATTTAATACTAGCTTCAACAAGTTTATCTAAATTAAATTTAATACCGCCGGGCATTTCATAAACAAAACCATCGCCACCAGAAAGTTTTTCTAAAATTGGGTTGATAAAGGGCATAATAAGGTCTGATATAACGGCATTCGCAATATCTTTAAGATTAGCACCAATAATAAAACCTATAGCTAGACCAATGATATTAAAATTTGTTAAAAAATCAACATAACTACCAATCATATAAAATATATGAATAAAAAATAATAGTAAATATAAATGGGGATTTGTTGTTCTAAAGATGATTCAATAGATGAGAAAAAGGTGTTGTTGGATGTAGAAGAATATACAGAGGATGAAGTAAGTGAATTGGGTCAGTGTGATTGGTGTAGGTCAAGTAGAATGATAAAATATGGTATAACACTTAGTAATGAAAGTTTATGTAAAAATTGTGAATTTTTATATGCGGTTAGAAGAGGAAGGGGAGGAATGGAGGCATTATATGAAATAAATCTTGATAGTTAAATTTTTGTTTAATGGTCGTCGGGGTCAGGGGCACCGTGCTGTTGATATTGTTCTTGTTGGACTTCAAGTGTAGAACGAATACCCAAAGTCACAGGTCGGTGTGTTCCATTCACGGGGGGCATCATAGCTCTCTGCCAGTAAGGATTTTTTCTCCTAAGAAATTCTCTTGCTAACATTCTGCCTGTACTACGGCACCTGCACCTACAATGGTGCTGGTCGGTGTCGTATCTCCAACCCTTAAAGACGCAAGGTTTGGTGACTATCATGAGGTCATCGTCACGAATAACGGCTTTATTATAACTATGTCGTTCACAGCAGTTGCACTGATAATACCACATAGTGGCGCTTTCAAGATCGGCATGACAGACGCTCCGCTTGCTGAACGCCTTGTCTATTATATCTTCGAAACATCGTTTAAGTCGCCATTGGTGTTCTTCGTGGTAGAACAAACGGATAATTTTATAAACGATTGATTCGGGAAGATTGTGTTGGGTTAAAAATTTTGTAACGGTACTAATGGAATGGTAATTCATATTTAATATGAAGCTTGGAAACTTGATTAAAACTATTCAAGATTGATTTTTAAAAATCAATTTATGTAATTTACATTGAACATGAAAGTTATCGTCATCATAGAACAAAAAGAACAAAAAGAACAAAAAGAATCAACATGAAAGAGAAAGTATAAAAATTGATTTTTTTTTTACAGCTTGTGTAGTTTTAACTCAGAACTATGACATCCCTAGCTAAAAGCCAAGAAAATCTTAATATGCTCGCTACAGCAGCGACGCAGCAACTAAAACAAACTAATCCACTACTAAGTAAGATGGACGCTGACTATTACAAGGCAAATAAGGCGAGATTTGAGCCTAAGGAATTACCAGCAAAAATAGTAACCGTTACAAAACCGGAACACGCAAGGCAAATATTGAATTGCTACGGCGTAGCGGTAATACCATTGCCAGTAAAAAGGCCAGAAATGTTGAAAGCCTTAAATGAAACGAAGTTTTATAATACGGCGAATTCAATATTCACAGACGAGCATCAAGTAGCAGAACCTAGTATGCTAGAGAAATTGAATCCTGCTAAATACGCGAAAAGAAAAGCAGGTGACGACGCACAAGGAATGCTACACCAGTATAATACACCATTACATACCTTAATACAGACGAATGAAGTTTTAAGGAAGACAATGGAAGAATTATATGGTAAAGATTTAAGGTATTTGCCAAATCGTTTAAGGATTTGTCGTAAATTCAAAAACGAAGCATCAACGCTACACATAGAAGCACACGAATTATTTCGCGAAGTTAATGGTAAGATAGAGCTAGTTCCAGGTGAAATAGCATCGTTGATAGGACTAACAGGGTATAGAAGGTTCGTATTCTGGAATATGGATAAAGCAGATATGAGACCCTTAAAAGCATATCATGAAAATTATGGTTCAGAATTCACGAAAATAGATCCGTTATTTATGAATCAACACTACGAAGGTCGTAGGTCAATGGTAAATATAGACTGCTCTAAACAGCCTCACCTAATACTATGGCAAGAATCAACGCCACATGAAATAGCACATTCGCCATCGCTATCCCTATACGTAAGTCCCGTAGAAGCATTTAACTACACAAAGATTACGAAAGTGACTACTTATCAACCAGTAGAATTCCTAGGTCTAACCTATCACGAAAGTAATTTACTAGCAATGTGCTACAATATGGGCGGATTTGAATGGCCTAGCGGCAAGAAACTATACCAATACTGCCATCAACGCGCCTATAATCATTTTATACCAAGAACCAAAGAAGACTACAAGGTAAATGGGAAGATGATGATGCGCCTAATAAAAACAGGTAAAGTAGACCAGCATAAACCAGCCTATCAAGCAAAATTGAAGACTATGGGAATAGTATTACCAGTAATAGCATTTCATAAAGATACGCCAAATTTTGTAGTAGATTTAACAAAAATGCCAGAAGTAATACTAAGAGACTACGGATACATCCCTAGGAAAGGTGATAAAAAAACGGGTCCTATCAAAAAATTTGGCTCATACCATTAAATACCTTAAAAAATAAAATAAAAAAATAAAAAAAGGAAGACAGGAGACAGCTTTTTTTATTCGTATATATTATATGGGAAAAAGAGGAGGCAATCTTCAAGGAAGTCAAGCGAATGTAAAAAGTAAATTAATATTGGTATTATTAACATTATCAGGATTAAGTTTATTGGGATTAGACAGAATGTATGCGGGACAAATAGGAATGGGTGTATTAAAATTAATAACAGGAGGAGGATTTGGATTATGGTTCTTAGTAGATATGTTTAGAGTATTATATCTTGCGTTAACAAAAGGACAATATGGATTGTTTGGAATAACATCTTGGAGCGATGATCATGAGTTTGTATTTAAAGTGACGCTAGGCATATTGGCAGTACAATTTTTGGCATCAACAATAGGAGGAATAATAGCAGCAACAACTGGTGGTTCCAAACAAAAAGAAGAAGATTAAGTTAAATTATATAAAAAGAATAATTTATATAATATAATATGATGAATAGTAAGGTCGCTCATAAAATAAAGCATAGAGATAAACCGAAGGATGTATTTATAACGCCAGAAAAATTAGCAAAAAAGAATATAGATATGATAGATGAATCATATAGAAATTTAGTATGGTATGATCCATTTAAAAATAGTGGTTCGTATTATAATCAATTTCCTAGTGATAATAAAAAGTGGAGCGAGATACTTGAAAATAAAGATTTTTTTGATTTTAATGAAGAAGTAGATGTAATAGTAAGTAATCCACCATATAGTATGATAGATAAAGTATTAGAAAAGAGCGTCTCTTTAAAGCCAATGATAATATCATATTTGTTAGGAATAAATAATTTGACCGCAAAAAGGATGGAATATATGGAAGCGAATGGTTATTATATTACAAAGCTTCATATGTGTAAAGTATTTAAATGGTTTGGAATGAGTTTGATCGTAGTATGGGAGAAAGGGGGTGAACCAATACTAAGTTATGATAGAAAAGTATGGAGATAATTATATTTTCTTATTATTTATTATGAATGATAATAAGAACGCAAACGGATCAGGAATAAAAGCAATAAGATATTTAAAAAAAATAAAAGATAAGATAATTAAACCATTAAAGTCGCCATTATCAAAAAGAATAAAAGAAAAAAAATTAGAAAAAAAGTTAAGTGAACGGCGAAATATAAATTTGAAAATAAACACAAATATACAATATAAGGGATGGGATGATAAATAATTATATTTAATTATATTAATGATAGTGTGTAATAGCTTAATATTTATTTTAGAGAATGTAGGTACTATGTGTGAGAAATTAATAGAAAAGAGTATAGAAAATATAAAAAGTGTGACAGATGATTGCTTATCAACAATGAACGATACAAACTTGGAGAAAATGAGACCAAAAAATTATGATAGAGTGCCAGTAGAAGAATTTAATGAGGATGATATAGAAATAATATGGGGAGATGAATGGCAAGAAGTAGTGTAATTAGTTTATAAATAAATTATTAATATATTTATAAATATTATAATGTCAGGATTATCAAAATATGAAAAAATGAAAAAAAATTTAAAAAAAAACAATGTAATAACAGAAGGCGATAGAAAACAAAGAGATAGGAAAATGAAGGAAGATTCAGATAAATTTGAAAGTGAAAAGATAAAAGCAGGAAGGAATAATATAAAAGATATAATAGAAGATTCAAAACATGACAAAGAAAAAACCAATAAACGAATATCTGAGGAGAAGGAAATAACAGAAATATTAAAAGATTTAATATTGAAACAGGATTACAGTACTGATGCGGTAAGAGAAGCATTAAATAAAAAACCAGAGTTATTTCAAAATTTGGATATAGAATTTATAAAAGAAAAAATAGAAGAACTTTTGATAATAAAAGAAGAAAAAAGGAAATATGATGCTATAGTTATGAAGGCGAAAGAAGAGTTAGAGAAAGCAAAGAAACGTTATAATTTTTTAATGTAATTCTTTAAAATGTTTTCTAAATTTAAAAATAAAAATATTTGCGAAAACAAAACCATTTTCTCTCCATAAATTAAGCTTATCTTTCAAAACAGAAATAAATCCTTTTCTCATAGCTTCATTTTGAGTAGTTCTACCCCAAGAATATTTACTTAAGAACCAAGAATTATGATCTAAGCATTTTAATAATTTAATAATTAAAGTTTCGTGTTGGTGTCTATAAAAGTTATAATCGCGTTGGTCTCTACTTAATTTATTAACTTTATGAATAAGGTCATTTACGTGGGCGTAAAGTTCATGAAATCTTTTATTATGAGTTCTATTTCTTGTATTAAGATAAACGGTAAAATTTTTAGGATTAGTATTATCAACAACGGAAATAAAATCGCTAATATCAAAATGTTTTCTACAATTAGGACAAGAAGGAATTTGTCCGGAAGATTTTTTAAAATCTAACCAAGTATGAATACAATCGCTACAAAATGAATGGTTGCATTTATGTAGCATAATTGTATTCTTAGTTTCTGAGTAACAAATAGTACATATCATATTAATTAATTATATAACAGATATATTTAATTAATTTAAAAATAACATAATAAAGATATTTATAATGACAACAAGAGTATTAGCGTTAGAAATAACAGATGAAAAATTAAGAGATTATTATGTAGAAGCAGTAGATAAGCATAATCAAGAGATAAAAAATAAAGGTTCTTTGGCAGATTCGGGATTTGATTTAATAAGTCCAACAACAATAGAGACAACAAGGTCTGTTAATAGGAAAGGCTTTACAAAATTAATAAATTTAAAAGTAAAAGCAGCAGCGTATGAAGTTACAAATTTCAATCAAAGTGATTTGGAATTGATATCACAGGATTTATGTAGAGCATATGATTTATGTGTAAGATCAAGTATATGGAAAAAAAGATGGAGGTTGGCTAATAATGTAGGAATAATAGATTCGTCATATAGAGGAGATCTACATGCAGCCATGGATTATAATTCTGAATATGGAAAGACAGAAGGGTCAATTGACGATAGACTAGTAGAAAATGAAAGATATTGGCAGATAGTAATGCCTGACAGGAAACCATTTAAGGTATATATAGTAGATAAATTGGATAAAACAGAAAGAGGAGAAGGAGGATTGGGGTCAACAGGAATAAGTGGATTAAAAAAATAATATAAAAAGAAATCGTTAATAAAATAAAATGTCATATGAAGAATTAGAACATGATGAAGAATATGTAGCAGCTTTGGCTCCATTTATACCAAGAGCGTGTCCAACAAATTTTGATGGAGATATGGAAAAAAAAAAGAAAAAGGTATTGAAAAATTTACAAGAATGGGAGCTAGTAGAAGATGAAGTAACGGGTTATAAATATTATAAACATTCATATTCGAAAACAAAGTTTGGTGTAATAAGAATGTATTTTAAAGATGGGAGTTCTTTGGAAGTTCCAAGATATGAAAGGGAATGTGATGAACCAGGTAATTCGGGCTTTAAAGTAGTAAAAGAAAACGGAAGAGATAAAAAGATTTATTTGTCTGAATTAACTTATGTACATGCAGCAGATGGACGAGTAGTTCAAAATAATATGGATGATTTTTATAAATCAAGGAAGGGAAAAAGATATTTGAAATATCAACAATATAGAAGGAAACGATATGAAAAAAAGAGAGCTTACTTACAAGAAGCCGCAAATAAATCAAAATAATAAGAATTTAAATATAATACATAATTATATTTAAATGGTATTGAAATGCAGAATTGCTTGGTGTGATAAAAAAACAAATTCATATTGTCAGGGTCATTGGCGAGACATGTCGGATTTAGATGTGATATATGCTTGGAGTGTATGTCAAAATATACACAGACATAAAGAATATTATTGGGTAGAAATAAAAGAGGGTGGTGTAATAAGAAATTATACACATATAGAACCAAAAAAAGAACCAGAATTAGAAAAAGATTATGTAGGTATAGATTTTAAAAGTTAATTTAGATATTTTATATAGTATTTAAATTAATCGTCTTCATCTTGTTTAAATAAATTATCAAGGTGTAAATTGTCTCTATCACTAGGAGATCTAATAGAAATAGAAGCATTACGACGTTTTTGTTGATGAGTAGATTGAATAAGAGAGAGTAAATGAGGTTGAACTTTTAAGAATTCATCAGGTTTAACACCAATAGTTTTTAAGAATTTATCTCTTTCTACAATACCTCTTATAATACCATCTTTATAATCAGTAGTTCTAAGATGAGTTTGGTCTTCCATTAAATCGCCAGTCATAATGGCAGCATTATAACCTCTAATATAATCAGTATACTTTCTTCTACGAATAATAGCACTCATCATACCATTATTTGTACTTTTAAGTTCGTGATTTTCATTTCTTAATTTAGTATTTTTTTTTCTTAAATGAGACATAGTATGGCGCAAATCTTCACATCTATGCATCAAAGAATTATGAGTTTTAGAAACTCTATTAAATAATTTAGTGATTTCGTATATATCGTCTTTAATAGTATCATTAGATACACGGTCCCAACTAGTAAGATTGTCTCTACACATAGGGCAAGTAGGACTAGTTCTTAACCATCTGAAAAAGCAATTTTGACAGATAATGTGTCCGCAAGTGGGTAAAACAAGAGTATGGAGGTCGGTTTTAGTTTTATAGCAGACGCAACATTCTTTTGTATCGCTTTCCTCATCTGTATTTGAAGAATCACTTTCGTCAGAAACCTTCTCTTCTTCATTAGGAGAAGAAGGTTGTGTTGTAGGTTGAGGCATTGCTGCCACACCTTGTATTACTAATTCAGGTAATGGATGTTCTACATCTACCGCATTTACTTCTTGATTTTCGTCCATTTCACTATCATCTTCAACAGTTTCGCCGAAAGTAAGTCGTCTAGGGTCAAATAGATAAGGTCTTCTGGAAAATCTGTCAGGTGTAGTAAAGAATGTTCGTGATCCTGGGACAGGTGTATGCATAGCTTGTATTAAATTTAAAATTTCATTGAAATCTTGGTCTGATGTATCTACTGTCGTAGGAGTAGTAGGAGGGGGAGGATTATCGGGATTATCTTGTTGTGAACTCATTTTATATTAATATAATTGATATATTTATATTTTATTCAATTTATTTAAAAATAAATTTGTAATGTAGTATAATGAATATACCAGAAAAAGCATATTGGGAATTAGCAGATTATATAGAAAAGAATGGAGGATTAACAACCCAAGAAATAATAGATGGATTTAGTTGCGATGAATTTAAATTTAAATCAAAAGAACAATATTTATGGTTGATGAAAATAATAAAGCAATCTAAAAATACATTTTGGGGAATAGGACCATTTATAAATGATGATGATAAATGGTATAATATAAGAAATAAAAAAGTGGAACAAATAGAAAAATTAACAGTAACAAATAGAGAATTAAGGGAAAAGGTATTAG
>CEVW01141686.1_pt1 | contig 15462 bp, 19 predicted proteins | sample 427061 | NCBI WGS metagenome assembly CEVW01 (sample SAMEA2623774, study PRJEB7988) | marine metagenome | biome: marine biome (ENVO:00000447); feature: surface water layer (ENVO:00002042); material: "saline water (ENVO:00002010), including plankton (ENVO:xxxxxxxx)" | depth 5 m
AAACTCATAGAGATGCAACCTGTCGACAGAAGTTACTAGCGAAGAGACGTCCCAATTCGCCCGATTTTTCCGGGTGGAATTGTGTTGCCCAACAGGAACCCCGTTCAACCATCGCCGTAACGTCTTCTCCGTATTCGCATGTGGCTACCACGAACTCGGTGTTGGTATCTGCCGCGTAGCTGTGAACGAAATACACCCAGGAGCGGTCACCGATATCTTCCAATAGTGGGCATTCAGGCTGACGAATATGCAGTTCGTTCCACTGCATTTGAGGGCGCGGTAAGCCGTCGGGCAGCAAACGTACTCGTCCTGGAAATACTCCCAATCCGGGGACCTCGGGTGCCTCTTCCGAACCTTCAAACAACATTTGCATTCCTACGCAGATTCCCAGAAACGGGGTTCCGGCCTCAATTGCCGAATAGACGGCGTCGTCCAACTTTGCTCTTCGTAATTGCTCCATACACGCGCCAAAATGACCCACCCCAGGGAGCACCACCGCCTCTGCCTGCGCTATTAAGCCTCGGTCATCAGTCAAACGAACGTCAGCGCCGGCGCGCTGAAATCCCTTCTGTGCGGATCGCAGATTGCCTATGCCGTAGTCCAAAACAGCAATCAGGGGTCCTGATTTCGGTTCATTCACCGGATAACCCTCACAAAACACCTTTTGTCGAAGGCAGAACGTCATCGGCTATTCGCACCGCGTCATAAAGCGCTCTCGCAACTGCTTTAAAGCTAGCTTCGATGATGTGGTGGGTGTTTTTGCCCCGCAGCAACACCAAGTGCAGCGTTATACCGGAGGCCATAACAAAAGCTCGCCAAAACTCTTCGCAGAGCTGCGGATCAAAAGGAGGGTCCCCAAGAATCTTTTCCCCTGGGGGGTCGATTTCGTAATGCAGAAACGGTCGACCTGAAAGGTCCAGAATCACCTCTACTGCCGCCTCGTCAAGGGGAACCGAAATCGACGCGAAACGACGAACACCCTGTTTGTCGCCAAGTGCGTCCCCAAAGGCCTCTCCTAGGGCTATTCCGACGTCTTCAACAGTGTGATGTGAGTCGATATCGATATCACCTTGGCAGTCAACCCGTAAGTCGAAACGCGAATGTTTACCAAGCTGGCTAAGCATGTGATCGAAAAACGGGAGCCCGGTGCTTACATCTACCTTGCCCGAGCCGTCCACGTTTAGAAATAAGTCGATGCTTGTTTCTTTAGTTTGTCGCTGTCGTTCAGCTGTTCGTGTCATTTGATCGCCCCTTCGAGAGCCTCAATAAAACTGTCGTTTTCGTTTGCAGTACCCACAGTCACCCGTAAACAATCCGCTAAACCTGGCCAATTGGAGCAGTTTCTTACCAAAATCGATTGTGCTACCAGTCGATGCCAAAGCTCATCCCCATCAACGCCGCACTCAGTTGTTCTAAACATAAGAAAATTAGCTTGTGAAGGAAAAACCTCTAAGCCCAGAGCTGAAAGAGCGTCTGCAATTCTTTGCCTTTCCGCTGATATTTGCGCGACGCGTTGTTCCATCTGGTCGCGGAACCTAAGAGCTATCCGCCCCGCGATTTGCTTCAAAGAGTCTAAATGGTACGGAAGTATCACTTTCTCAAACTCAGGCAACATCCAAGGAGGGGCGACGCAATAGCCGAGGCGAACTCCGGCCATAGACCAAGTCTTGGAAAAGGTTCGCGTTACCACTAGCGATTCAGGCGCTTCAGTCTGCTTCAAGGTTTCAATTGCAGTGAAGTCGGCAAACTGACCATAGGCCTCATCGACAACAACCACCCCCGGCGACTTTGACACCGCCAGCTCAACGATTTCCAGACTTTCGGGTGTACCAGTTGGATTGTTTGGCGAGCAAAGAAACAGAAGGTCAGGCCTCTCCGAATCGATTATCGCCTCTAATCCTGACTCCGAAATTCTAAAATCCTCATCTCGCCCGGCCTCAACTACTCGGCATTGAGTAGTCCGAGCTATTTGGCCGTACATGGCGTAAGTGGGCTCAAATGTCACCGCAGTTCGTCCGTGCCCTCCAAATGTGAGGCAAAGGGTTTGGAGAACTTCGTTAGACCCATTGGCCACGAATATCTGTCCTGCTTCGACCTCATGAAGGTCTGCCAATTCTTCCCTAAGGGACTGCGCTACTCGATCGGGGTAACGATGCCAATCGACTTTGGTGGCTTCCGCCAGAAACGCTGCCTGAAATTCTTCGGGGGGCGCTAACGGTGCTTCATTGGTGTTGAGGCGGACCTTAACTTCAACCTGAGGAGAGTGATAACCGTCCATCGATCGCAAGTCGTCTCGTACAAGCGGCCGTCTCACGGCTTTATCCCCTCATTAGCCCACCTTTCGCGTTCTCGCACTGACGCTGCGTGCGCCCAAAGACCCTCCGCCTCAGCTATTTCCGAGACCGCCGGGCCAACCGTGTCGAATCCTTCTTTTGAAACCTCAATAACGTGCATACGTTTTTGGAAGTCATCGACAGTTAGCGCTCCGCTAAATCGCGCTGTGCCCGCTGTCGGCAATACATGTGAGGGTCCCGCCACATAATCACCTATTGACGCTGGTGCCCAATTACCTATGAAAACAGCTCCTGCATTTCGGATGGACCCGGCCAACTCTTTAGCGTTATCGCACATGAGCTGCAGGTGCTCCGGTGCAATGACATTAACCACTTCTACAGCGTCTGCAGGTCCATCTACTAGACACAGATACCCGCCGTCAGTCAGAGTTTCTAATGTTTCATTACGACGCGGAGACAACGAGACAATGTCTTCGATCGCCGATTCGACCTCGTGCGCATACTTTTCATTCCATGTAACCAACCATGCTCTACCTCCTGGGCCATGTTCAGCTTGGAGAACAAGGTCAACTGCAGCTGAGCTAGTAGGACAGCTTTCGTCCCCTACGACCACTATCTCCGAAGGCCCTGCAAATGCCGCCGCGATTCCAACGGTACCCGCCACCTCCTGTTTCGCAGTTGCTACCCATGCGTTACCCGGGCCGGCTATGACGTCTACAGCGCGCATAGTTTCAGTCCCGTAAGCCATAGCCCCTATTGCTTGGACACCGCCTATTTTGTAGAGCTCATCAACGCCACAAAGGTACGCAGCGGCCAAAACCGCTTGATCGGTCTCGCCTCTGGGGTTTGGGGGCGTGCAGACAACAATCTCGTTTACGCCTGCTGCTCTCGCCGGTAACGCAGTCATTAAAACAGTCGACGGATAAGAAGCAAGGCCGCCGGGAATGTACAACCCAGCGCGTTCGACCGGCTGAGGGACACTCAAGACCGTGATCGCGTCCTGAGTCACCTGGTGTGATTGGGCCCTTTCCCCTTGATGGAATTCTAGGATTCGATCGTGCGCCACCTGGAGAGCGCTGGCTAGACCCTTGTCCAGTGCTTCCCATGCTTCGCTCAAGATCTCTGGGGCAACGCGAAAGTCGGCAATATCGACGCCATCAAACTGAGAAGTTAGGGACCTAACGGCTTCGTCGCCTCCATCGCGAACCTTAGAGAGAATCTCTCTCACGGCAGCGGTCGGCATGCCCGCGCTTACATCGAAGCGCGGTAGTAGAGAAGCAAAGGGCTTATTAGCGCCTCGAAGATCGATGCGTTGCAACACGCTATTGAGGGTACCGCTGACAGAGGGCTACATAGAAGCGGATATCACCTCTACCTGACTCGGACTGTATCGTTCTTCCATGGTCTCCCAAGCAGAGCTCTCATCTCTCGAAACAGCCATTAGAGAGTTGAGCGAACGAATCACAGTCGCCGCTGATGAACTGGTAGGAACCAAGCAGGAAGGTGTGGCTCTCGATCTTTACGACGTTGAACGCAGCTTGAAAACCGCTCAACGTCGCATAGCTCGAGCCGCTCAGGGTCTTGCGGACTCTTAGGAAATCGTAATTACCCCAGCCCAGCTAAGGCTTCAGACATCTCGACAATCTTCTTGGCGCGCGTCAGATGGGGAACATCCACCATCTGACCCTTGAAGCTGAAAGCCATAACCCCCTCAGCTTCTTTTGCCGCGAACAAGTCAAGTAGTTCTTTCGCTTCACTCACCTCAGCGGGAGATGGTGTGAAGCATTCGTTAACGATCTCGATCTGGTTGGGGTGGATGGTGATCTTCCCTGTGTACCCCATATTCGCCGATTCCAAACATTCGCTTCTGAGCCCGCTCGGATCATTGAAGTCGACAAAGACAGTGTCAAGCGGCTGCTTATCCCACGCCGTAGCAGCAAGCAGACACATCACTCGCGCATGTTCAAAGATAGGCAAATAACTTCCATCGGGATTTCTATTCGCTCGAGAACCAATCGCCGCCGATAAATCCTCGGCCCCCCAGGTAAGGGCATCAACCCTGGGGTTGGCTGCTAGGTCGCCGATATTCAAGAAGCCCTGCGGAGTTTCTGTTCCCAGTATCAGGAGCTTTACGGCGCCTTCTGTGTGACCAAATGAGCGCTCGTGTTCGCGGATAGTTGCATCGATTTCCGCTACCTCATTTGCGTTGTTCACTTTAGGTATGAGGTAGGAGTCAGGAGGATGCCCCATAGTTTCTTCAACGTCGCGTTCGAACCAGGGGCTCCCCAATGGGTTAACTCGAACCACTCGTTCCTGTCGACCGAAATCTACGTGTTCTAGCCAATCACTTACCGTAACTCTCGCAGAGTCCTTATTTTCCGGAGTCACTGCGTCTTCGAGATCCAGGATCAATGCGTCTGCTGCTGTCTCCAAGGATTTGTTCAACATCTTTTCGTTGGCTCCTGGAACAAAGTGAGCCGCTCGCCGAATAGTCATTTTGCTTGTCCTTTAACGGTTAAAAGTCGAATGCAGCTGGGCAAAAGTCGTTGAGAACACAGTCCTCACACTGCGGGTTTCTAGCGAAGCAAACTTGCCGCCCGTGAAGTATCACCCGAAGGCTGAACTCCCCGCGCTCATATTGGGGCACCATCGGATTCAATTCCATTTCTACCTTTACAGGATCCTCTTCTTCGGTTAACCCAAGACGGCGCGCCAAGCGACCTACGTGGGTATCCACCGGCAAGCCGGGAAGTCCAAACGCAACAGACCTTATTACATTGGCCGTTTTACGTCCGACACCCCCCAATTTGACGAGATCACTCAAATCGTTTGGCACTTCCCCCTCATGATCGTCGAGCAACTGGTTCGACATTTTCAACAGATTCTTCGCCTTGCTTTTGTAGAAGCCCGTGGGGTGCACCAACTCCTCTAACTCCTGCTGGTCAGCGCCGGCAAGATCGACAGGACCGGGATATCGTTCGAATAAGGCGGGGGTTGTCTTATTTACGCGAGCATCAGTGCACTGTGCCGACAAGATTGTCGCAACCAAGAGTTCAAAGGGGCTGCGATGATTCAACTCGCACACTGCCTCATACTCCTCCTTAAGTCGCTGATGCACTAATTTCGCTCGGCCCTTAGACGATCGCGGCTTGCCCATGTTCTTTGTTTACCTCATCAACCGGCATCTAGCGATAGCTTCGAGACTGTGAATTCCCCTGGCGCACCAGAACCCACCATACGGATTACCCAAGACAGAGAAGGCGATGTCATAGAGCTAGATGCGAACGAGTGGACCTCTGACGCACTGTCAATGGCTTTGCGAGACGTCCTAACAGGAACAGAGGATGCTGTATCCCTGTGGCTAGACAACCCAGCGGACGACACTGACGAAACATTCGCAAGACTAGGGATGGAACCTCAACGAGACCTCTTTCGGATGGAGCGATCAATTCCTCTCGAGCAAAGGACTGATATTGACACGCGGGCCTTTCGCCCAAATCAAGACGAAGAAGAGTGGTGCATAGTAAACAATCGGGCTTTCTCTTGGCACCGCGAACAGAGTGGATGGACGCCCTCTCTGTTAACAGAACATCAAGCAGAACCATGGTTTGACCCTGAAGGATTCTTGATCCACGAGCGCGAGGGTCGAATTGCGGCGTTTTGCTGGACCAAAGTTCATGACTTGGAACAGCCTCCGGTTGGAGAAGTTTTCGTCATCGCCGTCGATCCCGATTTTCATGGTCTGGGACTCGGTCGAGCCCTAACTTTGGCCGGTTACCAGCACCTCGAAGCCGAGGGAATCACGAGAGCCATGCTGTACGTCGACGCTGACAACACTCCTGCCGTGCGCCTGTACCGCGACATTGGCCTTAAAGTCGCGACAGTTCGACGGTTATACCAGAGACCAACGAAACCGCGTTAAAGCTCCACAACCGATCCAAGCACGAGACCCACGAAGTGAATACAGGTCGCTGCCGCAATCGCTATTCCGACGTGCCTACAGACACCACGCCAAATCGAGTGACCTGTTGCTATTGCTAACGTAACGCCAATGGCTGCCGCTCCAGTAACACCAGCAGCTACTGACAACCAAATCACGAAGTTCGCAGATAAGAAAAACCAAGGGATCAGGGGCACTAAGGCCCCAATGGCGAACGCCGAGAATGACGAACCCGCTGCAATATATGGTGAGGCAAGCGCGTTCGGAGCGACTCCAAGTTCTTCTCTTGCATGAACCTCAAGCGCCATTTCAGGGTTTTGCATCACTAACTGAGCCATCTCCCTGGCCTGTTCGACACTCATGCCTCTTTCCACATAGACCTGAGCTAATTCTTCGGTCTCTTCCTCAGGGTCTTCAGCCAGCGCCTGTCTTTCCTTCTCTAGCTCTCGGGCGACGAGATCATTTTGCGCTCGAACCGATACGTACTCGCCCGCTGCCATAGAAATAGCGCCAGCTAGTAGGCCCGCAACTCCAGCCGTTCGAACCACTCCGGAGGAAACATCAGCGCCAGCCAGACCCACTATCAGCAAAACGTTGGATACCAGTCCATCAGAGGCACCAAAAACTGCGGCTCGAACTCCCCCACCCTGTAGGTCCCGATGATGCTCGTCGTAACGGTGCGTAGCCATGCAAATGACGCTATCCGCCCTACCCTATAAGAGTGGTGATTACTCGTTACGACTTGTCGCGATCCGAGCTGGCCGACCTTCTTGAAGGTGAGCCCAAATACAGGATCGACCAAGTATGGGAGGGTCTCCACAGTCAACACAAAGACCCTGCAGACCTAACCAACATTCCTAAGAAACTGCGTTCCGCCATCGAATCACTTCTACCTGCAGCCCTCACGCCGCTTAGAGAAATCAATGCCGACAACGGGTCCACGATAAAGAGTCTCTGGCAACTAAGTGACGGCCATCTCATCGAATCAGTTCTTATGCACTATCGCGAACGATCGACTGTGTGTGTTTCTTCTCAAGCAGGCTGCGCAATGGCATGCAGCTTTTGCGCTACCGGACAAGTTGGATTTGATCGACATCTCACCACTGGCGAAATCGTTGAACAAGTAATACGCGCCTCTCAGCAATCCCCCGACAAACGCGTAAGCAACGTTGTGTTTATGGGGATGGGTGAGCCATTAGCTAACTTCGACAACGTATGGTCCGCCATTGAACGCATTAACGCAGACTTAGGCATCGGGGCTAGAAAAATAACTGTCTCCACAGTTGGCATAATTCCTGGAATAGAGCGCCTAGCCCAACAAAAACTTCCCGTAAGCCTGGCTGTGTCACTTCATGCTGCAAACGATCGGATGCGTAATCACCTGGCTCCGATCAACCGGACCTACCCTCTTCGCAAACTCGCCGAGTCCCTCCAAAAATACAAACGAGTGCGAAACCGGCGAATCAGTTTCGAATGGGCAATGATGTCGGAGATAAACGACACCAACGAAGCCGCACATGAACTCGCAGCATTCGCTCGACCCCTGAACGCCCACGTAAACCTCATACCACTAAATCCAACCCCTGGGTATTCCACCTCTGCCTCTGGGCCAGAGGCAATCGCTCATTTTCGCGACCTTCTCGATTCATTGGGTGTCAATACAACAATTCGATCGAACCGCGGAACCGATATCGATGCCGCTTGTGGGCAGTTACGCGCCGAACAAGCGGTTACGTTGTCAAAGCGACCCAAACACTGAGGGATTTGTGGCGACCTCTGCCACACTGACAAGGTGAACAACCTGCGTTGGCTTAACCCCACACAACCTCAGACTCTGTACAGCGCCGTGATGCTGGCCTATTTCCGAGGCGCAAGCATTGTCTTATTCGGCAGTGTTTATTACCGCCAATTGGCCTACGACCTACTGGGACTATTTGCTTCCCGCGTGTTCCCCCTACTCCTCCTTGTTGCTCTTATCGGTGGCGGTCTAGGGATCGCCAACGAGAAGAAGCTGGGTTTTCGTTTCGCTCTGGGTGCAGCCATTTACTCGGTGGTTGCCACACTCTGGATAGGTATCCGGTATGACGTAGAGCTCCTTGGCTTCCTACTAAGGCTGATGTTCGACATAGTTCTCGTAGTTCTGTTACTCCACCCTCAAAGCAAGGAATACAGAAGGATCTGGTTCAGCTAGCCGACCGCCCTAAACTGCCAAGTATGACTACCCAAATTGACGGAATTGACGACCTCGAGAGCCGAGTAGGACAACATATCGGCTACAGCGACTGGCACACCATCACCCCCGAGCAAGTACAAAAATTCGCTGAAGCAACAGGCGACTTCCAGTGGATTCACCTTGACGAGGAAAAGGCAAAGGCAGGGCCATTCGGTACCACGATCGCGCACGGGTACCTAACTCTTTCCTTAGCCCCAATGTGCATGTCTGAGGCATTCGTAATTGGCGGCGACGTGCAAATGGGAGTGAACTACGGAGCCAACAAAATTCGCTTCACAGCCCCAGTCCCTGTCGGATCAAACGTTCGGATGGGAGCAACCTTGAAGGATGTATCACGGTTTGATGGCGGGGCTCAGTACACCGCCGAGCTTCAATTCGAAATCGAAGGTTCAGAAAAGCCAGCGTGTATTGCTGAATGCATATACCGCGTCTACAGCTGAGCGCTAGTAGAACCCGATTTGGAACCCGTGCCCAACAACGAGGAATTACCCCAAGGAGAAGAGAAAGCGGTTGCTGTCGAGCAGATGTTCGATCAGATCGCTCCGCGATACGATTTCGTGAATCGGCTCATGACTTTCCGCATGGACGTCGGTTGGCGACGGCGTGCCGTTCGTGCCTTGCATCTCCCAAAAGACTCAAAAGTCTTAGACCTAGCTTGTGGCACCGGCGATTTTTGCAACGACCTTCTGCGCTTCGGTCTAGACCCCGTTGGCGTGGACTTCAGCGCTGGAATGCTCGAAGCCGCCGGCACGGATGCGCCGCTAGTGCGAGCCGATGCGCTGCGACTGCCTGTCCTAACAGGAAGTGCCGACGGCGCGACTTGTGGCTTTGCTTTACGTAACTTGACTGACCTCACCCCGTTCTTCGAGGAACTCTCAAGGGCTTTGAGACCGGGTGGCCGGATCGCTCTTTTAGATGTCGCTCAACCTTCTAATCCACTCTTAAGAATTGGACACCAATTTTACTTTGGGAAGGTCGTCCCAAAGATCGGTGGCTTAATTTCGGACCGCAATGCTTACAAGTATTTGCCGAAGTCCGTCGAGTACCTGCCCCCACCACAAGAGCTTTTATCCGGCCTCAAAGCAGTAGGTTTTTCGGACGCAAGCAGAACCCTGTTAAGCGGGGGCATCACTCAATTGTTTGTCGGAACCCTCGACCAGTGAGTCAGATTCCTATTCCAAGGCCACAACACAAAAGCAGCCCATAAATCATCTGAAACTTCCCGGTCGCGCTTAATACAGGGATGAGATCACGTCCGACAGCCCCTTTGACCACCAGCCGAATTGGCCTAATCGCGAATGGTGTAGCTACCAGCGCCAAAAGCGCCGCCGGGCGTAAGAGGCTCAAATAAGGAAGAAAGAGGATCGCAAGCAGCATCACCACTACATATAAGGCTCTCGTGGGTCTATCCCCCATCCGAACCGCCAGAGTGCGCTTACCCGTCACACTGTCGCCGGGGATATCTCGCAAATTGTTAGTAATCAGTAGAGCAACCGCTAGCAACCCCACAGGGACAGATGCACCCACTGCGAGAGTAGTTATCTGCTCGTCTTGGACGAATGTGCTTCCTGCGGTAGCAACAACACCAAAGAAGACAAATACGAATAACTCCCCAAAACCGGTGTAACCGTAGGGCTTGGGGCCACCCGTGTAACACCATGCAGAAAGAATTGCTAAACCCCCTAGCAATACAAGCCACCATGTGGTCACAGAAGCTAGATACAAGCCCGACAGAGCGGAGATACCAAATGCAGCAAACGCTGCATTCCTCACACTCCCCGGACTGGCATTTCCAGAAGCAACAAGCCGCATCGGACCTACCCGCTCATCATCGGTTCCTCTTACCCCATCGCTGTAATCGTTTGCGTAATTGACGCCGATCTGCAGGCCGATTGCTACCACTAAAGCCAACGTTGCGCGAAGCATATTTGGCTGGGCCTGAGCAGCAGCAGTTCCCACTAGCACCGGCACAATGGCAGCCGGCCAAGTTCTCGGTCTTGCGCCGGCTAACCAAATCCCCACTCAAACTCCTCTTAACTTCCCAGCTAACTGAATCTGCCTCTACTTCTACCAAACAAAACCAGAGCACCTCGCTCCTATCTGGTCAAAAGAGAACAATCTCTAAAGAATTAGCCAATAAGAGATTACGAACATGAAGAGAAAGATGACTAACGGTCGAAGCGCTGTGCGTCAAAGAAACCGGCAATCAGATTCAAATTCAGGATACTCAGAACAGTCCGGGTTCATTGAAGCAGTTAAATCAGGGGGCACAGCTACCGACTAAGACATGCTGCCCTTCGGGTCAGCCCTTTTGGGTTTAAGCGCCTCGCCTTTAGCAGCCCTCCGCACATTTCTGGTCAATTAGCCCAATTCCCGAGTTTTAATCCCATGGCATAAAGGATCAGAACAATTGGGAACACCGCCAGAATTAGGTTCTACATATCAGCGAAACTCGGCAAGTCTTTCTGCTGTATCACTGATCGAATATTCAGACCCAGATTCGAAGTCGAGGCCATCTCTCATCGACAGTCGCTCGGTCGCACCGTACAGATCCTTATAAGCGGCAAATGACTCGCTTGAGTTAGCGCTCATCGAATCCAAAAAGTCGCTGACGATTTGATCGAGCTGGTCGAGTGGTCCACCAAGCGCAGCCATTCCCCACTCGCGAGCTTCCACCCCTGAGAAGACACGAGCAGAAAACGACAACTCACGCGCTCTAGCGGGACCTACCAACGCTGGCAATCTCTGACTTAAACCCCATGTCGGACGCAATCCAAACTTCGCATGGGTGTCACCGAGCTTGGCTTCGTCTGCAACGGCCATAACATCACACGCCATAGCGATCTCCAAGGCACCGGTAAAGCAAAACCCATTGACTTTGGCAATGGTCACCTTTGACATCGAAGAAAGCCGACCGGTTAACTCTCGTGCAGGTATATCTAAAATGTCCCCCACTTTTCCGTTAACGAGTTCCCTCTCTCCTAGTGCCTTCAGGTCAACCCCGCCGCTAAAAGCTCTTCCTTGCCCTGTCAGTACCACGAACCGCGTATCGTTATCTGCTTCAAGAGCAGCAGTAGCGTCATTAAGTTCACCAAGCATCGTCGGGGTTATCGAGTTCAGCGAATTTGGTCGATTCAGGGTCACAGTAGATGTATGACCAGATTTTGACAGGATAATTTCCTTGTATTCAGTCACAGCGACTCCAGGCGCAATCGGATGCAATCAATCTATCCCCCATCGGGTATCCAAAGCTTTTTCTGATTTCTCAACAAATCGATTCATTTCATCCCTTCACCGGGTACCACCGCTCCTCCAACAGTTCCACCACTGAAGAAAACTGAGAATCGCTTCTACGTTCAGTCATCTGCCAATGCAAAGGCGCCTCAAAGAGAACCGCCTTCTCAGGATGAATTTGTGATTGTTCTGCACGGCATTTCAGAACCTTTGGAGTCAATCCACAACAATATGACTGCGCTGAATCAGCCGGAGCAGAGCCATCAGAAGCCACACGACGACTAGCAATAAGGCGTTACGCCATGCGAACTCCCGAGCACTACATTCCAACAGAGTTAACCATTTAAGTGTCCAGACTTAGAACACACAGCCTCAAACACCTTGTTCGTTCTAGAATCCACACATGAAGTTCGGTTATCTCACAGGCAATCACGCAGAAGGTATTCTCCCCGGCGATTTAGCAAGGGAGCTCGAGGCTCGTGGATTCGATTCGGTCTGGTTCCCAGAACACAGTCACATCCCAGTCGACAGGCGCAGCCCCTACCCAAACGGTGGGCCTCTTCCTGGAAGCTATTTCCACATGATGGACCCCTGGGTCTCAATAGCCGCAGCAGCTGCAGAGACGAGCACCCTAACGTTGGGGACGGGAATCTGCCTTCTACTTGAGCACGACCTGTTAGACCTTGCTTGCGCCGTCGCCACAGCAGATGTCTTGGCCGAGGGACGCGTCGTCATGGGAATAGGCGTCGGCTGGAACGAAGAAGAACTTGAAAATCACCGGCCTGATCTTCCCTTCAAAAAGAGGTATTCAGCAATGAGGGAACGAGTGGAGGCCCTCCGTACTGCGTGGCGCGACGAAGAAGCTAGCTTTTCGGGGACTTGGGACAGCTTCTCTACCTCATGGGTTTTCCCCAAGCCCATCAAAGGCACCGTGCCTATAGCCCTAGGAAACGCCGGGCCACTAGGAATCCAGCATGCCGCTGAATATGCAGACGAGTGGGCTCCGATCGATGTAGGAGTAATGAACACAGATGGAAAGCCTGACGTCTTGGGAGGTATCCAGCGTTTCCGAAACCTCGCCGACGAAGCAGGACGCGACGGATCTTCGATCCCTATCTCTCTCTACATTTGGGGGCGTCCAAGGCAAGAACGGCTTGAAGAATATGCCGAAGCTGGCGTCACTCAATTTGTCTTCACTCCGGTGAACTTTGACTTACCTTCAGCAGATGAGACCCTGCGCTACATCGATGAACTCACCTCAGCAATTGAGGAGTTTCGCTCTTAATAGCTAGTAGGGCGCCCCAACCTGGAAAGCCGCCAAAGAAACCTGTCGTCGCCACTATCAAGACGCTCTGGTAACTCCAGTCGTATATCAGGGTCGAGAACCTCTAAAACCCCTTCCCATAGTCCCGATATCCCATCCATCCATTCGGGAGTGCTCTCCGCTTCTAGCCCCCTCATGAGGCGCCAGGTTTCCTGTGTCACTTCGTTCCCGTCCAGCGTCACCACATCACCCTGAGCTTCGAGCAGACCTGCCAAAATTTCGCCAGGATTATCGGTTCCCAACTTCTCTCTCACCACAGACGAGTACTGCATACCTATTTTGCGACCCGTACGACGCAAAAGGCCTTGCGCAACAATTGGTCCCAGCTCTTCGGAGATAACAGGAACAAGATTACGGATGTAATCCATACTGTAATTTCGAGCAGCCTTGGCTCTTCTCTCCGCAGGCCAATCGTCACTATCTAGGGTCGGAAGATTCTCGACAACAATCGGGGGACAACTTTCCCCAAAACGAAATCTCAGCCTCTTTTCTGGCGGCAACGGTTCTTGCTCTTGGATGTAGTAGCCCTCTAAGCCTGGCATGGCATCAACTGTCTGCCCAGTGCAGACAAACCCCAGATAAGGGTTTCCTAAGAGCACACCGTTATTAGCATGCCAGCCCCACAGCATCGCTCTTGATATCTCCGTCGGTATCCCGGCAATCGCGGCACCATCAAAAATCCAACGAGGAGGGACATATTTAACCCAAGCTTTGCTGTCAGATTCAGCCACATAAACAACCGAGACGCCCCCCAGATGATTCGAGAGATAGTGATATTTAGCGCACGCAACGGCATCGGGCTCTTCGGCCAGCCCCAGCTTCTGCAGCCCTGGCAAGAACCGCTCTTCTTGCTGACGTCGAAACAGACTTTTAACTATTTTGGCGCTTCGCTCAGTTCCTACTTCGACAACCATCGCAAGGATCAGACCCGTCAGATATCGATGCAGGAGCTCTCCTATAGCGCCGTAACCACCACCTCGAGCATCCATAGGTTTAGATAGAGCCATATTGAAGGGTTTCTCTCATTACCAGCCACCTCGATGAACTACCGCTTCCATGCCACCCTCAGTTGGCCTACGCACCTCATTTGCTGACCGCCCGGGCTGTTCACCAGATGGATCCGGCCAACCGAGAGCTACGGTGCCAACAGGCAGACGTCCGGCAGGGACCCCAATCGCCTTTGCGACTTTCGAGGCTTTGTCGAACATTCCGAAAAAGAGGACACCAAGACCTTCGTTAATAGCTGCAAGCTGCAAGACCATCGCAGCGAAGCTGCTATCAACGAGCCAATACGGCGTACCCCACATTTCCATCCCCTGCCCTAGCCCGGTCGCCTGCTTATCGCTCCGGCTATATCGCTCCAAATATGCGTCAGGGTTCGCCCATATAGTAATGATGGCAGGGGCATCCAAAAGGTTGGACCACCGGAACGTCTCTCTCCGTTCTCTGGGCAAGGTCACATCCCAATAGATTGAAGTTTGATCTCCTTCTAAAACAACAAAATCAAACCCCTGAGTATTGCCGGCTGATGGCACATGCCGAGCTTGTTCAAGAACCCGACTTAACACCACTTCAGGTATTGGGTCGCGCAGAAACGAGCGTGTCATTTTTCGCTTGTGAATCAGTTCGGAGAATTCCACAAGCTGAGACGCAGAGCTAGAGCAGCTTGGCGAGCTTCTCGCGGGTCGCCCATCCGAAGGTCACAAGAGCATCGCCCCTGGCCGCATCATGCCCATCAAAAAGAGCAGCTACCTCTGGCTTAATGCCTTCAGGTTTTGCGGAGTTATGACTGAGCACCAACGACGGTAAGCCTTCGCCATATACGCGAAACTCCTTTGCTTTGTATTCGCCTCGGACGTCAAAGCGTTTCGCTAGCCGCCTGCCCCATGCGCGGTCTTCACCGTTTGCTTCGTAGCCCGGCCGGGGAACAACTCGGCTCAGTGACTTGTAGGCGTCGAAAGCAGCTGGATCGCACATTTGCGATGCGACTAAGACATCTTCGTCGGGGAAAGCAAGAACGGCACGACGCATTTGATCCGCAATCATTGCTTTTAGAGCGCCATCTCTACGACTGCTCCGACGAACAGCCGCAAGTCCGATCAACACGGTGGGGTCGCCTCCCACTCGTTCAAGGGTGCAAAAGCCATACGCCGATAGCTTGTTGCCGTCTCTAACTTGTGTCACCAGAACCCAGGCATCTCTTTGCTTAGACAGTTCACCAACATCAAAAATGATTGGTTCATCCTCAATAAGGTCGGCCATCTCCTCAAGCTCAGCGTCGCTTAGGGCAGTGCAATCTTTAGTTTCGACCGTCAGGGCCATCAGGAAGTTTCCTTCATCGGTACTCGTCGGGGTAATAGTTCAGTCGATAATCGACTATTGAGCAAAACGATCTCGGTCCTCACAGATATACCCCTCCGGGTCGGGGGTCCTGTTC
>CEVW01052188.1_pt1 | contig 15397 bp, 12 predicted proteins | sample 427061 | NCBI WGS metagenome assembly CEVW01 (sample SAMEA2623774, study PRJEB7988) | marine metagenome | biome: marine biome (ENVO:00000447); feature: surface water layer (ENVO:00002042); material: "saline water (ENVO:00002010), including plankton (ENVO:xxxxxxxx)" | depth 5 m
TTCAATTTTGAATTAAGTGAGGCTGGTGTGTTTACTGTGATAACTGTCATCTGTGCCGCAATATCTAGCTACTTAGCAGGAAAAATTGGAGATAAACATGGTCACAAGAATAGCATGCTGCTAGCATACATTGGACATTTACTTGCCGCATTAATTGCAATGAATGCTTGGAATATGTATGGAGTATATCTGATCTTCATAGCAATTGGCATAGGGCAAGGAGCATTCATGCCATCTGCAATGAACCTTATATATGATTTTTCATCAAAAAATGACGCTAAAACTTATATGGCGTTAATAGATTCAATACTGGCTCCTTTTGTATTATTTTACTTGCTATTAATTGGCTGGCTTGTAAAAAATGGAAATTATATAGTATCTCTTAATATATTGATTGGTAGTTTGTTGATTGGTAGTTTGACGTTGATTTTTTTGGTTAATGATTCAAAAAAAGGGAAAGTAATTTAAATTAGATTTTGTTCTTGATTTTACCTAAACCCGGGCCAAAAATTAGACTATGAATATGAATGTATTTATAACTTATCGCATGCGTTTCTTGATTATTATTTGCTTGTCGCTGTTAATTGTCTCCTGCACTAAGGAAAACCCTTCTAGACATCTAGATCTTGGTAACTGGTATTTACAAAGAGGGCTTTTAGATGAAGCAATTACAGAATATCGAGAGGTCTCCAGACTATATGGAGGCGAACAAAGCACTTTAAAAAGAGATGAATTTCAAGTCCTAGGAACAGCACATCTCAAGTTAGCCATTGCATATACTAAAAAAGGTTGGTGGGAGTATGCATTAAGTGAAGCAAAACGTAGTTTTGATATTTCTCCCAATAAAGATTGCCATGAGCTAATAGCACTGATTGAAGATAAATTAGATTACGACTCTGATTCTTAAAAGATAAGGAGTTAAAATACTCCTGATCTAGACTCTCCACCATCACAATAAATAATTGAGCAATTAATAAAATCTGCTTCTTGCTTTAAGAGCATAGAAATGGTTCCTGCAACATCTTCTGGTGTTGTTGTCCTGCGCATCGGGTTCCTTTTTTTTGTACTTTCAACCCACTCTTCCCAACTATCTGTTATTTTTGTTAAAGCACGAGTTGGCGTAATGCCTGCTTGCACTGCATTGGCAGTAATTCCAACTTCTCCGAGCTCCCACCCAATCTGTCTTATAATTGCCTCCATAGCAACCTTGGCCACGCTCACAGGTCCATATCCTTCCATTGCTAAATAGTTCCCCTCACTCGTCAAGCCGATTATCCTTGAACCTGAGGCAAGTAATTCAGAAGCATGAAGTTTTTGTGTCCAATATAATAAGGAATTCCCCATAACATGTACTGTCATATCCATCTGACGCTGCGTGACTGGTTTCTCTCCAAAAAAGTTAGTTGTTGTGCCAAATGCAATTGAATGTAGTAAAAGTTTTAATGGTGCGCCTTTAGTTATCTCTTTGATCTTTGGAAGATATTTATCCATTGTTTCTTCTGATGCCGCATTGGTATTAAAATAATGACAACGACCTTTTGTTATCTCATTTACCTCCCCAATTGTTTGTTCTGCAACTTTTTTTGCATCGCCTCTATCAAAGTGGAATGCAATAATTCCATAACCATCATTTGCTAAGCGTTTGGCTGTAGCGGCACCGTGGCCAGTTGAACCACCTAATAATAGTACCCATTCGGACATTTTTATCTCCAATCTAATTAGCAATAAATTTACCAGAATATTTCTGATTATTACGCATCAAATGTCATTTTAATATCAGGTAAACTGTTGTACTCTTCGCCTGTAAATTTTTACATCCTATGGAAGTTAAGAACAGTTACGATAAAAATGATTTGATAAAAAGTGGCGAGGGTGTCCTAATGGGTTCCAACACTGGCAAGCTACCACTTTCTCCTATGCTAATGGTTGATCGTATTAATGAGATCTATCCAGATGGGGGGAAATATGACAAGGGCAGAATCAAAGCTGAATTAGATATTGATGAAAGTCTCTGGTTTTTTCATTGCCATTTCAAAAATGACCCTGTAATGCCAGGATGCCTTGGACTTGATGGCATGTGGCAACTTGTTGGTTTTTTCTTGACTTGGATGGGAGGTAAGGGACGTGGCAGAGCTTTGGGTGTTGGTGATGTAAAGTTCAAAGGACAAATAAGACCATACCATACAAAAATAACATATCAAATTGATATTAAAAGACTCCTGGATCGCAATGGGAAATTAATGGTCTGGGCAGATGGCTCAGTAACAACAAATGATGATAGAACTATTTATTTTGCCAAAAATTTGCAAGTCGGACTTTTTGATAATCTAACTTATGATTTTGGTGGAGACCCCACCCAAGATTCATTTTAATTATATTTAAAATATATTATATATGTCTCTTCATTGTGGAATTGTTGGATTGCCAAATGTAGGAAAATCTACCTTATTCAATGCCTTAACAGAATCTGGTATTCCTGCAGAAAATTATCCATTTTGTACAATTGACCCACATACTGGCATTGTAGAATTACCAGATTCCCGCTTAGACAGTCTTGCTAATATCTATAATCCAAAAAAGGTTACCCCTGCGACTGTAGAATTCATTGATATTGCTGGATTGGTGAAAGGTGCAAGTAGGGGAGAGGGACTAGGAAATCAATTCTTAGGACAGATAAGACAAACATCTGCTATATTGCATGTTGTGAGATGCTTTGATGACAAGAACATTACTCACGTTGAGGGAACCATTGATCCCGTTAGGGATGCTGAAACAATAGAAACAGAATTACTACTTGCAGATATTGCAACTCTAGAAAAAAGAAAACATAAAATTGAAAAGTTGTCTAGGTCTGGTGATAAAGATGCTAAAAAAAACTTACTTATTATAGAAAACCTATTAGAACAATGTTCAAACGGTACAGCATCACGCAAAATAGAGGTCGATGAAGATGATCTGCACTTCAAAAAATCACTTCAATTATTAACTGAAAAACCCGTGCTATACATAGCCAATGTTGATGAGTCAGAAATAATGCAAGATTCACATAGTAGCCATATCAGATCTTTGGAAAAGTATGCATTAAATCAAGAGAATATGGTAATTAAGCTATGTAGCGCCCTCGAACAAGAAATTGCCTCTTTAAACAAAGAAGAGAAACCAATGTTTTTACAAGAATATGGTTTATCTGAACCTGGTCTCAATAGGGTTATTCGTTCGAGTTTTGAATTGCTAGATTTACAAACTTTTTTCACCTGTGGTGAAAGGGAAGTACGGTCTTGGACTATTTCAAAAGACACTACCGCACCCCAAGCAGCCGGCATTATACATTCTGATTTTGAACGTGGATTCATTAAAGCTGATACTTTTCACTATTCTGAAATAATAAAAAACAAATCAGAAAAAACCCTGAGGGAGCTTGGGTTAATTAGACAAGAAGGACGAGACTATGTCGTAAAAGATGGAGACTGTATATTTTTTAAATTCAATGTCTAGAAAGTAAGATTAAAGAACTGAACTTGGTTCTAATTCTTACTTATCATCCTCATCTTCCCAATCATCTTCCCACTCCTCATCATCATATTCATCATCATCATATTCATCATCATCGTCATCATCATAATAGTAATCTGGGGGATATGCAAAATAAGGGTTTTGGCTCATCCTATATGGGTCATCTACAGGAGTCTGTGAAATACCAGGGTCTTTATCACCATTGCTACTTTCCTTTGTTGGCTCAGGAAGCTCTTGCTTTACAACAATAACTTTTGGGTCCTCAGTAGTAGATGGCAATTTTTCTGATCTATTCAATGCGCTCATAACGAGCTCTCTGTCCTGTTGTGTTAGCCCACCTTTATTACTTTCAGCTTTAAAATTAGGTGCTTGTTGATTGCGAAAATTTAGTCCAGTGAGGATAGCAAAGAATAGGATTACCAGCGAGAATATAGAACCTTCAGGCTGGAATTGAAAACCACCCCACATATTTTGGGTGATACCAAATCCAAAGAAAATGCCTAATGAAAGTAATATTCCAAACAACATTATCATATTACCCATCTCATGCGGCATATGGGATTCCATAACCAACATATAGATAAACCATATCAGTATACCCAATACTGCAATAATGATGCTAAGCATATATTCTCCCATAAGGAGAGATGTGAAAAAGCCGACGACGCCGGCTGCCGGAATTATAAAACCAATTCCGGATTTAATGTCGTTAGCCATTTTGAAACTCCATTAATACCTCGAATTATATTTAAAATTGCTGTTTGTAATCAATAAATGCAAGATTTTTCATTCATTTCAATAATATAGTGTTTCGGCATTTAATCTAGGGTTCTGTATGAGTAATTTTATACTATCATATGAAAAATAATCCAGTAAAAATTGGTGTGGTCGGTGTTGGGCACTTAGGACAACACCATGTTAAACATTATAAAATTCTTAAAAATGTTGAATTAGTCGGGCTTTTTGATACTGATAAAAATAGAGCACAGGAAATTTCTAAGAAATATGATACAACCGCATTTGATGAACTATCTTCTTTGATAATGAAAACTGACGCGTTATCTATTGTGGTCAGTACTAGAAATCATGCGGAAATAGCAGAAATTTGTATTAAAAATAAAAAACATGTTTTTATAGAAAAGCCGATCACCGCAACTCTAGAAGAGGCCGATAGGTTACTTTCAATGGCTAATGAGAATGAAGTATTGATTCAGGTTGGACATATTGAAAGATTAAACCCAGCATTGCTAGCCCTTAAGCCATATGATATAAAGCCTAAATTTATAGAAATTCAACGCTTGGCACCCTATACATCACGCGGAACCGATGTCCCCGTTGTACTGGATAAAATGATTCATGATATTGATATCCTACTATCCTTGGTAAATGCACCTGTAAAAACAATTAAAGCAACTGGTCTTTCAATATTAACAGATTCTATTGACATTGCACATGCACGAGTTCGCTTCAGCAATGGCACAGTTGCGAGCATTATGTCAAGTCGGGTTGCAAAAGACGAAGTGCGGAAGATAAAAGTCTTTCAGAAAGATCTTTATGCGACACTAGACCTCCTAATTGGTTCAACTGAAGTATATGAGATTGTTGAAAACAGCAAGGATTCTTCTAATTCTAAAATGGCAATACCATTTAAATATGGTAACGAAAAGAAATTAATAGTGTACAACAAACCCAATCTAGAATCAGGTGACCCACTTCAAATGGAGCTAGAAAACTTTGCGTTTTCGATTTTAGGCCAACAAAACCCAATCGTTTCTGGTAAAGAGGGAAGGGATGCACTAGAATTTGCAATGGAAATACAAAAAATGATCATACAGGATACACACTAATGGATATTAGGAATTTTTTATTTTCAAATCGCAGCTTCACTCCTGTTCCAATAGCTTTGGCTTTGATTTATTTCTCTGATCCAAAATTTCCATATTTAATATTTGGTTTATTTTTAATTATTCTTGGAGAATTAATTAGAATCAATGCCGTTCGTTATGCTGGGGGTGTCACTAGAACAATGAACGTTGGCGCACCTTCATTATGTACAAATGGCCCTTATTCATACACAAGGAACCCTTTATATCTTGGGAATATGATTATCTACCTGGGCATTTCAATTGTTTCTGGTGGAAATTATATGATGGAGATGTGCGCTTTGGTTTTCTTATTTTTCACATTTCAATATTCAATGATTATTTCTCTTGAGGAAGAAACTCTGCAAAAACTCTTTGGGGATGAATACAAGTTTTATTGCAAGAAGGTGCCCCGCCTTTTTCCCAGAATGCAACCCTGGAATAAAAACAGTAAACATATCCCCTTAACTTTTTCCAAAACAATAAAAACAGAAAAGAGAACACTCCAAAATATCTTCTTTATATTGTTTTTAATTGTGATCAAAACATATTTTTAACACAACGTGCTAGACAAACACCACTGAAGCTAGGATGAAGAAATATTTCATAATTGCAGGGGAGCCTTCCGGAGATCTTCACGGCAGCAAATTAATTAGAGCAATAAAAAACTCACAACCAAATTCATCTTTCATGGGTCATGGTGGAAATAATATGAAAAATGAAGGAATGCGTATAATTGAACATATAGATAATTTATCAATTATGGGCTTTGTAGAGGTATTGCGACATTTACCAAGAATAATCAAGATAATGGGCGCAACAATAAATGCCATTTCTCAATCTAAACCAGATAGGATTATTCTTATTGACTACCCAGGATTTAACTTACGATTAGCAAAAAAATTATCATCTTTTGAAATCCCAATTACATATTTTATTTTACCACAAGCATGGGCTTGGAAAGAAAAAAGAATTAAAAATATGAAAAAAGTTATAGGCCAAGCTATTTCAATATTCCCATTTGAAAAAGATTGGTTTATTTCAAGAGGGCTTAACGTCGAATATTTCGGTCATCCATTTATGGATATTGAACATGTGGATGAAACAACAAAATCTTTTTACAAAAGACATTCACTAGATATAAACAGACCAATACTAACACTCCTCCCCGGAAGTAGACAGCAAGAGATAAAAAGACATTGGCCAATATTCTTAGAAACTGTGAAATTGATTAAAAGGCAATACCCAAACCTCCAAGTTATTGTTGGCAAGGCTTCAAACGTAAATCTGGATAACTGCCCTAGTGATTTTAAAATTGAGACAAATGCTAAGAAAGCTATACTTGCTGGGACAGTGGGTTTGGTCTCATCTGGAACTGCAACCTTAGAATGCGCCATTGAAGGATTGCCAATAGTTGTATGTTACAAATTATTTCCAGTATCTTGGTTTATTACAAAAATCTTCGTGAAAATAAAATACTCTTCAATTATTAATATTATAATGGATAGGCAGGTGGTCCCAGAATTATTACAGGACAATATGAACCCAGAATTAATCTTAAAAACAATTTCCCCATTATTTGATATGGAATCAGAAAAAAGAAAGGAGATGTTTTTAGGCTATGAAAAGTTAAAAAAGTCTCTTGGAGACCCAGGTGTCTATGCTAGAATCGCTGAAAGCATTATAGAAATAACAACTTGAGTAGATGACCATATCATTTAAATATAAAACAAAGGTATTCTTATCGAATATTATTTTGAAAGTGTTCTATGGCTTGAATCGTAAAAAGGTGAGGGGTCGAGAAAATTATTTATCTATTTTAAAAAAGGGAAGGCCTGTTATTATTGCAGTGTGGCATGGTCACCTGTTGTCTATTTTATATGATCTAAGAAAGGAAAATGTTCACGCAGTTGCGGGAACACATAAAGATGCTGACTTGATTTCTGATATTGCATCAAGATGGGGCTGGAAAATGATAAGAGGCTCTAGCAAAGAAAAAGGTGACCTTGCTTATAAAGAGATGATTAAATCATTGAAAATACCCGGGTCGATTCTTTTCATTACACCCGATGGTCCTACTGGACCAAGAAGAATACCAAAGCCCGGTGTCATAAGAGCTGCTCAAGCAACAGGTGCGGTTATTATACCAACTAGTGTTATCTCATCAAAACATTGGAAATTTATTAACTGGGACACATTCTATTTAGAAAAACCCTTTGGTAGTATACATATAAAATATGGCTTACCAATAGCATATGATAAAACCATGGACCAAGATCACTGCATTAAAGATTTTATCAAATCAATGGAAATGAACGAAGAGAGTAATTTGCATTATACAAATAATGACTAAAACTAAAGAATTCCATAAGTATCTACTATTCCCCCTTGCATTATTATATTGGGGAATTATTTTTTGGAGAAATTTATTTTATAATTTTAATTTTTTTATTACCCATAAAATAAAAAGCAAGGTTATCAGCGTTGGAAACATTTCATTGGGTGGCACTGGTAAGACCCCTGTAGTTATTTTTCTGGCCTTACTTTTAAGCAAAATAGGAAGAAAGGTTGCTATCCTTAGCCGAGGATATGGAAGAGCAACAAAAGGCCTGTTTCTTGTTTCAAAAGGAGATGGCTTAATATTGTGCTCATGGGAAGACTGTGGTGATGAACCCTACATGATGGCTCAAAAACTACCCAATCTACCAATACTTGTGGATGAAAATCGTTATAGAGGTAGCCTTTATCTAGAAAAGAATTTTAACCCAGATATAATCATTATGGATGATGGATTCCAACATCGCGCATTACACAGAGACCTAGATATTGTACTTGTCAATGGTGGGGACAACATTAATAATCATAGACTTTTACCATATGGCATACTTAGAGAACCTTGGGATAACATAAAGCGAGCTAACGCAATAATGGTAACAAAAAAAAAACCAAACCCATTACTACAGAGAAAAATCGATGAAACATGCTTACCAATAATTCGTACACGAGTTAACCCAGTTTTAAGATATTCTGATAATAAACCAAGATTGAATGAAGTTAGAGAAAACAGTGTATTCCTTGTCTCAGGATTGGGAAACCCAGCGTTTTTTAAAAAGACTGTAGAGCACCTAGGTTTCAACATATGTGGAATAAAAAACTTCCAAGATCACTACAATTACAAAGAAAATGACATTCTTCAATTAGAAACCACAACCAAACAGTTAGGCGGATCGCTTATTCTTACAACAGAAAAGGATTGGCTAAAGATAAAAGGTCTCAAGCCAAAAATGATATTTGGGATTATTGATATTAATATGCGAATAATAAATGAGGATATTCTTTTAAATCTTATTGGCGAATAAAATTAGATCTGCGCCATTCCCCAAGCAAAAACCACCCCTACGAAAGTTAACATAAGAGGCCAACCTGTATTTACAAGCTGCTTGGCACTTGGGTCATGAAAAACATGAACCTGAAATTCATGGGTTGATGTTGCTCCATGCTCATCAACTGCCATCAAAATAAAATCATTCATCCCTAATTGGCTTTTTCGTGGAGTCCATTCAACAATGGCCTTCTTTTTATCAAAACGTGCATACTTAGGCAGTCTTACAGCTCGGTATGCCACTTTATCACCATTGAGGTCTTCAGTAGCAATTTTATAACGCCATGAATGCCCTGTTAAACCAACAGGTTTTGGATTAGACATAACAGTTGGTGCATTATTTACAAATATCTTCCCAAGTTGAACATCTGTACCATAACCATCACTCACTGCAACTTCAAATGAGTTATTGTTAATTTGCGCAGCCTTAGGCACCCAAAGTATCTTCCCATATCTATCCATTTGCATTCCATGAGGTCCTTTTAACAATGTATACTCAAGAGTCGCATTTTCGTTTTTATCATCTACCCTTAATTGATACTTGAATAATTCACCTACAAGACCCATGTGCGGTGGGTTCGATACTATTGTTGGTAGATGATTTGTGTAGACCTCATAGGTCTGCTCATCTTTGGTGTATCCATCTGAAGCAACAACGGTTATACGGTGGGCATCTGACTGACCAACTGTTGGGGTCCATCGGACCGTACCTGATGACCCCTCTACAACCATTCCTTCAGGAAAATCTAATAAACTAAATCGAAACGGGTTTACCCTTTCGACCACAACTCTTGGAGGCTTACCTTTTGCTCCATGAAAAAACTCCCATAGGAAATCTTTCACCTTAACTGTTCTACCATCTCTAGTGTTTAGCAGAACCCACAACCTCTCGTCTTCAAAAAACACTGAATGTATGTATCTTTTTAGATTCAACCTGGAAACAAGTGAATCAGCCGGATACTTAGGGTCAACATAATATACAGCTTCTGCATTATGCCAATCGCCTAGATACCTATCAATATTTGAAAGGGCAACATCATCAGTTATATTGATTGAATACATTCTAATTGTTGAAACATCCTCTACTTTTACCACTCTCTTAAATGGAAGTAGTGTCCCTTTATTCTTATCATTGATCATTATCTTATAAGCATATTCTTCGCCAACTGTTGCAGACATAACCGGAACAGAAACAATTTGGATAGGTGAATTAACAAAAAACTCTGATTCTATCATTCTTGATTCATGCCCATCTGAAACTTCTATTTTCAATTTATGGAAGTCAAGATCATTCATTGTTGGTTCCCAACGCAAATAACCTGTGTGAGGATCCATTCTCATGCCCTTTGGCAACTCATGAGCCGTGAAAACCAATCTGTCATTTTTATTTGGTTCTTCAATTTTTAATTCAAAGTCCCATGATAAACCAACTTGGACAGTATTCATGATCATTGGCGCTGATCTAATGACAGGTGGATGATTTACAAAAAGACTAACAAATTGTGTATCAGTTGCAACGCCGTGGCTTGCAATGATTGCATATTTTATACTATCAATTTGAGTTGAACCTGGAGTCCAAGCAATTGTTCCGTCTGGCTGTAGAGACATCCCGTCAGGGCCATAAAATAGTTTGTAATTTATTTTTTGATCAGGTTTTTGCCGCCAAACCTTTACTGGATAGGTGTAAGGCGACCCAATACTTGCACTAACAGGGGGTTGAGAGAGTATTTTGACTCCTGCTCTTGAAAAAAGCTGAAATTCTTGAGCAGTACGTTCAAAGCCGTCCGTGGCAATTAATCTAACATCATATACTTCAACATGAGCACTATCTGTTTTCCAAAGGACAATCCCATCATCAATTACCATCCCCTCCGGCGCAACCTCCAATTCAAATCTAATGTTAGCATCCTTGTTTCTATCTTGAACAACTGGCTCATAGCGAAAAGTGGAACCGGCTATAAATTCAGTAATGACCGGCTTAGTTAAAAACCTTGGAGGGTCGTTGACATATATCCACAGCCCTTCTTCGCGACTCTCTAATACTGGTGTAGCTTTAAATATTTGTTCCTGTTCATTAGAACCAGTAACGGACTCCATGAGCTCATCAACCTTCATCCTTGCCATATATGAGATAGGGAACGCATCCAACTGTTTATCCGTTGGAACCCAGTTAATTGATTTGCTGTCATAGAGGAAATACATACCCTTAGGTGGCTGATTATCCCATCTAAAACTATAAAATTCATCTGTGCTATCTTTTGGTATTTCATAAAGAAATGGTTGCCCTGGTCTTAAAATATATCGAGGTAGAATATGCTTAGGGAGACGCTGTCCTATTGACTCTTTTGGTCTAGGCATTTTAGGAGCCTCAAGGGTCCTAACAACTTTCTTTGGGATGGACACCCGAGGTTGTTCTTTGAGAACCTTCCCTTCTCTCTGTTCAGGGAAAAGTGTGTTAGGTATATAGCTACCTGGGGATTGCCCCAGGTCAGTAATAATTCTCTCTTGTATCTGCGGGTCTAATGGTTTTTTGTCTTCTGGCAGTACCTCTATATAAACCTCGGATAATTCAGGCTCTACATCTTGTACATTTGACAAAAGGTCCGGTAATCTTTTTTCAATAAAATCAGAAGTGATGAGATATCCCTGGTCTAACTTGTCAGACCTATTCCCAAGTTGAACAACATATGTTGAGTTCTCAAGCCCATTCCATCCAGAAACAAGTATGCTACCGCTATATAAACCCGCTTTGGTCATTGGGACCATTGAAAAAACCTGCATATCTGAAGGAATATGTTTCATCGCATTCTCAACCCCCTTCAATCCACCATCTTTTCCAGAAATAAAAGTCAAGGCATTTATATCTGAGGATAATGTTAAAACATCTTCATAGCTATCTTGGTTAATATCTTCTAAAACAATCTGGGTAAGTGGCCCTGCTGTTATAGGTACATCCTCAATTACTAATGTCGCAGGAGTTAGAGTAAAAGCGATAATGTCACCAGAACTAAACGGTGTCAATACATCAAAAAAACCATCGGAATCCCAATCTGTAAGTTCGATAGAATAAGGCAAGATGCCATTCAAGCCTTCTATTTTTTTTCGTACCAAGTGCCCAGAATCAAATACCCCACCAATATTATAGAAAGGCTGTGCTTTAATTGTATTCCCATCCGGACTAAGTGCCAATACGTCATCATAACCATCTCCATCATAGTCTACAACACCAACATAAAGCAATCCAGACCCAACCAAAAGCTGGTCTGGCCTCACTCTCTTTGTCAATGAAAGGCCATTTGGTGAAGAATCAACTATTGCAAAACCGCGAAAGGGGCTTCCAAGCGCTAAAACTAGTTCCTGGTCCCCATCAGCGTCTTGATCCAATAATTCAAAATTATTGCAACGAAGTGAACGGTTTTCCTTCCCAACATCTAGCGTTGCAGATGGAATTTCGGAAAAGTGTGTTCCATCCCAAGAATAGATCGCAACGAAGACATGGGGTGTTGAATTATCACCAAATCTTGTGAGATTCATAACCAAAATCAAATCGGGTGAACCATCACCATCTACATCGCCAACCTTAGCATCAACAAACTCTCCTTCTAGTGCAACTGGAGGCGTGAATTCCCATATAAGATTCTGATATCCATCAGAATCTATCTCATAAAATCGAACTGCTGTTGGAAACACATCCAAGTCGGGATTTATTTCTAAAGATAAAAACTCCAACATATTATCACCATCTAAATCATATGTCCCATTCATATGAACTATTTTCTGCCCAAATAAAAAAGAGAAGCATAGCGCTAATAATAATGATTTCAATATGGTTATGGTTGTTTTCATCGGTAAAAATTAATGATCCTATATCCTAATTAGTTATCATTTGACTTTGTAGAATCCGACTGAGTCTTTTCTAAGTCATTTTTTTGTGTTTTCTGTTCAATGAGTGAACTATTTTCAACTGAAACTTTCTTTTCTTTTGATTCATCTAATTTTATTGAATCAACCTTTAGACTATCAATTTTTTCTATTTTACCCTTTACAGACTCTTCGTCTGGCTGAGCATCTTCAGTAGATGGAAGGACACTATCTTCAGCTGAAACCTTGGTGTTTTTCTCTGTTTCTAATTTCAAGGAATCAATTTTTAGAGAATCTGGGGGTAATATTTTTTCCAATTCTAAAACTGGCAGTGAAACTTCGTCTTCTTGTGTATCTGGGTTAACAATTGATGAATCAGGCTTGATTTCTATGGAATCAATAACTGTCTCTGGAACATTACTTTGTTTAGGCTCAACTGGTACTGCGGTCTCAACCTGACTTGGCTGAACCTCAGGCAACCTAGGTTCCCTTGTTACCTTTGGTAATTTTCCAGTCGGCCCAAATAAAGGCTGTTCCAAATAAGCTCCTTGAAGCAATTTAATTTTTAACTCTTCAGGAAACATCTCTTGTATTAACCTAGAAAACATTACGGACGGTTCAACCTGACCAACTAAATCATATTCAGTTGTTATTTTTTTTGAACCATTGGCCCTAACAGAAACCTCGCCTCTAATTGACTGAAGCGTTCCCTGATCCATAAAAACTGCTAGAGATTGTGAAGGATTCGATGGGGTTGTAGAAGATAAATAAATACCTTGGTATGTTGAATCTTTATCACCCTTAAAACTAAACCTAATTAATTTTTCTGTGAAATCCATATTCAGAGAGGTCGGAAACCCATCAAAAAAGTATTCTGGAAACTCAAAAAGCTTTGGATCAAAAGATTCTGGCTGATATGATTGTGAAAGAGAATCGTCTGTGGGTGAAATAGACATAAACACCACATTGGTCTGCATATCATGAACCATTGTAAGGGTTGTGATACTGTCTAACCTTGCATCACGTAGTGAATATGCAAAGTCATATGTTTCACCTTTCTGGAGAGTCGCTAAATCTGCAGAAATACCATGTTGCAGGTGTGTTGCATTACCTATCGGGGGAATTTGATTTACAGCAATGCCGAAAGGTGCCTCACCATCAAAAACATATCTATCTTTGTTCTCGGACACAGGCGTCATTGCCAGCACATAATAAAGCTCGATATCTCCTCCTACATTGATTACCTCTATTGAGTCATCGATATCTGATTGAGTATTAATTGAATCAATTGCCTCTCTTGTAAAAGTAGCAATCCCCTTATCCTTTTCTGGTATGGGTGAAGAAATCGAAGTATCCATAATCTCAGGAGTATACTCTCCTAGTTCCAATTGAGTAAATCCAGCCTCATCTGCCCAATTCACACTCATCATATCTTCGTTGATTAGCGGTACTGATACTTCTTCCCGATTGGTTTGAGAGCTTGAAGGTGATTCATCCTTAATAGTTTCTAAAAAATCGCTAAGAGTTGGAGCTAGGTTGCTATAATCTTTTTTATCAAGTTTTTCATTGTCTCTATCTTGGTATGTTTGCCTTTGTCCTTTCGGTGGAGCAGTAACGTCTTTTTCATAATCGAATAAAACCGTATTTAAAGTTGCTGATTCATCAGGTAAGATAGCTGGCGGTGGCTTAAGTGCAACAGGTTCAGATCTTGATGCACCTGAATTAGGGACAGAGGGTTGAGCATCAAGAACATTAATGGTTTCTCTTGATTCTAGTATTGAAAGAAGGTCCTGGTCTTCACTCAAAGAGAAAACACCTTGACCTGAAAGACTTGTATTTGAAAGCACTGTGTTTTCTTGATTGACGTTTAATAAAAATACATCATCGGAGCCAAAGGGTATTAATAGACCATCTTGACTTGAAATATTTGATGAGTAGGGTTGAATATCTGCGCCTAGCATATATCGAGCATCTTCAACCTTCATTGTTTTTGATTGAAACAATTCAAATGATTGTCCAACATCAAAAATAGCAGTATTGACCTTGCCTCTCTCATGGGAAACTAGAGCAACATAGTGCCCTCCATTACTCATAAAACCTCCAATATATACCACACCATATCCATTACTGATTATTGGAGCAGATAGAAGTTGAGGGTTTTTAATTGATGCAGATTCGTTTAAAAGCTCAATATCAAAAATCAAACCTTGGCGGACAGGCGAACCAAAAGAAATAGCTAGTTTAGGAAGGCCTCCGGGGACAAGGGATAGATTTGATGGTCTTATGGTTGTAAGGTCTAACAATGACTCTTCTATTGTCAGCGGAGAACCTGAAAAGCCGCTTTCAGTCCCAAGGAAAAGGTAAAACCAAACCTGGTTTCCTACTGCCGCATTTAAATTTGGTATTAGAATGAGGTCTTGATAATTATCATCATTAATATCAACAATTTCTCCATCAGCAAATGTCCCACCATTTACCAATGAATACGACCATAGGGTGTCCTGTAATCCACTAGATAGGATTTCTACCCATATCGCAGAAAGTCCACTAGTATTCAATACTAAGGTTTCTTTCTGACCATCTTTATCTATATCATATGACCTATGCACACGGAACTCACCCCTGCCATAGAGATTGGACAGAAGGAGGGCTCCAAGAACTATTCTTAAAGAAAAGCGCATTTCAGCTCCTTTGTACGTACTTAACCCAATGGTTTATACCAAATTAGGATACATATATTAGGGAGGAAATAACGTTTTGACCTCCCTTACCTCGATTA
>CEVW01129978.1_pt1 | contig 15183 bp, 10 predicted proteins | sample 427061 | NCBI WGS metagenome assembly CEVW01 (sample SAMEA2623774, study PRJEB7988) | marine metagenome | biome: marine biome (ENVO:00000447); feature: surface water layer (ENVO:00002042); material: "saline water (ENVO:00002010), including plankton (ENVO:xxxxxxxx)" | depth 5 m
CTCTATTGATGCCCTGTTTAAAGAGTCTGAGCAACTCTGGTCGCATGAAACATTCACAGCAGTCGGCGTCGAAACCGATCAGCCCCGTAAATGAATCCATAAAATTCATTCAGTTGTCAAATAACTAGAAACTTAATGCTATTTGAAGTTTTTGATGAATAAAAGGCCTTTTTCCTTTTAACAACTGTTGTTTTAGGGGCGATGACACTTTTCATAAAAGTTGTTCTACGGTGGTATTAGTCAATTCTTTAAACAATTGAACTTGGAGTGAAAATGCGAGTAGGGAATAAAAGCCTTCACGTAGCTTTAACTCTTGGCGTACTTGCAGCCCTGTGTGGGATTCCTGCGGCTACTGCTGGAGCGGAAATTGTGGTTTCAGATGAAACAACTTTCGCTGAAATAACTTCATCTACCGAGAACTCTTCAAATGAGGAACTACTGATTTCAACAGAAGGGCAAGAACTTCTTACTTCTGGATACACCCCCGGTGAAGCCGCAACAAAAGTAGCTAAGGAAGAACTCCTTCAAGACCCATCCTTGGCTAGAAATCCATTTGGTCTAATAGTCCAGTTCGAACAAGGTTTAACCGATCAAGAACTCAGTGAAGCTTTAACACCGATCGGCGGAGTGTTAATAGGAAAAGCAGTTGCAGATGGGTCAACGTATTTGATTGAAACTCTCTATGAACTTGAATCTGCTTCAGTTATTTTAGAATCTGATGCACGAGTAAAGAGTGTTGAATTTGACGAAGTCTTACAAATCACCGACCTTCCAAGCGACCCCGACCTTGATCAGTTATGGGGATTGAATTCAACCTACGGTATAGACGCTCCAGGAGCCTGGGCGAGCACTCTAGGCGACTCATCAGTAGTGGTCGCAGTCATAGACACCGGAATAGATCTTGATCACCCAGATCTCGTAAACAACCTTTGGACAAACACTGACGAGATCCCAGGAAACGGTATAGACGATGACAGCAATGGCTTCATCGACGACATTCATGGATGGGATTTCGTCAACAATGACGGAAATCCAGATGACGACAATGATCACGGAACACATGTAGCAGGAACAATTGCTGCTTCTGCTAACTCAATCGGAGTAGTAGGGGTTGCTCCTGGTGTCCAAGTTATGGGACTAAAGTTCCTTAATTCCAGCGGCTCAGGAATGACCTCTCACGCTTTACAGTCGCTGCAATACGCAATAGATAATGGAGCACTGATTTCAAATAATTCATGGGGAGGCGGTGGCTTTAGCTCCGCGATGCAAACCTTACTCACTCAAGCAGAAGCAGTTAATCACCTTTTTGTAGCTGCGGCAGGAAACTCCTCAACCAATATTGATAACTCTCCCACTTACCCAGCTGCTTATCAAAACGCGAACGTTGTTTCAGTTGCCTCTATTCAATCCGATGGATCTCGATCAGGCTTCTCCAACTATGGAACAACCAACGTGGACGTAGCAGCTCCTGGATCTGGTATTCGTTCCACAGTCTCGGGGGGAGGATATGCAAGCTTTAATGGAACATCCATGGCTTCTCCTCATGTTGCCGGGATTGCTGCCCTCATGCGGTCTCTGGCGCCGACCGTATCAACCGCAGATATCAAACGAATTTTGATTGAAACTTCGACTTGGGATTCTCGATTAGAAACCGTTTCTGACTCTGCAGGAAGAGTGAATGCTTCAGCAGCTGTGTCTGCCGTCAACGGATCCATTCCTTCTTTGAGTATCACCGCAACAGCAACAGTGGTAACAGAAGGTTCAACCGTCACTTTCTCTGCCACAGCTACAGATTCATCAAACAACAACATTGCGAACCAAGTCCAATGGAAAATAGGAGACCAACTTCAAGCAACAGGAGCTTCTTTCACCTACACAGCCTCTACGCCGGGTCAGATCAGAGTAAGAGCAGAAGTTAGCGATTCCACGGGCACCGCATCTACCTTTATCAACTTAACGGTAAATGAGATTGAACGATCCATCACCGTAACCTCTCCGAACGGAGGCGAGGTATTTGAAACAGGAGACACAGAACAAATCACTTGGAGTCACGTTGGGCCAACTGGGCCAGTAAATGTCTCAGTCATAGAGAAACAAACAGTTTCTGCAGAATTCATAGGAGAAGCTGCATTGCCGATCGTTGACCACACCGTTCTCACCGTGCCAATCAACGTCACTTCAACTACACCAATCACCTCATTAACAGTCGGGCTTCGCCTGAACCACACTTGGGACGCAGACTTACTTTTAGAGGTAGTGAGCCCTTCAGGACAAACAGTTCAACTAGCGAATCATGTAGGCCAATCAGGAGACAATTTCGGATCAGGCGCTGAAAGTTGCAGCGGTGAACTAACAATCTTTTCAGATACAGCAGAAACCTCAATACTTTACGGCACCGCTCCTTTCGCAGGCTCATATAAACCACAACAGTTACTAAGCGCTTTCTCCGGGCAGAATCCTGCAGGACAATGGCAAATAAAGATCAACGATCAATGGACTTACGATCAGGGCCATTTATTCTGCGCACAACTTAGTTTCAATGGAACAAGCACAGCTGTAGCAACGAATGTTCCTGTCGCAAATGGGACCGTATCTTGGACAGTTCCTGAAGCATTAGCAGGAAAAAACTTGATAGCGAGAGTAGATAGCGGGCTTGCTCATGATGAGTCAGACGCTGTTTTCTTTATAGCGGGCGGAGGAAGCCCAAGCCCAACAACCACGACAACTACTACAACCACTACTCAACCCCCTGTAGAAATAGAGATTCTCTCACCTAATGGAGGGGAGACATACAACCACGATGAAACAATTACTGTCTCCTGGACTTCTACGAGCTCAGATCCACTAACAATCTTCGCTCATTCGGTTAATAAGGCACCTAAAGAACTAGGGGAGACCAGCCCAATTCAAGATCACACAACCCTCTTAATACCAGTCAGTATTCCTAACTCGGGAGCTGTACGTGAAGTTGCTTTGGGTCTAAGAGCTAACCATACGTGGATGTCCGATTTGACAGTTTCACTCCGTCACCCCGATGGAACGACAGTGGTACTCATGGACCGAGAAGGATCAAACGGGGATGACCTTGGATCCGGGTCTAAAGACTGCTCTGGAACGATGACTATTTTCGACGATGACGCGACAACTTCTGTTGTAGATGGATCTGCTCCCTATTTAGGGCAATTCAAACCTGAAGAACCACTTTCAACTTTCGACGGTTTAGCCACAGCTGGAACATGGTATGTAGAAGTAAAGGATTCTTTTGGTTTGGATCAAGGGAACGTCTTTTGCGTCGATCTTGAAATAGCAGGGGATGGAGCGCAAGTCGCATCAGGTCAAACATCTCCGATGACTATTTCCGCCCAAACACTTGGTGCAGGCTCTTATTTAGTTAGAGCGGCAACGAGCAACGGAAACGATGAAGGACTCTCCGATTCTTCTTTCACAATCAACCCAGCACCATTTGATGCATCTGACTCATTCCCAGAAGAGGACGTAGAGGAGTACACGATCACTGTGGGTTACACATCAGAAGAAATGACAAATCTCAACAACTCAGCAAGCTCCTTTGGTATGGGTGTTGAAGAATTTCAAAAAACAGCTGTGGGACTGCTTGCATTCCTGCGGGCTTTGCTTCCACCAGGGGCAGCAGAATGGGCACCTATCTGTTCAGATTGTGTTGGGAGCGAACAGACCACGACTCTTTACACTGCTAGCGATGGCACACAAAGTGCGTTAGAGAGCGTTGCCGGTTCTTCTATGAATGGAGCGCAAGCTCAGCGATTCTCAAGTTCAGTTCTTATCTTCTTGCTTGCATTGTTGGATGCGCAGAACTGATAAAAAGTATTTGATTTAAACTTCTTTTTGTCTTCTACCTAATTCTTTCTGAGTTTCTCTATCAGCGTCTTTCTTTGCGATGGTTTGCCTCTTGTCGTAATCAGATTTACCCCGACCCAAGGCGACCTTTACTTTGGCTTTACCTTTGGAGAAATAAAGAGAAAGAGGAACTAAAGTCAACCCATCTCGGTTAAGTCGACTAGAAATACGTTCAATTTCTTTACGATGCAAGAGAAGTTTTTTCGGTCGATCTGGTTCATGAGTAAACGTATGATTGCTTCTATATGGAGCAATATGAAGCCCAATTAGCCATAACTCGCTGTTCTCTTCACGACCAAAAGCTTCTGAAATCTGAACTTTTGACTCTCGTAGCGATTTAACTTCACTTCCAGAGAGAACTAATCCAGCCTCCCAAGAGTCAAACAACTCGTAGTTTCGACCCGCTTGGCGGTTCGTCGCAATTACACGATCGTTACTTTTAGACACATTAAAAGAGTACCGCTAAGCGGCATCGACTTTCTTGTCATTGCAAGATAATCAATGATAAAGAACATTGTTCAATCAATAACCAAGAGTTGAGATAGATTGCCTAAAGGATCAAACAAACATGAGGAGTGCCTGTGCGACCGGATGGCCGACAAAATAATGAACTACGGGAAGTTTCTTTTGAAAGAGATTTCACAGAAATGGCGCTTGGCTCTTGCTTAGTGTCTTTCGGCCGCACTCGAGTCTTATGCACCGCTTCGGTAAATGACTCTGTGCCACCGTGGTTGCGTAACACAGGAAAAGGATGGGTAACAGCAGAATACGCCATGCTTCCTGGTTCAAGTAATGAAAGAATAAGAAGAAAGACTTCTGGAAGAAGCCAAGAAATTCAAAGATTGATTGGCCGCTCCCTCAGGGCAGTTGTTGATTTAGATGCTTTAGGAGAGCGAGAAGTAACAGTTGACTGCGATGTTCTTCAAGCAGATGGTGGAACAAGAACGGCATCAATCTGTGGAGGGTTTGTCGCTTTGCATGATGCGTTTAGTCGCTTGGTTCAAAATGGCGAACTTGAAGCAAATCCGATTACCGACCAACTAGCAGCTATTTCTGTGGGAATCATTGAGGGCGAAGCTCGTCTTGATCTTCCCTACATTGAAGATGCAGCAGCGGAAGTAGATTTCAATGTAGTTATGACCGGCTCTCAGGAGTTTGTCGAAGTTCAAGGAACAGCAGAAGAGGCTACGTTTACTCGCTCACAATTAGATGAACTAATTGAACTCGCTTCAGCAGGAATTGATGAAATTATTAGAAATCAAAAAAATCTATTAGCAGATCCTCCATCACCCCGGAAATAGGCTTTGAAAGATGCTGCCGGAGCTAGTAGTTGCTAGTGCGAATCCAGACAAAGTAGAAGAAATATCGGCAGTGCTTAGTGATCTCGTTACTTTGATTCCTCGACCCAAAGGAGCCCCAGAGGTAATCGAAGACGGGGAAACATTAGAAGATAATGCCAGACTCAAAGCACAAGCAATCCTTAAAGCAACTGGATTGCCCTCTCTTTCAGATGACACTGGACTCAGCGTCGACGTTTTGGGCGGGGAACCAGGGGTACGGTCAGCGCGCTACTCCGGTGAAGAAGCGACTTATCAAGACAATGTAGACAAACTACTCCACAACCTAAAAGGTGTGCCTCCGAGACTACGAACAGCTCGCTTTCAAACGGTAGCGATGATTTGTTATCCCGATGGAAGTGAAATCATTGCCACAGGTGTAGTTGAAGGAACTATTTCAGAATCGCGTAAAGGGGATGGAGGATTTGGTTACGATCCGGTGTTCATCCCTTACGAAGGTGATGGCTTAACATTTGCGGAAATGGGTGAAGAGAAACATCTAATTTCTCACCGAGGTCGTGCTTTACGCAACCTTATGGAAATGCTTAGAAACTAGTTTGTTGAAACTTCTGATGGGTCAAAGGTGCGGTTAACGAATCGATCAAACTCTGCGTCGGTAACTGGTTCTGAAAAATGAAAACCTTGAGCAAAGTTACATTTCAATTTACTTAACTGCGTGAGTTGCGTTTCAGTTTCAACACCTTCAGCAACAACTTCAAGATCCAAACTGTGAGCTAAAGCAATTGTTCCTGTAACAATAGCGGTGTCATCATCGCTAGTTCCTAGCCCCGACATGAAGGAACGGTCTATCTTCAAGAAATTGATTGGAAATCTTTTGAGGTAAGCCAAAGATGAGAAACCAGTTCCGAAATCATCAAGTCCTATTTGCACCCCAAGAGCAGTCAACTCCTCCAACACTCTTCCAGTGACAGGATTGGCAACGATAAGGGCGCTTTCGGTAAATTCCAGAGCCACCAATGAAGAATCAAGATTGTTCTCACTTAAAGCAGATCTTATGACTTCAGGAAAAGCAGGGTCAGAGAGTTGCCTTGCCGAAACATTGACTGCCATATTTAGCGGGTTCTTACTAGAGGTGTTCCATTTTCCCAGCCGATTTAAAGCGATACTTAAGACCTGACTTCCAAGATCAGCTATGAGGCCAGTGTCTTCAGCCACATCAATAAACTGATCGGGTAAGAGAAGGTCACCGCTTTCCGCTCTTATTCTCGCTAAAGCCTCCGCTCCGACAACTACACCATCTGATATGCGCACAACAGGCTGAAAATAAACCTCAATTCGGTTGTCCTCTAGAGCCTGTCTCAATTCTTGCTCTACGCTGTGTCGACGCACCGCTTGATCTCGAAGATGATCGTCAAAAACTTCAGCACGATCTCTCCCTTTTTCTTTGGCGCGATAAAGGGCAGTGTCCGCGTCGCGGAGAAGATCATCGGGCGTTTCTTCCCCATGCGCTAATGCAATACCGATACTGGTAGTCACCACTGTTGACTCTGAACCCAATTCCACTGGGGTGGAAAGCGAGCTACGGATACGTTCAGCAGCAACTAACGCATCCGTGGTTCTGGCCATGTCACCAATTACAACAACGAATTCATCTCCGCCTAAACGGGCCACAGTGTCTCCAGGTCGTACTGTTGTTTCCAGCCTTCGAGAAACTTCTCGTAGAAGATCGTCACCAGATCCATGACCTAAAGAGTCATTAACTACTTTGAAGTTGTCAAGATCCAGAAAGAGAACACCAACCATAAAATCATGGCGAGAAGAGCGATGTAATGCATCGCGGAGACGTTCAAGCAGAAGAGCTCGATTAGGAAGGCCAGTTAATTCATCATGAAAGGCGCGTTCTTCTAACTGGGCTGCCACTTCAACTCTTTCAGTTATGTCACGTGCATTAACTACAACACCAGCTACAGCGGGGTTGTCCAGCAGATTCGTAGCAACTATCTCCATATGCAGCCAAGTTCCGTCTTCATGAGAGATTCGTGCATCAAAGGGGGGAGACATTCCAGGAGTTGAAAGCATCTCTGGTACCTGTTTGCTCAAATCATCACGATCATCTTCATGCACTAGTTCAATTACTGGGGTTTCTTCAAGTGCTAAAACATCTCGTCCAAGAACACGACCAACGGCAGGACTAGCGTAAATAATTTTCCCATCATTCCCGATTACAGCTACTAAATCGGAAGCATGTTCTACTAAAGCTGCCAGCCGGACTTCAGAAGCTTCTACGCGCCTTTGGGCAGCATGTAAATCACTTAAGTCTCTTGCTACTAAAGAAATGGCTTCAATCTGATGGTTTTCTGTTCGATGAGCTACCAACAAAGCAGATACAGGAACTTTCTTTACAGTCCCGATCTTTCTAACGTTTAGCCGAAATTCCCCTCTCCAAATATCTCGTGACCTTATTGAAGGTAAAGCAGTAGCAGCGAACTGTGCTTGAGACCAGCCATCAAGTAGATCAAGAAGTCTTGATCCAACTATTCCCGGGGCTAACTCTTCAAGAGCGGCATTAGCCCACCTCACATTTCGACCCAATGGATCTAAAATCGCCACTAAATCAGGACTAGCTTCCAACACTCGGGTTAACTCTTGCGCCCTCAAAGCCTCATCTAACTGCCCAGTGACATCAGCGAAAGTTACCAGACCACCTGATTGGACAGGAGTTACAGAGAGATCTATCCAGCAAGGATCACCAGACGTATCCCGTAGCCGAAGCCGTCCTCGGAGACCTCTTTGATTGGTAAGGGCATCGCTCAGTTCAGAAAGAAAATCTTGCTTTCCGCTTGGGTCTAAATGGCCTCTCCATCCTTCTCCAAGAGCTTCGTTAATGTCTTGTCCGGTGAGAGAACTCCAGTGATCGTTTACAGCTACACATTGAAGTTGAGAATCAAGCAGAAACATTCCCGACGGAGACGAAGCAACAAGGTCGCTTAAATGCGCCCCCTCGTTTGACAGGCGGTGATCAGTATCAACAGATATATTTCTCTTGTTCACGTGCGGACGGGGGGACTCGAACCCCCATGCCTTGCGGCGCCGGCTCCTAAAGCCGGTGCGTATGCCAATTTCGCCACGTCCGCAGGCTTTGAGCTAAAGGCATAGAGCCTTTAGCTGTTTGGTTAGTGCATTTCTCCGCGACGAACAATCACTTGATCAATAATGCCATAGTCACGAGCCTCCTCGGCGGTGAACCAGCGGTCACGGTCGCTGTCAGCTTCTATTGTTTCAACTTTCTGTCCGGTATGTTCAGCTATTCGTTCTTGAAGCATTCTCTTGGTATAAGCCATTTGCTCAGCTTGAATAGCAATATCGGAAACCTGACCCCGAACTCCTCCTAGTGGTTGATGCATCATGATGCGTGCATGGGGGAGTGCGTAACGCTTACCAGGAGCACCAGCGCATAGTAAGAACTGACCCATAGAAGCGCCAAGACCCATACAGATAGTTCCAACCTCAGGGCCGACAAACTGCATAGTGTCGTAAATCGCCATTCCTGAAGTAACAGAACCACCAGGAGAGTTGATATAAAGCCAAATCGGTTTTTCAGAATCTTGAGATTCAAGGAAAAGCATCTGAGCGCTGATGTAGTTAGCAACTTCATCATTAACATCAGTTCCTAGAACGATTATTCGATCTTTAAGTAGTCGGCTGAAGACATCAAAGCGGCCATCCGCAACTACATCAGCATTTAAAGAGGTCGTAGAGTCAGTTATTAAATGTTCAGTCATGTAAAGCAGGCTATCGCGATGTGAGCAGAGGACACATATGTATTTCTACCTTCAATTTCTAGCCTCTTCCGCTCTTTGTCTTAAATCCCCAGTTGCGTGAGCTAAACCTTCAGGGTCACGAAACAAAGCACTTCCAGATACGAAGACGTTAGCGCCAGCGGCTGCTGCGGCTGCGATCGTAGATGGTCCTATTCCGCCATCAACTTCAATATCGCAGTCATATCCTTCAAGCATCTCCGCAACTCTTACTACTTTAGATTCCATTTCAGAAATATAGGTTTGGCCGCCAAAACCTGGGTTCACTGTCATCACCAGAACTAAGCCAAGAAGATCTCGGACTTGACTTATAGCTTCTGGCGGGGTGTGAGGATTAAGAGCAACAGCTGGAGTAGCTCCCAAATCTTTGATGGTTGCCAATGTTTTATGCAGATGAGTGCAAGCTTCTGCATGAACAAGAATTGTGGAACAACCTGCTTCGATATAGAGAGGAGCGAGCAAGTCTGGGTCAACTACCATCAAATGGGCTTCAAAGTCTATGGAAAGTAAGGGCCTAATTGAGGCAACAACATCAGGGCCGACCGTTAGGTTTGGAACAAATACACCATCCATGATGTCCCAGTGGATTCGATCAACTCCTGCTTCTTGAAGGGCTAAACATTCTTCACCCAATCGTGAAAAATCGGCTGGAAGGATAGAGGGGGCAATAAGTACAGGTCTGCTCATAATGCTGACTTTACTACTTTCCTCTTAAAGGTTGGCGACGAAACCGTAGATGTTCTGGATATGGATAAAAATCTGGAAGTTGATTATTTGAAAGTTGCGTTTGAACATCTTTCCAAAAATCAGTAGAAAAGAGATCTCCATGGACGGTCTTGAAGCGTTCCCATATTTTTTTATCTATTCCAGAGGGGAACGCCATAAAAGTTGGGAATTGTTCAGGAAATACATCCCCCCGCTCAACAGCAAACCAAGGTTGAGATCTCATTTCTTCTTCGTAGCTATTTGATTCAGGAGTTTCTCTAAAGCGACAGTCTTCGATAAGACATATTTCGTCGTAGTCATAGAAAACTACGCTTCCATGTCTTGTTACACCAAAGTTCTTCGTGAACAGATCACCGGGCCAGATATTTGCGGCAGCAAGGTCTTTGATGGCGGATCCCCAATCCAGTGCAGCGGCTTCAGCTTTATCAGTAGACATTTCACGAAGATAAAGATTGAGTGGATAAACCTGACGCTCGGTGTAGAGGTGAGAGATGACCACTTGATCGCCAACTAAACGAACAGTTCTACTGGCTTCAGTTAATAACTCTTCAAGTAAGTCGGGGTCAAAGCGGTCTGCATCAAAAGAAAGATTTTCAAATTCTTGTGCATCTACCATTCGACCAACACGGTCATGGTGGTAAACCAATTTGTAACAGTCTTTTATAGCTTGATGTGTCGTATTTTTCGGAGGGTCAAAGCGATCTTTGATGACTTTAAAAACCACGTTGAAAGAAACCAAAGTGAAAACTGCCATTACCATTCCAGGAGTGCCACGTGCGCGAATGAATTTGTCATTTGAATTCTGCATATTTCTATAAAGCGCGCGATAGAGGCTGGTTTTACCATGCTGGTTGAAACCGAAAGCCGTATAAATCTCAGAAATAGATTTAAGTGGCAACATTGACTTAACGAATCCAACTAGTTCTGATGGTCGAGACCATTCCACGAAGAAATATGACCGAGTAAAACTGAAGAGGCGGCTAGCTTGCGATTCTGTAAGAAGAACCGTGTCTGCAGCCAGCCCGCCTTCGCTGTGAATTATAGGAATCACTATGGGAGTTAGCCGGTTAAGGTATCGCAGTCGTCCAACGAGGTAAGCACCTTTGTTGCGGTAAAAAACAGGACGAAGCATGTCAATGTTGTCTAAATCTAAGTTGTCCCAAGCATCAAGTAAGAAAGCATCAACTTTCGCAGCAACTTTTTTGGCATCAGACTCAAGATCAACCCAAGGAATGCTAAAATCGTAGGACTCCAAAATAGAACGGATAAGGGCAGCCGAATCTCTGGTTCGAGTCCAAGTGGAGAACAAATTTGAGTCACCCTCACTTTTTGGAAGAGTAGAGGCTCCAAACCAGCGAAGCTCGACATCGTTATCGATGCCTATTGTTGTGAAAATCCTTCGGGTTACTGAATTAAAAAAAGTCTCTGAAAGATCCAGATCAGATCTTCCGGATATTCGACGACGATAATGAAGACGCGCAGCCCTCCAGAGGCCTCGTTGATCCGGTACAGATTTAAGCGTTTCTTTAACGGAAGCCACCGTTGCATTGACTTCTTGAGTGTGGAGCCCAAGTCGCTGAACAGCCTCTTGGTCTTGACTTGACCACTCCTGATTAGCGAAATGGTTACCGGCGCGGCGAGTTATTTCCTGAAAGGAGGTTATGTATTTGACATAACCATCATGAATAGCGTCAGCTACTCCTGTTGCTATCTGATCAAAGTTTTCTAAATTATCTTCACTCATTTGATCTCTTGTCGTTCTTTTCCTTCCTAAATAGGTATAACACTTTTTCCACCACTAGCCTGCCCGAATATGAATACTCTCACAGATCTTAAAGACAGGTTTCCTGGATTATCCAATGGATGGGCTCGATTTGATGGGCCAGCAGGAACTCAGGTAGTTGATACAGCGATAGACGCGATGTCTGAATGGCAACGTAGTGGAAATAACGCCAATAGTCATGGGTTCTTTCCTGCGGCAGACGCATGCGATGCTTTGGTTGAACAAGTAAGTGGCACCATGGGTGAACTTCTTGGCGCTAATCCAGAAGGCATGATTTTTGGCCCGAGCACAACGGCGAATTTAATGGCAGTGACAAGAGCAATAAGTAAGTCATTGTCTCCAGGGGACGAAATAATCTGCACCACTCTTGATCACTCAGCAAACGTTTCTCCTTGGCAAATCGCAGCTGAAGAAGCAGGAGCACATGTGCGCATGGCAGAAATGGATGGTGAAACAGGCCGCTTGCCCGTAGAAGTAGTAACTGATCTTTTTACAAATAAAACGAAATGGGTTGCAGTATCGGGTGGCTCTAATGCAATAGGAACAATGCCTGATATTGTCTCAATCGCTCAGGCAGCTCATGCAAACGGAACCCGAGTAGCGGTAGATGGTGTGCATCGAACTCCACACGTCAAAGTTGACATAGGGGAGATCGGATGTGACCTTTATGCGACATCTTCGTACAAATGGTATGGGCCACATGCAGGAGTTCTCTGGATGGCCTCGGACCTTCTCTCTGATTTACCTGCTTATAAAATTCGCCCCGCTCCATCTCAAGGAGCAGGGCGATGGCAATACGGGACGCCTTCTTGGGAGACTCTTGCCGGTATAGAAGCCGCAGGAAAATTCCTTTTAGACATCGGTATGGAAAATATAAGTGCACATGAACAGGAACGTTTCAAAAAACTTCTCTCAGGTCTTCATGAGATACCAAAAGTGCGCGTTGTGGGGGTAACAGGTCCTGAAGATGTAGTTGACCGTGCACCCACGTTGATGTTTCTTGTAGAAGGCCTTTCTCCAGAAAATGTTGCAAAGCATTTGGGTGATGCACAAGTGGCGGTTTGGGATGGGCATAACTATGCCGTAGATGCAATGGAGCCATTGGGTTTACATCTAGAACAAGGCGCAGTTCGAGCAGGAATCACTGCCTACATAGGCGATGAAGAAGTGGACCGACTTTTAGAAGCTGTTTCGTCTCTTTAAAATTGGCGAAAACACCAACCAAGCCCTCACTGACCATAGGGTAAAGGTAGGCAGGAAGCAGAGAGGAGGTGCAACGTGGTTAAAAGACTCACTCAGTACAGTCACGGCGCTGGTTGAGGCTGCAAGTTCGCTCCGAGCGAACTGGCGCACGTAGTGCGTCGACTGACTCCAACAAGTAACCCAGATCTCCTCGTAGGAGCGGTTACCGGTGACGACGCTGCCGTTTGGCGTTTAGACAACAATCGGGCGTTAGTGGTCACAGCAGATTTCATCACTCCGGTTGTTGATGACCCGCGTATTTGGGGACAGGTAGCAGCAGCTAACGCAGTCTCAGACATTTACGCAATGGGTGGCAAACCTTTACTTGGGTTAAATCTGGTCGGATGGAATAGTTCAGAATTACCCACGGACCTTTTATCAGAGGTTCTTCTTGGCGCGCAAGATATTGCTGAGCAAGCGGGATTCGCCATCGCTGGTGGTCACACGGTAGATGACCCTGAACCAAAATTTGGACTAGCAGTTGTCGGCGAAGCCCACCCGGAGCATCTTCTAACAAATGCAGGATTGAAAGTCGGACAAAAACTACTTCTTAGTAAACCTTTGGGGGTGGGTGTCATTACTACGGCGATAAAAAATGACGGAGCATCTACTGAAACGGCACAAGCGGCGATGAAATCCATGGTTATGTTGAACGACACAGCTTCTCAAATAGCACTCAAATTTGGGGCTACAGGAGCTACCGATGTCACCGGATTTGGATTATTAGGCCACCTAGGTAGAGCAGTAGAAGAATCTAAGGTTGGGGCACAGATCAACACACAAGAAGTTTTATTTCTTCCAGAAACCCGAGAATTGGCCGAAGCGGGATTTATACCGGGCGGAAGTCGTCGCAATCTCGAATGGCTAAACGAACGGTTAGAAAAAGGTGACTGCGATGAAACCGAAGTTTTATTATTAGCAGACGCACAAACCTCTGGAGGTTTACTTTTTGGGGTTGATGAAAGTAAAGCACAGGAAGCTTTAAATGAACTTGCTACATCCGGCCACAGTGCATCAATCATTGGTTCTGTGATAGATGAAGAAGGAAAGATAGTTCTTAGCTAATTCAGCCAGTTAATGGTTGAAACTTAAAGCATTGATTTGGAGAGAGTTATGGAAGAAGAGGGATGGGAGTCAGAACTTGAAGAACTCCGAACTCGTGAAACTTTCGCAGAAAGAATGGGCGGCAAAGAAAAAGTAGACCGTCAACGTGAACGCGGAAAACTAAATATTCGCGAACGAATAAACAAACTTCTTGACCAAAATTCCTTTCATGAAATAGGCAAGATTTCCGGACGACCCACTTACGACGAAGAAGGAAACCTAGTAGACCTACAAGCAGCAAATTTCATTTTTGGCCGTGGACTAATTGATGAACGACCAGTAGTGGTCGCAGGCGATGATTTCACGGTTCGCGGAGGAGCAGCAGACGCATCTATTCCAGCGAAACAAGTAGCTGCAGAGAGAATGGCAGGAGAACTACGACTCCCAATTATTCGCTTAGTTGACGGCACCGGCGGAGGTGGCTCCGTCAAATCTTTGGATTCAGATCCAAAGAAGAAGAAAGAAACAACTGGAGGGCATGGAGGAGGTTCACGAACCTATGTACCTGCCGTAGTTGGCTGGGAACATGCTATTACTAATCTGTCAACTGTTCCCGTCGTTTCACTCGCTCTTGGACCAGTAGCGGGGCTCGGTGCCGCACGGATGGTCACTAGTCACTATTCAATAATGGTGAAAAAACTTTCTCAGATGTTTGTAGCCGGGCCACCAGTAGTAAATCGATTAGGCGGAGAGCAAGTAGATAAAGAGAGCCTAGGAGGGAGTCGCCTCCAAACTCGCAGCGGTGCTATAGATGACGAAGTCAACTCAGAGGAAGAAGCATTTGAACAATGCAGCAAGTTTCTTTCCTACCTTCCTTCCTCTGTTTATGAACTACCGGCTCGCGGCCCGATAACAGACGATCCAGAACGCAGAGATGAAGAGTTGTTAACTATCATTCCGCGAGACCGTCGAAAAGTTTACAAAATGCGCACAATCATCGAGTCGGTTCTCGATAAAGAATCTTTCTTTGAAATGGGTAAGAACTACGGGCGATCAGTAATTACAGGACTGGCGCGTTTAGACGGGTGGCCCGTCGCAGTTATGGCTGGAGATCCAATGCACTATGGTGGCAGTTGGACTGCTGATGCTTCCCAAAAAGTTGTTCGTTTCGTAGATTTCGCTGAGACTTTCCATCTTCCCGTGGTGCATTTAGTAGAGAACCCTGGTTTCTTGATTGGTACCGAAGCAGAAAAAGCAGCCACGATTCGTCATGGGTCAAGAGCTATGGCTGCAGTTTTTCAAGCGACAGTCCCTTGGTGTTCGATCCTTGTCAGAAAAGTATTTGGTGTTGCCGGAGCAGCCCACTCAGCATCCGATCGTTTTCAATACCGCTATG
>CEVW01141881.1_pt1 | contig 15021 bp, 17 predicted proteins | sample 427061 | NCBI WGS metagenome assembly CEVW01 (sample SAMEA2623774, study PRJEB7988) | marine metagenome | biome: marine biome (ENVO:00000447); feature: surface water layer (ENVO:00002042); material: "saline water (ENVO:00002010), including plankton (ENVO:xxxxxxxx)" | depth 5 m
ATATATATGGTTGTTTTTAAAACAGTAGCTAAAATATTGGAGACAGCATCAAAATCGGTAAGGAAAGCCGTGAAAGACGTAACGGGATTGAAGGTAGGAACAAGAGTATCAAAATTAGCAGATTCAACTCTGAATCATTTGGGAACATTTGTAGGAAAAGTACCTTTAGTTGGAGGTAAGGTAGCATATATATTTAGAGCTGCAGGTGAAGGAATAAAAATAGTAATATCACCAGTAGATATAGTAATAGAAGGAGCGGGAAAAGGAATAAATTCGGCACTTAAATCAGTAGTAGGAGTAGCAATATATGGTTTGACAGCGGTATCAAAAGGATTAGGATTAACGAAAAAGAGAAAAGGAAAAGGAAGAAAGAAGTCAAAGAAAAAGGGAGGAAGAAAGAAGCAATCAAGAAGAAAAAAAAAAAGAAAAAGTAAAAGAAGAAAGAGAAGTAGAAGACGAAGAAGGTAATTAAATATATATATTATAATTAATAATATATATATGTTTTATTTTTGTAAATATAAAGATATTTTGGGAAAACCGGGTGAAGGAGTCCATAGTTATAGATTATTTGATATAGCAATTATAGATGTAGTATTAACAATAGGATTAGCATTATTTATAAAGAAATATATATTAGAAGATTATGATTTTTGGGGAATATTGATAGGATGTTTTATATTAGGTATAGTAACACATAGGGTATTTTGTGTTAGAACAAAAATAGATAAGATATTATTTTGAGCGATTAAGCTTTAAAATATGAAAATAAATTTTTTCTAATGATTTAAGACGAAGTTTAGATACATAAGTAGGAATATTTTTTTTTGTTAAACTTCTAATTTTATATTTTTTTTTGAAATAATTTTTGGCAGTTCTAGATTCAGTTAATACTAAAATTAATCGTTTATGAATTTCAGTTTTCATATATTTTCTCATAAGACCGGGTTTAAAATCAGAAGGTTTATTGAAAGTATCTACGAGCTGAATAGCGCGATATTTTTCATAAGAAATGACAGGATAAACACCACCTAATGCGTTAGGAAGATACTTTGTTTTTTGATTTTTTTTCGTAGATGTTTTTTTTTTATATTTTTTATTTTTAGTTTTATTTTTACCACTACCATAATAAAGAACCATAATTAATATATATAAATATTATATTTATTAATTATATATATATAAATGAGTTATGATTTTCTATACAAAATAATAGTTCTAGGTTCGGTGTATAATGGGAAAACGAGTATAATAGATAGAATAGTAAGAGATAAATTTCATACGAAATATCAGAATACAATAGGAATAGATTTTTCATCAACAACAAGAAAGGTAGATGAAATAGATAAGACGATAAAATTTCATTTATGGGATACAGCAGGAGGTAAAGAATGGGCTGCGGTGACAAATGTATATTACAAGAATGTAGGGGTTGCTATAATAGTAATGGATTGTACTTGTGAAAATGCGTTTAAAGATGCAATGGAATGGTTAAAAATGTGGAACTATAAAAAAAGTCATGATTGTGAAACAGCACCGATATTAATAACAACAAAAATAGATTTAGTAAATGATAGGAAATATGATGAAGAACAAGGAAAAGAATTTGCAGAAAAGACGGGTTGTAAATATTTTGAGGTTAGTGCATTAACAGGAGCGAATACAAAACATTTACTAGAGAAAGTAGCGTTACATATATGGGAATCAAATGGTTGTACATCATCAACGGGAATAGAAAAGAATGCATATTTAGATTTAAGAGAAAGTGATAGACGTTTTAGAGATGGAAATTATGCATCATATTTGAATTGTTGTAAAATGCAATAATTAAAAATCAATTAATTGAGTAACGATAATTTCAAAAGACCAGTCTTTATTATTAAGGTCAATGATAAGTCCTTTATCATCTAGAAGACGAACGTGAAAAGTGGATAAAGTGACGGGTCCATAATAAATACGTTTAGCAATATCAGGTCTAGTATTAAAATAATTGATGACACCACCTGGAGGGAAAACAACAGGTCTAATATTAGGAACACGATGAATAACATCATTAATATTGGGACTATCATATCTATCAGCAGATTTACCCGACATAGCTAATCTGATTTGATCAACAGTATATAACTGTTTACTAGTTAAATTTTCACGCAAATCATTATTTATAGGTCTAGCTCTGCATCCTTTTTGATTAAGATTAAAAGTAGGAGGGGTGCAATTATCACCCATAGTTTGAGCATTATAATAAGAAGGCATAGAGAAATTAGCTTTATTACTAGTATTAGAAATAAGGTCTTGATTAGGTTTATTATTACAAAAATCATCTAGACTGATTAAAAAATATTTAGGTCCAATAAGGTCTAGTGTGGATTCACCTTCAATTTTTTCATCAGGATACAGAGTATAACTAGGTTGTCTAAATCCTAATAACCACCCTAAATTACTATCTAATTTTTGACCGACAGCACCGCCTTCAACGCAAAGAGCGACTTCGGCACGAGGACTATACCATTTAATTTTACAGCCACTAATATCAGTTCCAGTATAATGAACAGAAAATCTATTATTTAAGGAAGTATAATCAAAAGTAAGTTCAAGATTTTCATCAGTAGAAAGTTTGTTTAAAGCATCTTTAACTTGGTCACCAGTAGTATAATTACCGTCAGGAATGATAGAAGGATGTTGTCTACCATCAATAACAAAATAATTAGTGCCATATCCTTTGTTAAATACATACCAATCGAAAGGTATTTGTGTTGTTTTCAAATTAATTTCAACGACATTTTTTAATTTTTTAGGTAATGTAAATGTGAAATTAGTGGAAGAATATAAACGAGCATTACTATTTAAACTAGAAGAAGTACAAGCAACCGCATTAGGATCTAATATAGTTCTATAGTGACTATCAACATTAATGACAGTTTGAACAGTATTAATTTTCAATGGATTATTTTTACCTTGAATAAAATTGACAGGTTTACTTTGAATACCAGGAAAACTTAATTCCGCTTTAACCATTCTAGAATCATCTAATAAAGTTGGTTTATCTTTGTATCTTTGACCAACAATTATGTCATCAGTAGGTCGTGCACCTGGTCCATCATAAAATATACTATCTTTAATAAGAGCATCTTTTTCGGCTAATAATTTAGTTCTAACATCTAAAAAAAATTTTTTAAATTTAGGTTGATCTTTATATCTATTAATATAAAATTGTGTTCTTTCTATAATCATATCTTTAGTTAAAGGAACGTGATGATCAGTGTTACCTAGTAAATCCATAATAGCTAATAGCTCCTCATCATTATAATTCCCAACATCAAAATCAGTTCTATCGCCCATAATATATATAATAAGTATTTATTTTTATATAAAAAAATACTTATCTCTTTCTTGAATATTTTTTGCGACGGCGACGTTTTTTTCTACGCCTCGTTCGTCGGTGCCTTTTTTTCAGTGCTCTTTTTTTAGTTCTCTTTTTTCTTTTTCTTTTTCTCGTTTTTCTTCTTTTACGGCTTCCTCCTTCTTGTGGATGATATTCAATCCAATTATCATATTTAGAATTTTTTGGAGGATTTTTTATTCTAATAATATAATACGGGTTCATACCAATTCCCATCATCGATGGGAATAAGCATCGCTTTTTTGTATTACATATCAATTCAATTTCTTCATTATCTTTTTGATTGACAGTGTATGTACACATTTCTTCATCTATAATATCACCATTCAAATCTAGACTCGCTAGTTTAATCTCTATTCTTTGTGTTTTTTTTATGGTCTCAGCGTATTCGTTCAATTTCTTCTTTAAGTCCGATAATGAAGAAAAGTGTATACTGCTTCCTCCTCTTTTTCTGGTTTTTTTACGTTTACGTTTACCACCACCCATAACAGTACAATTACCAATAGCATTGCATACAGTGTCTCTTTTAGGAGAATTAGTATCACTAAGATTAACAGTAACAGCATTATTATTCATATTTTCAAAAGATTGTTTAAAAATTTCATATTCATCAGATAATATTTTAATAGTAGGATTAGAAAAACGAGATTGTCCTTGTTTACTACCTTTATCATAAACAGGTATATTATTATTTAAATATTGTTCGCTGTATTTTTCCATAAATTTTCTATCATATATTAAAAACATAGTAAATCCTTGGTCATCAAATCCAACTCTTTCTAATCTATCTTCTGTTCTTTCAAGTAGTTCATCTGTATTAATAGATGATTTTTGAACAGCGCGTTCCCAATCCTCACTCCATTGATTACGCCAACTAAAATCTTTATGCAAATCACCAAAAGCGGGAACAGTATTAGGATCTTTATTAATTTTAGTAAAAAGGTCTGAATAATCTTTCATACTGGCCCAACCATCACCATCACTTGTTAATCTAGGTAAAGTATTAGTAGTTTTATCAATACTATCTTGTTCACTGTATTCTTTCCAAGTGATACCTTTATCACTAGTTGAATAAAATCTAAAGCCGAATTTTTGATAATAGAATTTAATAACGTGAATTAAAGAAGATAGTTTTGTAGCTGAATATAAATGTGTTAATGGTGAGGTTCCTCTACAATAATAACCGATAATATTAGTCATATCAACTAATTCCATACCTGGAGATTGTTCAACGAAATTATATATATCATTACCAGCTTTATTATTAATAGTAGGATAATTATCACTCAAATTTTGTTGTGGTTGTCTTCTTTTTGCTTTACCAGCAGTAGGATGAGAACAAATAGTATCAATATACAGATAATGCATTTTATTATTATTATCATAACTAGGACCACCATCATAACTATCCTTAACGCATAATATAGAACCAAGATTTAATTGACCAAAAAACTTATTCCAATCAGCATTATTTAAAGCGGTAGTTAATTTTTTTTTATAAAGGTCTACTTGTCTATTGGTAGAACGTGAAGCATTTAAATATTCAACTATGTCATTACCGGGATCTTCTCCGTCAGAATTAGGTGGTAAATAATTTTGTTTATTAAATTCAGCTTTGTTAAATAGAATTTCCCAACCGAACATTTGAGTTAGTTGTTTTGCCATAGAATCATTTTCATAAGCTTCATCACCATTATTAGAATGTTCATTTTTATTATAGGTTAAGAGCTTAATAAACTTTTGTATTTTATCTTTTTTTACCTTAATATCATTATTGAAGTATAATATGATAAAGGCGTGATGATTAAAACTATCATTATCAAAAAACCCAGGACTCAATGTTCCATTACATACGTGACCACTTTCATCCGAATTACCATCTTCATCATTTTCATATCCATAAGATAAATAATTATCAAAAGATAATAATTTTATAACAGAAGCCCATAAAGCATTAGCATTTTTTTTGGGTGGTAAAATAAAAGTAGTTTTATTATTATTGCCAAAATTATGTTCGTAATATTTATAACCATCAGAACCATAACCTTGAATTTTATCACCACTTGCCTCATGTATCCAGTTGCTTAATCTGGCAGGAATTAAATCACCATTACTATTACCTTGACTTTTAACTTCATCTTGAGGATTGATAAATATTTGTTGAATATTATAATTTCTACATATGTTATTGACTATAGATTCACGCAATCTATTTTGACTATCAATGAAATTTTCAGTTGGATTCATAAATATATAATAACCGGGCTGTGGATTATTAATAACGGGGTGAAATAATTTATTGGATTTAAAAAAAGCAGCTCTACTTTTTCGTTCAGGTGTTCTAGCTCTAGACATATATATATATATATTAATTATATAAAAAATTGAAATATTTAAAAATAAAATATATTTTAAATATAACAAAGAAATGTTAAAGGTATCAAATACAAATAAAACAAATTCAAAAATGAGTTCATTAGCAAATACGGAATGTCCTATATGCTGTGAAAAATATACAAAGATAGCACGACCAAAAATAGAATGTCCAAGTTGTAATTTGGAAGCGTGTAAAAGTTGTGTAAAAAGATATTTATTGGACCAAAAAACACCGAAATGTATGAAATGTAATGTGGAATGGGGAGATGATTTTTGTAATAAGATACTAGGTAGTTGGATGAGAGGAGAATTTCGTGGTCATATGAAAGGATTATTATTTGATATGGAAAAGGCGAGATTTCCAGAAACAATGCCAGAAGTAGAAAGAACAGTAACAATAAGAAAAATAGAAAAAGATAAGATTGCTATGACGTGTGAAATAGAAAAATTACATCGTGAGATATATAAATTAAAAGCAAATAGAGAAAAATTAATAAGAGAGCAAAATAGATTACATAATGGAGGACAGGTTAAATCTGAAAATGATGAAAAGAAAGCATTTATTAGAGCTTGTCCAGATAATAATTGTAATGGGTTTTTATCAACACAATGGAAGTGTGGAGTATGTCAAAAATGGACTTGTTCAAAATGTTTTGAAATAATAGGAGAAAATAAGGAGGAGGCAAATCATGTATGTGATCCAAACACACTGGCAACAGCACAGATGTTGAAAAAGGAAACAAAGCCGTGTCCTAGTTGTAGTGCTTCAATATATAAAATAGAAGGATGTGACCAGATGTGGTGTACTCAATGTCAAACGCCATTTTCGTGGAGAACAGGGAGAATAGTGAATGGAACAATTCATAATCCTCATTATCATCACTGGATGAGACAGAATGGAGGAGGAGTTCAGCAACCTGGAGCAAGATTATGTGGAGGATTACCATCATTGCAACAGATAAGAACAGCATTGGTAAATTTGAAAGGAAATAAAATAGTAAGAAATCTAGGAGCGGATTTTATAAATCATCAATCGTGGATGTTATCATTAATGCGATTAAATGAAGGATGGTCATTTGATAGTTTTAGGTATATAGATAAGACATTAGTATTCAAGGATGATAATTTATATATGAAAAAAGACAGTAGTCCGGGGGGTATGGTAGAATTAGATAAAGAATGGTGGTGTAAGAAAGTAATAGATCAGAGTCAAAAAATAGTATTAATACCACCAAGAAGTATAATAGCAGTATTAAAAATGTTACAATCAGCACAAAGACATTTGAGAGGTATACAACATTTTAATCTGGTAGAATTAGATGATTTAAGAAGAAATTGTCAGAGACAAAGAGATAATAAAGATTTAAGAATAAAATATATATTAAAAGAAACAACTGAAGACTTGATGAAAACACAATTAATAAAAAGGGATACTAAATGGAAAAAAATGAATTCAATATTACAAATATATGAATTATATAGTCAAGTAGCAGAAGAATCAATGCGAACTATATATAATGAAAGAACTTTAAAAGGAATAGTGGATGCATTAAAAAAGAAAGAGAAAGTAAGAATATATTGTAATGAAGCATTATTAAATATAAGTAAAACATATAATCAGGTAGTAGGTTTTATAAAATTTTCAGGATATATAGCCAATATGAATTACAAGGGATTAGGTAGAGATGGAAATGGAGCAGAAACGATAAAAAATTTACTAACTAATTTAATGGAAAAATCAGCGTGGGTAGATATAATAGAAAAAAATAATTTATATGGAGATGATATTGATATTGATGATAAAACAATAAATGATTATAAATTTGTAAAAACGTGGTGTGGAGCTTGTCATTATCAAAGAAGAAATAACTATAGAGGAGGAAGATATTAAATAAATAATTGTCTTAAAAATGAAATAATAAAATGTAAATTTTTTTTATTTTTAACAATAGCATCACATATATGACCTCTTTTTTTAGGTTTATGACAATGAGGACATATAGATATATTATTTTTAATTATATATTGTTTACCTTTACATATATGATTTTTTTTTGGTAATCCACAAATGGAACACTTATATACTTTTTTATTAATAATTTTAATAGAATTATTATTAATATCAGGAGCAATAAGAATACGATTATGAGATAATGAAAAGCAGCTAGTTCTTTTTAGATGAGTATATCCTTTAAAAAGAATATTTTCAAGAAATAGAATAGCTTTATTATTTATTTTAATTAATTGTTCGCGTTCAATATGATAAGGGCTTTTAAATACATAATTATTATAATCGTGATTAGGAGTATATATACGACTACGAAATTCAGGATGAAACGTATTTTGTATGAGACCAATACCAACAATATGATTAGTTTCATTATTCATTTCAATAATGAAAATCCAGGAATTAAGGGGGATAAATTCAGGAGGGAATGTTTCAAATCCATAAACAGATCCTTTCCACATTTTTTTATTTTTCCAATCTCTATTTTGTTTAAAAGTATGATTGTTAAATTTAGCTAAACCGATGTATGGTATTGTTAATGCTTGTTTAACAATATTATTCATTGATAAATAAATAATATTATTTAAAAAAAAATCAATTTTAATTACAATATTTAAGTCCATGAAATCTTCTTTTAGATTTTTTTTGATATTCTCTAGAAGATATAATAGATTTATTATTTTCAACACCAGCAACATTACTAGATAAATTATAAAGTAAGCTACTAATAGGTCTTTTACTATCGGCCATTTCAAATTTATTAAGTATTTCTTTACAGAATTTCATACCATGGGGAGTGGAACTATATAAATTAGTTAATTTTTCATTTGTTCTATAAAAATGATAATAATACCTTTTTTTAATGACATTTAAAGTATTAGTAATTTCAAGTATTTTTTTAGGATATTTACCAAATCTTTGCATAGCTTTAGCATAAGCTTTATTTTTGCCGGTATGCATATGAAGGACAGTAGCAGAAGGTAAATAATCAGGATCAACATCAAAATGTTCGTCAGGATCATTATCAGTAAGATTATATTTTTCAATAAATTCACGAATGTGTTTTGCGTGACAATCTTTAAAAGCACCGTATTTATTATTTAACATATCATAAATTTCTTGATCTTTTTTATTTTTTTTGATTTTAAGTCTTTGGATATTATGATTATATAGAGCCATTTGAATAAGAATAGCAGTTTGATGGTCATTTTCAAGAGAAGCGCGTTCGGCAAGTTTTAAATAGAAATGAATATTCATTTTAACTTTTTGTTTAGTAAGGTATTTTTCACCATCAGATAGAATTAATACAACAAGATTACTTATAGCATTATCGATATATTGAGGAATACAATTATAATCTTTATATAAAAAAGTAAGTAATTTTTTAGAAGCAGTTCTCATATTTTTAGTGTTACTATCTATTTTTCTATCAAAATCAGTAGTAGTGAAATCAAGATATAATTTTTTAAGATCAAATTTTTTAAAATTTAAACATCCAGTGGTGGCACGTCTTTTTTTATTAGAAGGAGAACAGGGAGGAGTTAAATGAATTTCAGTCCAACTATTTTTTTTTATAATAGTATCAGTGAAATTATTAGCTAAATTAAATAATTCAGAACCAGTTTTGGACAAAGCTCTACGTCTCATTATAATATGATAACGAATTATATTTAAAATATAAACTTAAATATAATATTAATGGAAGGAGGAGAATGTTGTTGTTGTTGTTTGATGACATATTATATTTTTAATTGTATATTATTTGGAGGTTCTATAATAAAAGAATATTATGAAGAAAAAATAGAAAGAAATAATCAAAGAAGATATAATATGGTTTTATCAATAATACAAGAAGAAGAAGAAATTACTGAATAAGATGTGATCTAGAAATATTTCTAGGAAAAAAATCATTAATATATTGAATTTCCTTATCATTTAATTTGAATAATTGGTATATAACATCATCATTAATATCAATAATATTGGGAGCATTTAAAATATTAGGTATAAAATCAAAAGCTTCTTTTTCTAAATTTTTCATTCTATATCTAGTGGATTCATAAATATAATAAATAAGTTTACAAAATAAATATTTTTGAATCAATTCAAAATCATCCATAGATAAATCGCTAATGATATAATTATCTTTTGAATAAACACCCAAAGAACCATTAGTGTCAAAATATGGAAGCCCGTACATTTTATTAGCAAGTATTAGTTTAGGTTTATTATAATACAAACAGGGTTTATTAGTATAGGAAATATTTAAAATAGGGTGATTATCTTTTAATTTACAAGTAACCAAGTTAGGATATTGATGAGAATTAGTATATTGAGGAGAAATAGTAATGGATTTATTTCTAATATTTTTATCAAGATTAGTTTTAATGATATTTAATTTTCCATACTTATGAACAAAATTTAATAATTTTTTTATGACATTAATTGAATGAACAGGAAGAGTATTGTTTATATTGAAAGAAATATAAGCTTGAACATTATAATCATAAATATAAGTGTACTCATTAGTAGGTTTTTTTGTTAAATAGAAATAAGAAGTAGGGGTTTGAGCGTGTCCGTGAAACATTTTATTAGTAAGGGTATTGTTCATTGTATGTATGTATTTGATATTAAATTGAGTAATATAAGAATTCATATAATGAGATTTTTTCATCCATACAGATGGGATAATAACTATAAGATTACCATAATCATATAAATGATTTATCATTTTTTTTATAAATTCAGGCCATATAGTAGTGTTTTTAGCTTTTTTAGTAGAAGTAGGAACAGATATATTACCTATATTGTATGGAGGATTAGCAATAATGAAATCAAATGTAATATTATTATCAATATTATAATCTAGATAATCCTGACAAAATATGTTAGCATTAATACCAAATATTTTTTTTAAATTAGAAATATGATTTGGATTAATGTCAATCATATAAATCATATTATTAATAATATGTTGAAATCTTTTTTTTTTATTAGGAATGGTATTTTTTAGATGTTTAAATAATTTGAAGTATAGACAAATCATAAAATATCCACCACCAGAACAAGGATCTAACCATTTTAATTCAGGATTTTGAAAGTATTTAATAGGTATTAAATTTAACATTTTTTCAATAATAATATAATCAGTAGTTACTTCACCAAATGTTTTTTTATTATCATCAGATACATTAAATAATTGTGGAAAATTTTCAACATTAGATAAAAATATAGACATATAATTTATTATAATTAAAAATAAAAATATTATACGAATAATATATATATGATTGAATCATTTAATGTTAATAAATTACCTAAACAAATAGGAGATAATATTAAAAACTTGTTAACAAAAAAACACGTATGGATAATGATAGCTATTATATTAGTAGAAGCAATAGCACAATCATCGTTATGTAGAAGTTGTGGTTTGAACGGCCATGGTTATACATTATTGGGGGTAATAATGTATGCGCTAATAGCAGTATTGTATTATTTTTATTTAAAAATATCAAAAGATAAATTAGCGGTAGCACAGACATATTGGACAGGAGGAAGTACAGTATTAGTATTATTGGCAGGTTCTTTACTTTTTGGACAGAAATTAACACAAAGAGAATGGATAGGAATAATAATAGTATTTATAGGAGGATTAATAATGGGTTAAATAATAATTAATATTTTATCAATTATTATTAATGAAATTTTTATATGGAATTATATTTGGTATAATTTTTATATTATATTTTTTTGGAACAAATATAGAAAATAATAGTCATCCAGAATATCATATAAATATATTTAATATACACTGGCATCATTGGATGATATGTATAATAATATTAATAATAATTGAATTATTAAAGAATGATTATACTGAATATATTAGAGGATTTTGTATAATATTAATAATTCACGGTTTATATTATGAAGATTGTTTTGATTTTTCCATATAATTTATAAATAACGATAAAGCATAAAAATGAATACCCCATTGAACAAAGCTTTTAACATAATTAGCAGTTAATCCTCTATAAAAGGCAGGAATACCGCCCTCATATTTATATATTTTTTTAATAGCATCAATAGTGTTATTATAACGAGGAACGGTATTATCAAATTGTTGTAATTGTAAACGGCGACGTACCAAATCAGTAGGATAACTAATAGTTAAAGCACTGACTCCGGCGAGACCACCACTTAAAGGTGAATTAGGGAATATAGTATTATATTTATCTTGAAAGTAAAATAAAAATCCCGAAAATGTCCCAAATCCCAACAAACTAGGATAAAAACCTTGATATAATTGTCTAATTGAATTTTTCCGTAAAACGTCATAAATACCATTAAATTTATTTTTATTGGTTTGTAAGCATAAATAACTACGTGTAGTTTCTAATGGATATATAATTCCAATTGAAAAAGCACCAGATATAATACCCGATGTTAATTTATTATTGATATTATCATTAATTTTAGAATAAATTGCATAATTTATAGAATATTGTGGAACACCTTTAATAAGATTTACACCATTTCCTTTCCATAAATATCTAATACCTTCTTTTTTTACAACATCTGTTAAAGTTGAATTAGGTATAAAACTATTTTGTCTTTGAAGCCTCCATAATTCTAATGGAGCTGAACCAGTTTTTGATATTATTGAAGAACAAGCAGAAACAGTAAAATTTTGCAAAAAATCCCTCATTTCTATATATAAAAATATATTATATTTATATATATTTACATGAATAAAATTTTAAAATCTATCTTGAGTAATCGTGAAATAAAATATAGTATACCAATATTACTAGTTATTTTAGGTTATTTTTTATTTTTTTATAAATCAAAAGGAGAAAAAAGAGAAGATAAATTAATAATTGCGTTGAAACATTCTATAATAGCATATATTATAGCTATTTGTGCAAAATATGATTTAATACTATTACCTCCTTTATTAGTATTTATATTTTCTTATTATTTTCATGAATGGGCTTAATCAGGTAAAACACCATACACACATACATTCACCTATTGATGTAATTATTAATCCAACTATTGATAATAAAATTAATGCTATTACAATCATTAAACATCCTAACAATCCTATTAACACAAAAAATGCAAAATCTACCCAATAAGCCCCCCAAGGAAAAATTAACCAACTCACGGTTCTACCTATAAATATACCAACAGTAATAGCCATAACAAGAAATAGCATATTACACGCAAATGCACAACATAATTTATCCCATAATTTAATAGTATAAATATTACTTGTATAACAAGGTGAATGGTAATAAAATTTTAAAATGAACCAATATCGTAGTGTAAATTTTTTATAGTATATTTTTAATGGATTAAAATAACAATTTGTTATGAATGGTCTATAATTATCAGCCAAAATATTTAAATGATTATGTTCCCATCTAGGAAGATCTTGGTCCCTTAATTGTCCTATTTCTTCAATGTTTAATATTTCTTCTATATCAATTACTTCTGATTCTGGTATTTTAGAAGCTATTAAATTTATATTAATATTTCTACAAGCAGGACATTTACCATTAAAATCATTATTCTGTTTTATTTTATCAATACATTCATAACATAAAACATAATTACATTTATCTATTGGACAAAATAGTATAGATGTATTTTCAGATAAACAACAAGAACAATTACCGCTTTCATATGGTACTATTTTATCATTCATAATAAAAAAAATATATTATTTTTATATTATTTTTTTTATTTCATTCCAGTAATTGTTGTAATGAACCTTTAAATTTATTAAATACAGTTGTTGGCCAATTTCCAGGTGTTGATATGCGTTGAAACAATATATATTTAAATTCATCTGGCATACTTCTAATCCACATTTTATAAGATTCATATTGACTTCTTTGTGCATCATTTAATCCTTGATAATCATATGAAGCTTTAAGAATTATGGATGGTTTTTCTTGTATTATATTATGATAAATAACAGGTGTTAATGGTATTTCTTTAAATTCTTCTTTATATGGTATATTATTATAACCATAATAACAATAGCCAACACCACCACATTTTTCAGGTGTTATATTCCACGGATCGACAATAAAACCACACATTAGATGTTGTAGATGCCAATCTTCTCTATTTCCAAGAATCCCTTTGAATTTAATATATATTTTTGAAGCTTGTTCAGTTGTTAAACCTTTATTTAACTTAATGATTTGATGTAATAATTTGCATACATTACTATATGCATTTTTTTTTTCTGCTTCACCAACTTTATTATAATTATCTAATATTAATTCAATACCTTTCAAAAAGCCATTTCTTCTAGATATTTTATATTCTTTTATTTGTTCATCTAATTCTTTTAACCTATATTTTACTTTAATACCTGGTTTGTCCATTATTTTTTCATATTCAGTTGGATATTTATCAGCAAAACAACCACTACAAAGATTATTAAATGACGGAGATGTATAAAAGACATTACAATTACATAAAGTAGATGGAATATCCTCTTCTGGATTATTTATATTAACCAAAGGAGATTGATTATTTAAAGTATTTTGCTCGTGCATTGTATTTTGTATTAATAAAGAACTCATTTTATACTCAAATTGTAATGTATTTTTTTTTTATTCAATTTTATAAATATATTAAATATAATCTTAAATTTATATTTAATGAATAATATGAGTGATATGAATTATACCAAGATATACGAATATGTCAAAAAAAATAATTATTTATTAGTATATCCAGATGAATCTATTAAATTATATAAATCATTAAGGGAAATAGAAAGAGATATATTAGTGTCAACTAGTTCTATATCTAGAGCATTAAAAGAAGAAAATTATTGTATTGTTAAATCATCAACAACAGAATTTACATATTTTATTAAAAAATTATTGTGATTCACAATATTGTCTTCTTAAAACCCATCCTGTCTTACGAGCTAAATATCTATCGTAACTCCCGTGTTTTTTATCAACACCAGAACCATTGTCAGTTACTCGACCTTTATTACCTTTAATAGTGCAACATTTATCGTTTTTGGCAGGTAATTTATCACCCGGACCACCAACATTAGATATACCTTTGTTATTGGGACAATTATTAGAAACTATATTATTTTGATTTTCAGCATCACTCTTTGTAACAGCGAATGATTTTTTAGAATATATATAAGAAGAAGAATTTGTAGATTTTTTTGGTTTTGAATTCATCA
>CEVW01020828.1_pt1 | contig 14967 bp, 16 predicted proteins | sample 427061 | NCBI WGS metagenome assembly CEVW01 (sample SAMEA2623774, study PRJEB7988) | marine metagenome | biome: marine biome (ENVO:00000447); feature: surface water layer (ENVO:00002042); material: "saline water (ENVO:00002010), including plankton (ENVO:xxxxxxxx)" | depth 5 m
AAAAACAACTACTAAAGCAAAAACAACTACTAAAGCAAAAACAACCCGAAAAAAAACAAAAAACTAGACTAACTTCAATTTTTATTCAAAACAATATTTATTCATCTAATGAATAGAACATTGTACCTTGGAACCTTTGATTTTATCTGCAGCAACAATTGAAAATTTTATTGCTCCTAGAAAATCTACTTCTAGAAAAGGTGAAAATGGAATTGTTCTAGTTGTTGGTGGAAGTTATATTTACCATGGTGCACCTGTTTTGTCTTCACTTGCTGCATTAAGGTCTGGAACTGATTTAGTCTATACTTGTGTTCCAAAAATCAATGTCACATCAACTCGTTCTATATCTCCTAATCTTATTGTAATTCCTTTAGTTGATCAAAAATTAACTCTTGGTGCAGTAAAGAAACTAGTTGGTGCATTACCTCGTAATTTACATTCAGCAACAATTGGAATGGGTCTTGCAATCCAAGACAAAAATTCTTTACTGTATCTTGTAAAATCTCTGTTAGATAGAGATGTTCGATTGTCTTTAGATGCTAGTGCATTAATTCCTGAAGTGTTGCCTATTTTAGCAAACAAAAATGTTGTAGTAACTCCTCATGCTGGAGAATTTAAAAGATTATTTGGAGAGATTCTTTCAGATTCAACTTCTGAAAGAATTAACTTGGTTGAACAAAATGCTTTGAAATATGGTATTACTATTTTGTTAAAAGGTCCTACTGACATCATTTCTGATGGCAATGTCACTTATCTTTGTGAAAAAAATACTCCTGCAATGACTGTTGGAGGAACTGGTGATGTATTGTCTGGATTAGTTGCAGGATTGTTGTCAAATAATAGAAATTGTTTGGAATCTGCAGCTTCTGCAAGTTTTATTTGCAGTCTAGCTGGAAAAGAAATTCAATCTAAACTGGGACTACATATCACATCTATGGATTTAATTGATGAACTTCCTAATGTAATGAAGCCTTTTGATAAGATAATCTGATGACTATGAATGTCTTAAAACATGTAGATAATCATATGGATGATCTAATTTCAGATCTTCAGAAATTAATTCAACAACCTAGTGTTTCAGCTAAAAATGAGGGAATTGAAGAATGTGCAAAATTAGTTAAAAAATTATTAAAATCATCTGGTGTGAAATCTGAAATTTTACGATTGAAAAAAGGTGTTGCTCCAATAGTATTTGGTGAAATTAAATCAAAATCAAATCCTGGGAAAACTTTGATGTTTTACAATCATTATGATGTTCAGCCTGCTGAACCTTTTGATTTATGGGATGACCCTCCTTTTAGTGGAGTAAGAAAAGGAAATAAAATTTTTGGACGAGGCTCTACAGATGATAAAGGTGAATTGATTACTAGAATTAAAGCAGTTGAGGCATGCTTGAAATCAACTGGTGATGTTCCATGTAATATCAAATTTGTAATTGAAGGTGAAGAAGAAACTGGTAGTGCTCATATTGAAGAATATTTGAAAAAATATCAAAAAAAATTTTCAAATGATGGTGTGATATGGGAATTCGGATATGTTGATGCTAAAAACAGGCCCATCATTGGTTTAGGGATGAAGGGATTGTTATTTGTAGAACTATCTGTCCAAGAATCTATTAGAGATGCTCATTCTAGTTTAGCTGTTTTAATTAAAAATCCTGCATGGAGATTGATTGAAGCTATCAAAACATTACGTGATTCTAATGGCAAAATTCTCATTAAAGATTGGTATGATGAAGTTGTTCCATTTTCAAAAAAGGATTTAAAATTAATTTCACAAGAACCATTTGATCAAAATGTTTTCAAAAAAGAATTTGGAATTGATTCTTTTGTAGGTAATAAAAAAAATCTTGATGCAAAAAAGGCTCTAGTTGGTGATGCTACTTGCAATATTGCAGGATTTGTATCGGGTTATACTGGGGATGGTGCTAAAACTGTTCTTCCCGGTAGTGCTTTAGTAAAAATTGATTTTAGATTAATTCCTAAAATGGATCCTAAAAAACAAGTTATTCGATTAAAAAAACATCTAAAATCACATGGGTTTTCTGATGTAAAAATTAAAATTTTTCATGGAGAGGCTGCGGCAAGAACTGATTCTGCTCATCCTTTTGTATCTCAAGTAAAGACTGCTGCAGATAAAGCGTTTGGAAAATCTATTTTGAATGTTTCAAATGCTGGAACTGGTCCAATGTATCCTTTTGTTGATATTTTGAAATCTCCTTGTATTTCGATTGGTAGTACGTATATGTTTTCTAGAATTCATTCCCCAAATGAATTTGCACGTGTTGATTTGTTAAAGAAGACTACAAAGTGTATTTGTCTAATTATGGAAAATTTTGGAAAAAATTAATGAAGACATCTGGGAATTTTTTTAATTATTTGTGATAATGATATTCTTCCTGGTCCTGCAACAATGATTACTAATGCCACTGCAAGTAAAATTAGATCAAATTCAATGCCTTTGTCGCCTGTAATGCTTTGAGCTCCTTTGACATGAAATATTGCACCTACCATAATTATTGAAATTATTGATGCTGAAATTCTATTCAAAACTCCGATAATTAACAAAATTCCTGGTATCACTTCTGCCAATGCAATAATTATTGCTAATTCTCCTGGAATTCCCATCGATGAGATCCATGAAACAAATCCTTCATTACCAAATTTGCTATATCCATGAAGTATGAAAATTACTCCCATTGCTAATCTTAATCCAAAAAATACTGTATCATTCAAAATTTTTTCTTTAATTTCGGCAGTGGCCATTAACAAAATTCCTATATCTTATTTTCATTAAAAGCCTCTGGTTTGTTTCATTGATACACTATCTATTTTTGTAAATTCATTATGCGTATGATCTATTGTTTTTAAATTTTAGGCTTGAATTTGATCTGTATTGTAGAAAGCCCTTTATTATGTGACAAAATTATTTTAAATATGTCCATGTATATGCCAGGTGCAACTGCTGTTGGAGTTACTTTTGATGGTGGTGTAGTTTTTGCTAGTGAAAAAAGGATCGCATTTGGAAACTTTCTTGTTAGTAAAACAACAAAGAAAACTTTCTCTATTACTGATAAAGTGGGCGCAACCTGTGCTGGTCTTGTTGCAGACATGCAAATCTTAACTTTACAAATATCTGCTTTAGCAAAGATTAGAAAAATGGATATCAAAAGAGATGTTCCACCAAACACTGTTGCTAAAATGATGTCAAATATGATGTATGAAAGAAGATACTTTCCATTATTGACTCAAGTGATTGTTGGTGGTGTAGTTGATAAACCAATTATGTATACTCTTGATCCTTTGGGTTCTGTATTGCCTGATGATTATGCTGCAGTTGGTACCGGTGCTGAAATGGCATTGGGTGTTTTAGATCCTCAATTCAAAGAAAATATGACAAAAGATGAGGCTGTTACTTTGGCAAAACATGCAGTTAGAGCAGCATCATTGAGAGACTCTGCAAGTGGTGATGGATTAGATGTTCTAATTATTACTAAAGATGGTACTGAAGAATTTACTGAAAGTATAAAGTAATTCTAAATTAATCGTAAATCGTTTTACCTGTTTCCCAAAATTTATCTGAAATGTAGTGTAAGTTTTGTATCACTTCTCCTTTTTCCATATTTTCTAATTCTGCACTTGATACAACTGATTTTCCTACTGCAAGAAATTTGTGATGTGTTTCTTCTACAATGCATACTAGTTTATCTTTTTCAAATTCTGTAAATTTCTTGATTCCTGGTCTCATCAGATTTGCTCCTTTACACATGAATTTCACTGCACCCATATCCACTTCTACATTGGGAAATTTTTCTAAAATTTTTGTTTCAGATAAGAATGGCAGATAATCCTCTTCTATTTTTAAAATTTTTAATCCGTCACCTGTAATTATTTGAGCGTCGTTTAAAATCTGATGAACTCTTACGTTTTTCATTTTAGGAAATTCCATATTCCATTCTTGTGATATTTTTTTAAGCAGTGCTGATGTCTCACTTTTTGAAATTAAATTTGATTTCAATTTTTTGCAATCTCTTGTCTGATATCAAGCAGATCTCTTAAGATGGAACTTGCAGTTTCTGTTCCTCCTGCTCCTTTTCCAATAATTGTTTGGGTTCCTGAATGCTCTGATGTAAATGCAATTGCATTCAATGTCCCATTCACTCCTAAAGGATCATCTTTTGGAATTTCTTTTGGACTAACCATTAACTCCTTGTCACAAGAAGCAATTAATTTCAATACTGAATTATTCTTTTCTGCTTTTTTAATATCTTCAATTGTTACTTTTCTAATGCCTATGCATTTGATGTCTGGCATAGTTACTTTCATTCCCATTATCCAATTTGCAAGAATAACTAATTTTGCTGCAGCATCTAATCCATCCAGGTCTAAGGATTCATCTGCTTCAACATACCCTTTGTCTTTTGCATCTTTTAATGCTTCATCAAATGATAAACCTGTAGCCATATTTGATAAAATGTAATTTGTTGTACCGTTAAGAATTCCTGCAAACGATGTGATTTTTTCCCCTCTTAAACTATTTTTAGCATAATCCAATATTGGAGTACCTCCTCCAACTGTTCCGCTGAATTTGAACATTACTTGATTATATGTTGCTAATTCCATCAGTGATGGAAATGCTAATGCTAATGGGCCTTTGTTTACTGATATAACATGCATTCCTTTTTTCATTGCAGTTGTTATGTGTGTCATACCTGGTTCGGCATCTTTGTAATTACTGGCAGTTGTTTCAATTAATACATCTGCTTCAACATTTTTCAAAATTTCATTACCTTTCATAGAATTATTTTTTTCTGAGTAATTTTTTACTGTTCCAAATTTTTCTTTTACTTGTATCAGTTTATTTAATTCTAATCCTGATTGATCAATGGCACTACCTTTACTATCAAATACTGCTAGTACTCGTGGTTTTAATCCATATTTGGAATACAATTCTTCTTCTCTTGACTCAAATAATTTTATTAAACTCTGAGCAACTACTCCAAAACCACATAGTATGATTCTCATATCTCTATCTCCTGATAATTCTCATTATTGTAGTTCATATTATTTCTCTTTGATTCCTTAACCTTAATTGTGTTTTATTAATAATTTTTGAATAGAATTTAGTTGAAAAAATGATTAATTTCAAGATTGGTTTGTGTATTATTCATCTTTTTCATGTTTCAATGAAACTGAATTGATACAATATCTTTGATTTGTAGGCTTGGGACCATCATCAAATACATGTCCTAAATGTGAACCACATTTTTTACAATTAACCTCTGTTCTTACCATTCCATAGTCTGTATCTGAAAGATATTCTATGTTATCTTCTGAAACTGGTTGCCAAAAACTAGGCCATCCTGATCCTGAATCAAATTTTGAATCTGATGAAAAAAGTTTCTCACCGCAGCAAACACATTTGAAAAATCCTTCTAATTTGGATTCATTGTACTTACCTGAAAATGGTGGTTCAGTTCCGTGATTAATACAAATTTCATATTGTTCTGGAGTTAATTCTTTTTTCCATTCTTCTGGATCTTTTTGAACTTTTTCTGTCATGATTTGTGTATGTTTTGATATTATTATAATATTATTTTATTTCTTGATTTTTTTCCTTTTTTCTTCAGTTCTTTTTTCTGCTTCAAATCTTTCTAGATCGTATTCTTTTAAATCTACAAATTTCATAATTTTACTTAGATTTGGATGTACTTTGTTAATTTCATTGTACATATTTTGTGCAACTCTTCTATAATCAATATGTCCCTGAGGAATTGTTCTTAATTCAATTAAATGACATGCTTCTCTTAGATTTAATTTCATAAAATATGGATAATTATATGCAAAATTTACTACGTACTGACTTTGTTCTGGAAATTTATTTCTAATTTTCTCAAAAGTTTTTTTAGTATTATTCATGCATTCTTTGAAATCTTTTTCTAAACCAAGTATTTTGATTTCATTTGGTAATACATATCCATGATCTGTTGTAAGTAATTGTCTTTCTAATGTGAGTGCTCTATGTCTGTGAAAATCTCTAAACATTCCAAAATTATTACACAAATCAAATGTATAGTATGTATTTTCAAATGCACGTGATGGTCTATGTCTTCTGTTAGTTCTTATTTTTGCAAATTCATTTATTATTTTAATTTTTTTTGACTTGGACATTTTTTTAACTTGTTGCATAATGTTTTGATATGATGTACTAGGTGATTGTTCATACATAATTGAAGTGATAATTTTATCTAATGCCTGTTTTTCTGTTTCATAGTCTACAATTTTTGTAATCGTACCAACTTTTGGAGTTGATTTAATTTCTTTTAACGTGATGGCCTTTGATTTATTCTTAACATCCTTTAGATATTTTTGAAATGCTTTTCCATATTTGTCATCTGCTCGCCTAACAAATGACTTGATTGTTGTATCTAACTCTTTTTTGATTTTTGAGGCTAATTTTTGTTCTTCATCTAACTCAGATGAGCCTAATATTGTAAGTAGATATTCAAATGCTCTTCCATTACCTGTAATGCCAACATTGGTTAGTGTTGATGATGGAAGTAATCCTCGCAAAATATCTAATGCTTTTGCTTTTGTTGAACCTTTGTAAATCATATTTGCAGATTTAATGTCTGATTCATTTTTCAATTTAGAAAATAATTTTTCTTTTTTATCTGTTGAATCCTTAAAACTATATTTTTCAATTGGATATTTTTCTCTAATGTATTCTATCATTGGTTCTATGTTATTTGAATATGTTTCAAACGAAAAATTACAACTATCTTCATATTCATTTGCAAATTTTGAATTCATGATTTTCTCATCTCTGTAGAATCTGTATTTTCCATTTTCTTTTTTATTCCATGTTACATATCTTGATGATTTTTCTAAATATGATAGTCCTATTCTTCTATCTTCAATTTTTTTTACTGCTATGTTTGATAATCCTTCAATTGCAATTTGTGCTTCTCCTAATTCTGCTACTGAATCATCCCCGTACTCTAAAAGAACTCTATCATAGAATTCTTCACCTCTGTTTTTATTTTTTAAAAATTCATCCAAAAAAATTCTTCTCATACTTTTGTCGGTTCTGCTGTACCTTGACATTAGTGCACCACGATCAACTTGTCGTGGTGTAATTATTGCAAAAACATTGTCTTCTGTATTTGAAAAGTGATCTGATAGAGTTTTCTTTTCAATACTTGAAAATTCTGACAACATGAATAAATTATTTCACAATTATAATACTCTATTTCTTTTTTCCAATTTGAATTAGATCGGGAGTCTTGTCTTTATTTTTATCATTTCCTTTACTTTGCCATCTTAACAATACTTCTTTGAATCCAGCTGCATCAGCTTCATTTTCTGTATACATTATTGTGGTAACCCAAAAACCTCCTTTTGCGGTTTTTCCACCAATTGAATTCATCCAGAAATCATTTGGTAATCCTTCCATTGCTTTATTGTCAGGCTCTTTAACTGCTGCATCCCATCTACTTGCTACAAAGCTTAGAATTTGATTAAGTTCTTCTCTTTGAATCATATTTTTACTAAAAAAACTCTAAATTTTAAAATTGCTCTTGAGCCCACTATTGAGATTTTGTGAATTTAATCTTACTAAAACTAAAAACATTTCTTACACTTTGTCGGTTATACAAATCTCATTAGTCATTACCATGACAAACGACGATATCGAAATAATCGGTAAAAACGTCAAAGACATGTACGGAACATTCATGGGTAAAGTCGTAGGAACAATCACTGAAATTGACGGTAGTATTCAATCCGTTGGTATTGACTGCGGTTCTCAAGGATTACAACAAATCCAATTTGAGCAACTTGTAGTTCAAGGTGAAAATGTAATTTTCATTCCAAAATGGAGATTAGATTCCCAAAGACTAATTCGTGAAAAACAACTTACTCTACGTCGTCTAAAAGCATTGATGGATATTGTTTCAGAAAATGATGATATGAAAGCAGATGCAGAAATCATTCATGAAAAATACAAGTTCAAACTTGCAACATTAGATGAAATGGAGAGTGAAATCAAATCTAAACTTGAGGAAAGATTGATTGAGTTGGATACACAAATGAAATCTGCAAAGATGTTATCATTTGATGCAAAAGTACAATTCAAAAGCAATGAAATCTCTGAGGCAACATTTGAAACTGTGAAATCATGCACAACTGAGGTAATTGAGCATGTAACACATGAACAATCTGAAATTTCAAATGTAAAGAGTAGAATTGCTGATTTAGAATTGGAAGTGCAAGAGATAACTGCTCCTGCAGAAAAAAATATTCAAGAATCTGCCGTTACATATCTGGAGACTCCTGAACCACAACAAGTGATTCAAACAATACTTCCAGAAGCACCAACAGAACCAATCGTAACACCTTCTGAACCAATTGAAGCTCAAGTATCCCCTATGCCAGAGCCACCAACTGAATCTGAAGTGACATTTGCATTTCCAGAACCACCACAACAGGTGACATCAGAAACATCACATGACGACAACGATAATGATTGGCTTGCTAGAATGGAAGCACAATAATTTTTTTAATTTATTTTTTTAACATTTAAAAAAATCTAATTTCATACACTTTTTGTTGTCTGAAAAATATGAGATTGGATTAGGTAACAATAATGTGGATGTACGCAAAGAGGCACAATCTGATTTTATCTCTTTTTGGGATAAACAGGCTCATAATCTGACTTGGTTTAGTCCTTGGGAGCGTACTCTTGATTGGAATTCTCCATTTGCTAAATGGTTTGTAGGTGGCAAAATTAACGCTTCATACAATACTTTAGACATACACCAGACAACAAAATCTCAAAAACCTGCAATTTTTTGGGAAGGTGAAAATGGAGATTCTAAAACATATACCTATGGGGATTTATTTCAAGAAGTACAAAAATTTGCAAATGTGTTAAAATCCCTTGGAGTTGAAAAAGGGGATCGTGTGACAATTTATCTTCCAATGGTTCCTGAATTGCCTATTGCAATGCTTGCATGTGCAAGAATTGGTGCCATCCATACTGTGATATTTTCAGGATTTAGTGCCGCATCAATTAAAGATAGAATTGATGATTCAAAGTCTAAAATTGTAATTACTGCTGATGGTGGTTTTAGACGAGGAAAAATTGTTAAACTAAAAGAAGTAATTGACGACGCAATAAAGGATTTTGAATTTGTAAAAAATGTTATTGTGTTGGAGAGAACAAAAAATGAAATTACTATTTCGTCTAAAGATAAACTCTGGACTGAATTGATGCAAAATGTTTCTGATTCATGTGATGCTGAAAAGTTAGACAGTGATCATCCTCTTTACATATTATACACTTCAGGTACTACTGGAAAACCTAAAGGAGTTTTACATGAAACTGGTGGATACCTAACTCATTTACATTCTACATTTCAATGGGCATTTGACATAAAAGATTCTGATGTCTTTTTTTGTACTGCTGATATTGGATGGGTGACTGGCCATAGCTATGTAGTTTATGCTCCACTACTTCACGGTGCAACACAAGTGATGTATGAAGGAGCACCAGATTTTCCTGACATGTCTAGAATGTGGGAGATTTTGCAAAAATACAAAGTTTCTATTTTCTATACTACTCCGACAGCACTTCGAATGTTTATGAAATTTGGGGATCAAATTCCTAATTCTTTTGATTTGTCTTCTCTACGTTTACTTGGAACTGTCGGTGAACCGATTAACCCTGAGGTATGGAAATGGTACTACAAAGTAATTGGAAAAGAAAAATGTCCTATTATTGATACATGGTGGCAAACAGAAACTGGTGGTATGATGATTTCTTCATTACCTGGACTGGAGACAATACCTTTGAAGCCTGGTTCTGGAACTTTGCCTATTCCTGGTGTAGAAATTTCTGTAGTTGATGAATTTGGAAGTGAAGTTCCTCCTAATACCAAAGGCTATCTAATAATTCGAAATCCTTGGCCAGGAATGCTTCCAACGTTATGGGGTGATGATGAAAAATACAAGACAGTTTACTGGTCAAAATACGCTGATTGTTACTATGCAGGTGATTATGCAGTTAAAGATGAAGATGGATATTTTTGGATTTTAGGACGTGCTGATGACGTTTTAAAAATTGCTGGTCATAGAATTGGAACTGCAGAATTAGAAAGTTGTATTGTTTCAAATGATAATGTAGCTGAATCTGCCGTATGTGGAATTCCTGATGAAATTAAAGGTGATGTAATTATTGCATTTGTTGTTTTAAAAGAAAATATTTCAACTGATAAATCCATTTTAGAAAAAGATCTTTTTAATCAAATTAGAAATGACATTGGTGCAATTGCCACTCCTAAACAAATCTATTTTGTACCTAAACTTCCCAAAACTCGAAGTGGAAAAATTATGCGACGGTTGTTAAAATCTATTGGTAGTGGTGATAGTATTGGAGATACTAGTACTTTGGATGATATTTCTGCAGTTACAGAAATTCAAAAAATTGTTGAAGAAAACTCTTAAAAAATTATTTTAATTGTTTTAAATTTATTTTTAATAACATTTCAAACATTTGTTTTAGTCCTTCATATTCTGATTTTGACTCTTTATCTAATTGTTCATATTCATTTTCTTTAATTTCTTTTAATTTTTTATCTGATTCTTCAAAAAATTGTTCATATTTTTCAATATTCTCATCGGTCATTTTTGTTAAATCAAAAATTACTGTATTACTTCCAATCAAATTTTTATTTTCATCATAAAGACTTGTTGCTTGTAATAATCCTGAAAATGTACTTTTGTCTTGTCTGATAAATGTAATTTTTCTATCCGTTACTTTGCCTGTTTCAAACCAAATCTTTAGTGAATCATTCATTGATTCCCATGATTCTTTTGGTACATGTTCAAAAATTGGTTTGCCTAAAATCTCTGATTTTGCATATCCTAAATTTGCTGCATATGTTGAATTACAGTCTAATATCATGCCTATAGAATTGATACGTCTCCACATTATTGGAGCATCCTTTAGGGTTTTTCTTGCTTCAGTTTGAGGCATTTCTTAAAATTAAATTAACTAGTTATTAAATCCAAATCTCTTAAAACCACTGATCTAGATTCTGACTCTTTTTTTCTAGGGCCTTTTTTAATCTGTTTAAAGTTGATTGAATTCTATCTTCAGAGAAGCTTCTTTCTTTAACTAAGTAATTTACAATACCCTCATAATTTACTTCATTGAATTTAATTTCCTCAACTTTAGCCACTTCTGGATTTAGGAAAATTTTTCTTATTTGTTCAAACTCAATTTCATTTAACTGCTCTTGAATTTGTGGTATGTCTTCGAGTCTTTTATGTTGTTTAATTAACTTCATTGCTGTTTTTGGACCAATTCTTTCAAATCCATTTGGATTAAAATCAGTTCCAATTAAAATTCCGACATCAATTAATTCTTCTCTACTCATTTGAATTGACTCAAGTGTTTTTTGAGTTTCAATAATTTCTGGAACAACATCAATGTATGTATTTCTATTTGGAATTTTTCTTCTACCACTACTTGTAAAATTTCTTACTAGTTTTTTTGCACCACATAAAATTGAATCATAATCTTGACTTGCTGAAGCATAAGCCTGTCCTGTGTTGGTAAGATGTGCTGCAGTTGCTTCCCCCTCAGATGGTGCTTCGATGTATGGAATTCCAAAATGAGTTAAAAATTCTTTTGATTCTTTTACCATCCCATCTTTCATACTGGTAGTTTGTTGTGCAAATTTTCTTGCATCCTCTAGATTTCCTTCTGAAATTGCTTTTTCATATTTTACAGTTGCATCTTTTTTTATTTGCTTCCTGCGTTCAATTTCTGCTGTTTTTAGTGATGGTGGTTTTCCATCAAAAACATAGACTGGTTTAATTCCTAGAGATAGAAAATTCACATTTCTGTAAAGTAATCCGCTCAGATGGCTAGTTATTCTACCTTCTGAATCTGTCAACTGTAATCCATCTGGACCTCTGATGCTTGCTAAGAATTGATAAATTGCATTGTATGCATCAATTGCTATTACTTTATTTGAAAATGCTTCAAGTGTTGTTTTATCTCGAATTACCAAATCCTTTAGATTTAATCCCATACTTCATTTTGGTCAATTTGTAGTATTTTGTCTTTATCCTTTAATATCGATCAAATTTGTGTTATTTATTGTGAAAATTTCTGATATCCCCTTGGAATTGACAGATAAAATTTTTCAAATAAAATTTAATCCTGATCAAACTATTAAAAAAATTACTTCATATTTTCCATTAACTGAATATGAATGTAAGATGATTAATTCCATCTCTGAGCAAGATAATTTTTCTAATTTTAATTCCATTTTTTCTGATACTGTTACTGATGAAGAATGGAATAAAACTAAGGATCAAATCAAACAAAAATTTCAAAGCGAACTTTTTGATATAGATGATCAGACTTAGTTTTACCCATTTGTTTTATTATGAAGATTATTCTAGATTTATTGCCGGGGTAGCCAAGTGGTAAGGCGGCTGTCTCGAAAACAGCTACGTGAAAACGTGCAGGGGTTCGAATCCCTTTCCCGGCGTTCAATTATTAATTTAATTTTTTATTTGTAATTTTATCTAATTTTAAAAATAATCTAAAAGTGTTTTTTGTCGAATCATATCTATGATTTTGCCATTCTTAATCCATTCATTTTTACTGACACTTGTTTTTGCTGATGCAATTTCTAATGCTTGATTGAAATTTGTGGCATTTTGTGGGCTGTTCTTCATAGCTTCTCTAACTCCTTCACGAACTTGCCATACTCCTACAGGAATAGCATATTCTGGTCTAATTTCTCTAAAAATTAAGACTCCTGCCTGAATTTTGTTTTTTAAAAGATACTCTGAAACAGCTAATTTAGCAGCAAAATATGCTCCTGCAATATGTGGTGGATGATTAATTCCTCGTGCATCCTCATTATCTGATCCAAATCCTAAGATACCATTTGAATACCATGCCTCAACCATTTCAAAAATCCATCTATGTGGAAACAAAATTATTGAAAAAATATTTCCTAGGTGTTCATATGTAAAAATTTTTGATATATCTATAATGTCATTTTCTAACACTTCATCAACTATTGATTTTGATATAATGTCATCTGTTGCAGTAATACTCCACTTTGTTGGAACTAGTTTTCTTTTTTTGCCTAACATTCCGATACTGAAACACTTTTGAATTTTTGAAATTTCTATTCCAGAATTGTATAGTTTTAAAACTGCATCTTCTGCTTTCATATCTTTGTCATAAAATATTTTTTCAATTGGTTTAGTTGATGTACTACCTGAAAAGTTTGCAGATTTTATTTCCCCTATTGGACCAAATGGAGCACTTTCACCGTCAATTGAAATATTTGATGATACTTTTTTGTTAAATATCAAATCTAAATCAGTTGGCTTAGATGACATTGTAACTTCTTGAAGATTTTCAATGTATCTTCCTTCTGTTTGTTCAATTGGAATTTTTTGAATTCCTCTTACTAGGTTCAAACGAAAATTAATAATTTCTTCTAATGTTTTTCCTTTCCATTTTTCTGGATTATCTAATAACTCTGTATTGCCGTGAATTGGTGGAACCATTGGACCTACAAACACTTTTGGATAATTGTGTGATCCTACAAAAACTGATGGTGGACTAGTTCCGCTAATTGAATCTGAAGAGAATAAATTTCCATATTTTGATAATGATTCATGCCATTTGGATAAAATTGATCGTCTAATATCTTGAGAGTCTGATGACATGTTTATTGTGCCTAAAATATGCCTATTAACTTGACTAATTTTAAAAATCTAACAATTTTTTATAAAATATTTAATGTTTGAATGTTTTAGAAGAAAATATGACTGTTGAAAGAATTGTTTCTTTTTTGCCTAGTGCAACAGAATTACTTTATGAATTTGATGTGGCAGATAAATTATTTGGTGTAACACATGAATGTAAATATCCTGAAGGTGCAAAATTAAAGCCTCAAGTAATTTCGTCTGTAATAAATTCTGATGATTTGACTAGTAATGAAATCAATACTGTTACTTGTACATTATTAAATGAAGGAAAAAATATTTTTGAATTAAATAAAAAAAATCTGCTAGATGCAAACCCTGATTTGATTATTTCACAAGAAACATGTGAAGTTTGTGCTGCATATACAAATCAAGTTAAATCTGCATTAGATATTCTACCAAAAAAACCTGAATTATTCTCAATGGATCCACATAATCTCAAAGAAATAATTCAATCTGTTACAAAGTTAGGTCAAATTTTAAACAAAGAAAAAAAATCTGTTCAAATAGTAAATTCTTTAGAAAAAAGAATTCAATACATCCAAAATTCTGAAAAAAAAACAATGCCTAAAGTATTAGCAATTGAATGGATTGAACCTTTTTTTACTGCTGGTCATTGGATTCCTCAAATGATTGAATTTGCTGGTGGAATTAATTTAATTAGTAAAACCGGTGATCATTCTAGACGTATGGATATGGATGAGGTGATACGTTCTGATCCTGATATAATTATCTTAATGCCCTGTGGATTTGATACTGATAGAACCGTCTCAGAATATGGGTCTATTTTGTCCAATAACTCTGCCTGGAATTCACTAAAATCTGTTAAAAATAATCAAATCTATGCTGTAGATGCAAATTCATTTTTTAGTAAACCCAGTATTAGGACAATAGATGGATTAGAAATTTTAGCAAAAATCATCCAACCTGAAAAATTTGAAAATTTGATCGTTCCTGATAATTCCTTTTCAAAAATTTCTTAAGAATTACTTTATGTATGATAAAATTCTACGTTTTGTATGGTTAGAGCTAAATTAACTGAAAAACAAAAAGAAAAAGCAAAAAAAGAACAAAAAACACGAGCAGAACAATCTCGGGCTGCTCGAAGAAGCGGAAAAAGTATGAAAACTGAAGGAAAAGTTACAAAATCTACTTCAAAAGC
>CEVW01030075.1_pt1 | contig 14886 bp, 17 predicted proteins | sample 427061 | NCBI WGS metagenome assembly CEVW01 (sample SAMEA2623774, study PRJEB7988) | marine metagenome | biome: marine biome (ENVO:00000447); feature: surface water layer (ENVO:00002042); material: "saline water (ENVO:00002010), including plankton (ENVO:xxxxxxxx)" | depth 5 m
TCAAGCACAGCAACGCTGGGCTGTGCAAACGCGCAAGCAACTAGCGCCACAGGTAGAAGTGATCGTAAATATTTTTTCTTAATCATTTTTTTCTCCACATCAAATAAACAAAGCCTACAATTTGATATATTTTACTGACAATAACACAACATAAAATATTTCAAATAAAATTTATACATACTACTGCATAAATACGCATTTATTAGTGCAGTTTAACTATTTAATCAAATACAAGATTAAATTAACTAATGGAATATAGGTAGGTTGCTAGATTAATCGTGTGATTCAGGTCAAACTTTTTCCGAATGCGATAACAGTGACTTTCAACAGAACGAACAGAGAGACCTAGCTCAGTTGCGATCGATTTTGTATTGTAACCGGATCTAAGATAAACACACACTTTAATTTGTGCTTGCGTTAATTCTGGATGTTTTTTTGAAAGATCGCTTACGAATCCTCCATTATCACGCTCAAAGCGTGAAAAAAAAGAAATCCAATTTTGATCGGAGGTTGCAGAATTCATACACAAAGGTATTAATGTATGACGCGTATGAAAATACTGCATTAACACGCATTTAATTTATGCGAAATATGGCATTAAACAGGATGAGGCACGGTTTTTGTCAGTTCTATATCATGAATGAACTGGTGAAGAGATGTGTCACGCTTTAGGTTTAGTTTCTTTCGAAGTCGATACCGCCTGCTTTCGATCGATCGAACAGATAGGCCAGTCATATGAGCAATTTCTTTAGTGGTTTGTCCTGAGCGAAGATAAGCGCATATACGTAAATCGGGAATGGTTAACGATCTATTTAGACCTGCAAGTTGCTCTAAAAAACCAGGGTATGATTTGTTGAAATGCTTTTGGAACTCATCCCAGTCGCTTGATTCGGTTGTAGCATCCTTAAGTTTTGATCGCAAAGGATTTAATAAATATTTTGATTCTGAATCTGAAAGAAATTGAGATGCATAATTGATATCCTTTTTAATGGATTCGATCATTTCATTTTTTTCCATGATGGAGGTGCTCACGTAGCGCAGCTCTCTTTCAGTGGATTTGAGTTCAAGTTCAGCGACAAGCTTACTTTGTTCGGCGATTATTTTTTGCTGCTCTGCTGTAATATACTGATTGCGAATAGTCGATGCTATCAGTACGAATATTACAAGCCCTACAAAGGATAAAACGATGAACTGGCGCCGCTGCTCTTGGGACTCTTTAATAGCTTCCTCGCTAATTCGTAGCTGCTCGCGAAGCTCCATATTGATGAGGAGATTGCGATTCTCTGCTGACACTTTTTCTTGATTGATCAATAAAAGCTGTTCGTTTGTTTTTAATACCCCTTCTTCGTTACCAGCTTTAGCTAAAACCATCTTTTTTGTTTGAAGCAGTTGCTCTTTTTGTCGAGATAGACCCTGATTTTCTGCAATAAAAAGACCTTGATCTATATCAAGAATCGCTGCATCTAGATCATTGAGTTCATGGCGCATTTTCGCGCTTGCACCAAGCATATCAGTTAATTCTATCGGAAGGTTTTTGTAGAAGTCTTTCGCTCGTTTAAAAAAATAATTCATTCGATCTTTGTTGCCCTGCTTATAGTTGAGTTCCGCTTGAAATTGCATGCTCATACCTAGGTAGCGATTTTTATTTTCTTCGGATGCTCCAAATTGTTCAACGGAAGTATTAAACAATTTTTCTACCATTTTCTCAGAACTGTCGCAATACATAGATACCTCTGAAAATTTATTCCTAGTTAGAGCAAGATTTGCTAAATGCAAGTAGGAATGAGCGAGATCATCGAATTGCATACGTTCCCGTCTATATTTTAAGCCGTCATTAAAAAATTCTTTTGCAGTATCGTAATCGCCTCGAGCTTCAGCGATCATTGCAAGGTTGTTTTTGCACACCGCCATACCCTGAAGCCTATCAGAGCGCCTTCTGGGATTTAGTTTTATATCTTCACTCTTTGAAAGTGCATAAAAATTATTATAGGATTCTGTATAGGACTCTTCAGCCTTATCGTACAGCCCTTGCGCAAAATAAACATTGCCAATACTCACTTGCAGCCAAGGAGGAACAGACCCAAGAACCTCATTAAACATTTCCTCTGCTTGAGAAAAATAATCTAGAGTGGGGCCAGTTAAGCCCTTGATATGATAGATCTGCCCTAAGGCAGCAAATGTTGCTGCGCGCAATCGATTTGGTTTTTTTACAGGATATTTCTCGAGGATTTCAAATGCGAACTTTTCTGCTTCATTGGGATTAACAAACTTGATAAGATTTATAGAATCACGAATAGCGTCCCTGTTTTCCACTGTAAAGTAATTGTCATTTTGCGATGCGGATACAGAGATGCCTACTCCGATTGCAATTAAATTCAGAGATAATCCTTTAATGAATTTAGTATATATGGTCAAAATATAAATGCGTGGTTATGCAGTAGTTTCTATCACTGCAAAATTACGTATTATTTTACATAATTTTATACTAGTTTCTTATTAATCGAGGTAAGTAAATAATGTTGACTAAATACGCAGATACGTTAAAAAGACGCGGTCTAGATACATGCTCGTCGCAGATTTTAGCTGATGTTTTGGAAAGTTTTCCAAAGGCCATATCGGTCAAGCAGCTAGCGCATAATACTGGCAAAACTGAAAAATATATTAAAAGTAAAGTGCGAGCGATGAAGCGCGATGAGGTTCCAATAAAGCTAAGGCGTGGTTCTCGTAATAATTATGTTGAAACGAGCCTTTTTGAGCCGGTGCATTGGATTTTAAAAGAAAAAGAAAATGCTGAAATGGCCTTAGAAGATCTAAACTCGATCAAACTTAACGGTGATCCATCCGTCAATAAGAAAAAAAGAATTGTAAAGCGCATCTATAAAGAATATCTCAGGGATATGAACGATTTGATTGATAGATGGTATTCTCTGCGATTGATACAATCACTTAAAGACGATTAATTTCTCAATTATATTTCTTTATGCCTCTGGATTGCTGTGATCCAACCTGTTTCCTAATCAAAAACTAAATTTCCAAAAGACCATTAAGCATTCATGCATTGAATGTGTTAATTTAATTTAATGGATACAATTAAGAGAAAAGACTTAAGCACTGAAAAGCAAAATACTGCATCGTTGAATATTGATGAGCTGTCGACATTTCACATATTGGAATTGATAAACAATGAAGATGCTTCCATATCAAAAAAAATCACTACTGCACTAGCAGATGTTGAGAAAACAGTAGATATATGTATTCAATCTTTAAAGTCTAATGGTCGTGTATTCTATATCGGAGCTGGTACATCCGGTCGGCTTGGGGTTCTTGATGCATCTGAAATTCCACCTACATTTTCCGCGCCCAATGATTTATTTACTGGCATTATTGCAGGAGGAGATAAAGCATTAAAAAGTTCTATTGAGGGGGCAGAAGACGATTCCAAGCAGGCGGTCAAAGACCTTAAGGCTAACGCGATAAAGAAAGGCGATGTATTGATCGGCATCAGTTCTAGTGGTGCAGCAAGATATGTTCAATCTGCGTTGGATTATGCTAAATCTATAGATGTTAAGACCGTTTATGTGATATGCAATAAAACGCCTTATTTAAAATCCGATACGGATGTATTGATTGCACTAGAAACTGGTCCTGAGATAATTACGGGCTCTACTAGAATGAAAGCCGGTACGGCTACAAAAATGGTCTTAAATATGATCTCTACCGCAACGATGATAAAGCTTGGGAAGGTTTATGGTAATCTCATGGTCGATCTGATGGCGGTGAATGAGAAGTTGATTGATAGAGGATGTAGAATAATATCTCAGCTTACAAATGCGGATGAAGTAACAGCAAAGCAAGCCTTAGTTAGCTCTAGCATGTCTGTAAAAACCGCCATAGTTATGATTTATCATTCCGTAGACTTCGATAAGGCTAAAAAAATTATCGAAGATAATGACGGCATGCTTAGAAAAATAATTCCATGACATTTGCATCTCTCACGAACGATGAATTATTTAAACAGTGCAGAATCGACACTTTTCGTTCAAGCGGAAAAGGAGGGCAGCACGCAAATAAAACTGATAGCGCTATTAGGCTTACGCACATACCTACCGGATTAATTGTTGTATGTCAAGATGAGAGAAGTCAGTTTAGAAATAAAGAGATTGCAATTAAACGGTTGAGAAGCAAGCTGAAAACTCTAGAGAAGAAAAGAAAAAAACGAATTCCAACCCGCCCTACAACTGCATCCAACAAAAGGAGAATGCTTTCAAAAAAGATGCAATCAGAAAAAAAAGAATTGCGAAAAAAACCAAAAACAGATGATTAGAATTGCAGTAATTTCATTGCTATTTAAAAGGTCGCTATGGAAGTAAATAAATATATTTTTAGAGAATATGACATTAGGGGGAAAGTAAAAGATGATTTTCCTCCGGAAGTAGTTCTAAATCTCGGCAAGGCTTTCGGTACATTTATCAAAAGGTCTGGTGGCCAAGAAATTGCTCTGAGTGGAGACGTTAGATTGTCTACCCCAAGCCTGATCGAGCAATTTAAAGCAGGAGTTTTATCTACAGGGGTCGATGTAATCAATATAGGAATAATGCCTACACCTGTAAATTATTATTCTATGTTCAAATTAGATGTTGCTGGAGCAGTTCAAATCACTGGCAGCCATAATCCTCCAGAGTTTAATGGATTTAAAATGTCTCGAAACAAGAAATCTGTTTTTGGCGAATCGATCCAAGACCTAAGAGCAATTATTGAAAAAGAGGATTTTGAAAATGGCGAGGGAGATGAAGCACCATATAATATATTGCGAGATTACAAAAAGATGATAAGTTCAAAAATTGAACTTGATAAAAGATTGAATGTAGTTCTGGATTGTGGGAATGCAGCTGGAGCAGTATGCGCTCCAGAAATATTCCGGAATTTTAATATTGACCTTGAAGAGCTATATTGCAATGTTGATGGCACATTTCCTAATCATCACCCGGACCCAACTGTTGAGGAAAATCTTCAAGACTTAATTGAAAAAATGAAAACGGGAAAATTTGATGTTGGCATTGCATTTGACGGTGATGCTGATAGAATAGGAGTGGTTGATGAAAAAGGTGGTGTAATATGGGCAGACCAGCTAATGGCACTTTTTCTTCCTGAAATAATTGACCCAGGAGATGAAATACTCTTTGACGTAAAATGCTCAAAGTCCTTAGAAGAAATGATAATTAAATATGGCGGTAAGCCTGTCATGTGGAAAACAGGTCACTCTTTAGTGAAGCAGAAAATGCTTGATCTGAACTGTAAGTTTGGAGGAGAAATGAGCGGACATATCTTTTTTGCTGATGATTATTTTGGATTTGATGATGGTATATATGTTGCCGCTAGATTACTTCAGACCTTGTCAAGGTCCTCTAAAACGCTTTCTGAACTTAAAGATGAGCTGCCTAAATACTTTTCAACTCCAGAGATGCGTCTTGAAGCAAAGTCAGACGAGGACAAGTTTAGAATTTCTGAAATAGCAGTTAAGTATTTTACCGATAACTATAATTGCTCAACGGTAGATGGCGTTAGAATTAATTTTGATGAAGGATGGGGGCTAGTGAGAGCATCAAACACTCAACCGGTGATAGTCTGTAGGTTTGAAGCAACGAGTATTGAAAAAATGGATGAATATAAAAATTTAGTCATATCAAAATTAAATGAGTTTGGTGAGTTAAGATTTGATGTCGGTCACTAATACCTTTGAAGAGCATATTCAATTCATTCAGTCGCAGACCAACAAGGCTCTTGCAAAGATTTCGCCTAAATTAAATTCTTCTAAATACTTTTACGACCCAATTGATTATGTAATCAAGGGTGAAGGAAAAAGGCTTCGACCAGTCCTGGTTCATTTATCTGGGCAAGCATATGACGCTCAACCAGATGATCTTATGAAGCTTGGTATCGCCGTTGAATTATTACATAACTTTTCTCTGGTGCATGATGATATCATGGATAATGATAGTATGCGCCACGGACAGCCTTCAGTTCACTATAAATGGGATATCCCAACAGCTATTTTAGCTGGGGACGGACTTTTTACATTAGCGCAGTTATCACTAATAGGTTTGGATACCTATATATTTCAACGTTTCAATGAAGTTGCGCTTGAAGTTTGCGAAGGTCAGGGTATGGATAAAGAATATGAAAACGATCATTCAATTGATATGGATGACTATATTCAAATGATAGGTAAAAAAACTGCATGTTTTCTTGGTATGTGCTCTGAGCTAGGTGCAGTGTTAGGAGGCGCATCAAAACAGGAGGCAAGCAATATATATAAGTTTGGCTATTTTCTTGGGCTAGCGTTTCAAATCAAAGATGATTATCTTGAGATTTTTGGCAATGAAGAATCAATGGGAAAGAGCCTTGGAAGCGATATTGATGAAAATAAGCAAACTATCCTTGCTATAGTGGCTCGTAAAATCAATACGAAAGATTGGGATGGTTTTTTAAAGAAAACCAGAAAATTTGAAGACTACAAAAATTATTTTGAATCTAGTGGGGTTAAAAAAGAAGTTGAAAGCCTAGTAGAATCAAATGTAGAAAAAGCATTAACTGGGCTAAGTATGATTTCAGATGATAAATCAGTTCAGCTTAATAAATACGCAAATCTTATTTTAAATAGGGAATTTTAATGAAGATAGATAAATCAATTGATATAAGCGATATGTTTCAATCTATTTATGACTTTCCATCGCAGATGAAAGATGCAAAATCAATAGGGGAAAATATAAACCTTAAAAATAAATATAGTGAGGCACAAAATATAGTCGTTTGTGGTATGGGGGGCTCTGCCATTGGAGGAGATCTATCAAAGGCGCTTCTTAAAAATTCGTTAAAATTACCCTTAATTGTAAACAGAAACTATGAATTGCCTAACTGGGTAAACAGTAGCTCTATAGTAATATGCTCCTCTTATTCAGGTAATACAGAAGAATCTTTAAATGCATACCATAATGCTATTGCTAAAGGAGCAAAAGTAATTGGAATCACTACCGGAGGGGAACTTTCTTCTCTTCTTAGTAAAAATAACAATGACAAAGTTGAAATACCTTCAGGTTTGCAACCTAGAGCTGCCGTAGCGTATTCATTTATACCTCTTTTATATTTATTGAAAAAATTAAACTTAACTGATGACAAAGTGATAAGTGACATTGGGACAGCTATTGATACACTTAAAATCGCTAGAAATTCATATTCTGAGAGTATTGATAAAAACCCAACATTTAATCTTGCTCAAAATATATATAATACTCTTCCGATAATCTATGGTGAGGATGGATCAACTTCAGCTATTGCGTTACGATGGAAAGGTCAATTTTGTGAAAATTCAAAGATGCTTGCTTATCATAATGATATCCCTGAAATGAATCATAATGAAATTGTAGGCTGGCAAGAAAATCCAGAGATTTTAAAGAGAATCTCCATTCTTTGGATTTCTGATAAATCTATCAATTCAAGAAACTCATTACGAATTGATACTTCTAAAGATATAATTGACAACATACCTTTTTTTCAAAAGAAAATAGAGATCGACGGTCAAAATTTTACCGAAAGATTTATCCATCTGTTGCATTTTGGCGATTGGGTTAGCTATTGGTGCGCATTACTTCATTCTACTGACCCAAGCCCTGTAAAGAAAATTGATAAATTAAAAAAAATATTATCTGAAAAAAGTTGAATTAGGTTAATTACATATATAACTTTTATCATGCCTACTCAAATGATTCCTGTTAAAATAAAAAAAATTTCTTATTACCATCCAAGTAGAAGCTATGCAGTAATTCTAGAAGAAATTGATGGTGATAGAAATTTACCTGTCCTTGTTGGAGCTTATGAGGCGCAATCTATTGCTATGGCAATGGAATTTGTTGAAACACCGAGACCTCTTACCCACGACTTAATCGTAAATATGATTAATGAAATAAATAGCAAGATATCTTCAATTAAAATAACCAAAGTAGAAGATGGAATTTATTTTTCTTGCATCAATATTGATTCAAAGGTGTTAGGTAGAAAGAGCATTGATTCAAGACCAAGTGATGCGCTTGCAATTGCACTTAGAATTCATGCACCGATTTTAGTTGCTGAGGAGGTAATGAAAGAGGCTATTGTTTGGGAGGAAGACTCGTTAATTATTGAAGATGAAATTAAGCAATCACCTGAGATGAAAGTTCTTGAACAGCAACTTCAAAAAGCTATCGACAAAGAACAGTATGAAATAGCTGCACGAATAAGAGATAAGATAAAAGATATTGACAGTTAATCGTTAATTGAATCAATTGCTAGTTGAGCAGCTTGCTGCTCTGCAGTTTTCTTGTTTGACCCTATACCGCTTGGGTAATAATCATTTCCAATTTTAACTTTTACTTCAAATAGTTTTTTATGCTCTGGCCCCGAAACGTTGGACACAAGAAACTTAGGGTTTTCCATATGTTTTAAATGGCAAAGCTCGATCAATTTGCCCTTATAGTTAACAGATTCCCATGCTAGCTCCCGATGAGACCACACTGTGGATATAATAACTTTTTTTGCAGACTTAATACCTCCATCTAGATAAATTGCACCAATTAGAGCCTCGTAAAGGTTTGCTGCTTGTTTTAGCGCAATTTTATCTTGAGATAGATCAACATTTTGCTCAATCTTGATATAGTCCAATAGATTTAACAATTGCCCCATTGTGGAAAGAAAAGATTTTTGAACTAACGCAGACCTTTTTTGAGTTAGAATACCTTCGTCACCTTCTGGAAATTCTCTCATCAATTCTCTGCTAACCACAATATCAATAACCGCGTCACCAAGAAATTCTAATCTTTCATAATTTTCTCTAGGCTTTGTAGATATTGATCTATGCGAAAAAGCCTGATCTAAATACGACTTATTCTTAAATCGATATCCACATTTTTGCTCTATTTGAGTTAACGTTTTATGTTTAAATAAGGAGCCAAAGAATGACAAAATAGTGATCAGTCGTTGTCCCATTTTTTGAAGACTATAACAGCGTTGTGCCCTCCAAAACCAAAAGAATTAGACATAGCAGCATCAATTTGAATTTTCTCAGCTTTGTTAGGAACATAATTGAGCGTGCAGTCCGGGTCTTCATTTTCATAGTTTATTGTGGGAGGAGCTATATTTTCATTAATTGCTTTAACGCAAGCAACAGCTTCAAGGGCACCGCTAGCACCCAAAGCATGCCCAATCATTGATTTTGTTGAACTCACCCTAAGCTTTGCTGAATCGTTACCAAATAAAGAGGAAATAGCAGCAGATTCAGTTTTATCATTAAATGGAGTGGAGGTTCCATGGGCATTGATGTAATTAACGTCCTTTGTAGATATCCTGGCATCTTTAATAGCAAGTTTCATTGCTTTTATTGCGCCTTTACCACCCTCTGAGGGCTGAGTTATATGATATGCGTCATCTGTTGCTCCATAGCCAGCAAGCTCAGCCAGAATAGTAGCATTACGTTTTTTTGCATGCTCCTCTTCTTCAAGGACAAGAGCAGCAGCTCCTTCTCCAAGTACAAAGCCATCCCTTTCAAGGTCGAATGGACGACTTGCAGATTCCGGAGAATCGTTTCTTGTTGAAAGAGCTTTTATGTTTGCAAAGCCTGAGATAGTCAATCCGGTAATACTTGCTTCAGATCCTCCAGTAATCATTATATCAGCATCACCATATTGAATGGTTCTCGCTGCACATCCAATTGCATCCGTTCCAGATGCGCAGGCAGAAATTACGGTATGATTTGGACCTTTTAATCCAAATTTTATTGCAAGATTACCAGATGCTATATTTGGAATAAATCGTGGCACAAAGAAAGGAGATACTCTTCTTTGCCCTCTTTGAGAATAAACACCATGTTCCTTCTCAAGAGTTTGAATACCTCCAATTCCAGTTCCAATTATGACACCTATTCTGTCAAGATCTTCTTTTTCTAAATCTAATTCAGATCTAGATATAGCTTCCTCAGCAGAAACCATATGATAAATTGTGAAAGGGTCTAGTTTTCGAATATCCTTTCTATTAAAGTATGTCAATGGGTCAAAATCTTTTAACTCACCTGCAATTCTAACATTAAGATTTTCTGCGTCAAAACTTTTGATTTTTCTAATTCCACTTTTACCGGAAATTATAGCATCCCAATACTCTGAAAGTGTATTTCCATTTGGAGCAAGTGCTCCAAGCCCTGTTACGACAACCTTTCTTTTTGGTGACATTTTTACTTGTTTGAGTCTAGATAGTCTATAGCTGCCTGAACTGTTGTGATCTTTTCAGCATCATCATCTGGTATCTCAATTCCAAATTCTTCTTCAAGCTGCATAATTAATTCAACAGTATCAAGTGAATCTGCACCCAGATCATCAACGAATGAGGCTTCCGAGTTGATTTTTTCTTCATCAACCCCAAGTTTATCTATGATAATGTCCTTAACTTTGTCAAATGTTGACATATGTATTCTCCTTTTATTTAAAATTTAGTGATTAATTAAAATGATGTCATCCCGCCATCAATAGCTAATGTTTGACCTGTTATGTAACCTGCCTCATCGGAAGCAAGGTAAAGTACTGCTGTTGCTATATCAGTTGGTTTACCGATACGACCTAAAGGTATTTGTTCAAATAAATTTTCTTTAACTGTTTCTTGGAGATCTTCAACCATATCTGTTTCAATATATCCTGGCGCAATCGTATTTACTGTAATATTCCGTGAGGCAAGTTCTTTAGAAACTGCCTTCCCTAATCCAATTACTCCAGCTTTTGATGCAGCGTAATTAGCTTGACCGGGATTTCCAATTAAACCCACTATTGAAGAAATATTTATTATTCTTCCATATTTTTGTTTCATCATCTGTCTCGAAACAGCTTTAATACCATTAAAAACACCTTTTAAGTTAATATTAATAACTTTATCCCAATCTGATTCAGACATTCTCATAATAAGATTATCCTTAGTAACACCTGCATTATTTACTAGAATATCTACTTGATTGAATTTTGAGACAGTGTCATCGATAAGCTTTTTAAAGTCATTAAAATTAGACACATCGCAAGCGAAAGAGGAAGCTGAGAATCCTTCATCGTTTAGTTTATTTGAAACTTTTAACAAATCATCCAAAGACCTGCTCACGCAAACCACGTGCGCACCAGATTTTGATATATTTTGAGCAACGGATTTACCTATGCCTTTTGAAGCTCCAGTTACAATTGCAACTTTATTTTTTAAATTAAACATGGCCTAAATTTAATATATCTTGATGTGTTTCTGCACCATACATATTTAAAGAGGAATCAATCCTTTTTGAAAGCCCTTGAAGCACTTTTCCAGGACCAATTTCAATTCCTACTGTAATTCCATTCGATATCATCCCTTGAATCGATTTATACCAAAGCACTGGGCTAATCAATTGTCTTACCAAAGATTGAGGAATATCATTTTTATTATCTATTGGAAAGCTGGTTGTATTTGAATATACAGGAAAAATTGGATTAGAAAATTTTACATTCTTAATAAATTCATCTAGTTGTTCTTTTGCTGGATTCATCAGAGGCGAATGAAAGGCTCCACTTACATTTAGCTTAATTACCTTAAGAGCTCCTGCCTCAACAATCTTAGGGGCGATATCTTCTATTGCAGAGCTGTCGCCTGAAATAACTGCTTGAGTAGGAGAGTTGTAATTTGCGACACATGCCTGACCTTTTGAGTATTTAATACAAATGTCTTCTAATATTTTTTCGTCAATACCAATTACCGCTGCCATTGAACCTGGTCTATCTAACCCTGCTTTGTGCATCGAGCTTGCACGAATTTTTACTAATCTAAGACCATTTTCAAAATTCAAGGATCTTGCTATAGCATACGCTGAAACTTCTCCAACACTGTGACCAGCGATACATTTTGGTTTTAGGCCATTATTGATCAATAGATTGCCAACTATAAAGCTAGCAATAAATATAGCAGGTTGAGTATGAATCGTTTCTGTCAACAGTTCTTTAGGCCCAGAAAACATTATATTTTTTATATCATAATCCAGAATATCGCACGCTAAGTCAATATGCTCTTTTGCAAAATTACTTTGGCTGTACAAATCCTTACACATTCCAACTTTTTGAGAAGCTTGACCAGGGCATAGGAGCGCTACTTTTTGAGAATTTATGACCATTTAATCAACATGCTTCCCCATGTAAAACCACCTCCAAAAGCAGCAAACAATACCAGGTCATTTTTTTCTAACATTTTTGCTTCCACCGCATCATCTAATGCAATAGGGATAGTTCCGGCAGTAGTATTTCCATACTTATTTATATTTACAAGAACTTGTTCTTCTGAAAGGCCGCAGCGTTTTGCAGCAGCGTCTATAATACGCTTGTTGGCCTGATGCGGAATAAATAGCTTAAGATCTTTGCCTTGTATGTTATTATTATCTAGGATTTCTTTACTTACATCAGCCATATTTTTAACTGCAAACTTAAAAACTGTCTTTCCATCTTGATAAACATAGTGCATTTTTTTATCAATCGTTTCTTTGCTGGCTGGTCTTAAACTTCCTCCAGCGGGTACTGTTAAATATTTATGCCCACTTCCATCCGCAAGCAAAATTGAATCTAATACACCGCAATCATCATCAGATGGCTCTAAAAGAACACCTCCAGCTCCATCACCAAAAATTACACACGTGTTTCTATCAGTATAATCGATAATTGAGCTCATAGTATCTGCACCAATTACAATCACATTTTTATATTTTCCAGATTCAACAAGTTTTGCTCCAGTTTCCATAGCATAAACAAATCCAGTACAAGCAGCAACGATATCATAGCCCCATGCATTTTTAGCTCCAATTTTATCTTGCACAAGGGCTGCAGTTGAAACAACAGGAACGTCAGGCGTACTTGTTGCAACTAGTATTAAATCTATTTCATCTGGGTTTTTGTCAGATTTTTTCATGAGCTCCAGAGCAACCTCTTTGCACATATCCGAAGTTGCTTCACCATCACCAACTAAATGCCTTTTTTCAATACCAGTTCGTGACAGTATCCATTCATCAGATGTATCAACCATTTTTTCTAGATCTAGGTTGGTTAAAGTCTTCTTGGGAAGATATTTTGCAGTAGAAGTAATTTTAGCTTTCACTTATTGGCTCCAGATGTTCATTGATTCCTTTTGAAATATCATCAATTAAGTTTTCATTGATAGATTTTTGCGCTAATAAAATAGAATTCATAAATGCCTTTGATGAAGATGCTCCATGACACACTATTGAAATTCCATTAACACCTAAAAGAGGCGTACCTCCATGCTCTTCGTAATCATACTTATTTCTAATTTCATCAAGCGCAGGTTGAATCATTTGCGCACCTATCTTGTAACGCGCTTTACTTAAAATCTTCTTTTTAATCATTTCTGCAAAGGACAATACCCATCCTTCAGCAAATTTTATTATAGTATTTCCAACAAAACCATCGCAAACCAAAACATCAGCTTCACAAACAAAAATATTTCTACTTTCAATATTTCCAACAAAATTCGGCAATTCTTTTTTTAGTAATAAATATGTCTCTTGATAAAGCTCTGACCCTTTTGAAGGCTCTTCACCAATATTCATAAGACCAATTTTTGGGTTTTTAATACCCTCAACATGATCAAGATATACAGATGACATTATTGCAAATTGAAGCATATTCTCAGGTGATGCATCAGGGTTTGCTCCAACGTCACATAGAATTTTTCCACCAGATAATCCAGAAAAAAATGCACTTAAAGCTGGGCGCTTCACATGAGGAATTCTACCTAATGTTAAAAGGGAGGTAGCCAATTGGGCTCCAGTATTACCTGCGCTAATAAAAGCATCAGCTTTATTTTCTTTTAAAAGCCTAATACCCTTAACCATAGATGAGTCAGGCTTAGATTTAATCACTTTAGATGCTCTATCACTGCTTGTAATTTTTTCTGAAGCGTGTAAAACGCTAACTCTTTCTGACTTGAAGCCACCTAATTCTTTTTTTATTTTTAATTCATCGCCAATTAAAATAATTTTTAAGTTGAAAAGATTATTTTTTAAGGCTTTAATAGCTCCCTGTACTGGAGCATGGGGAGCGTTATCGCCGCCCATAACATCTAAAGCTATATACATTTAATTGTAAAGTTATTCCGTTACAGAAATAATTGCTTTTCCTTTATAGTATCCGCAATATGAGCAGATTCTATGTGGAATTTTAGGCTGGCCACATTGTGGGCATGACGAAGTGCTTACCGCAGTAGCTTTATAATGTGTTCTACGTTTTCTACCTCGGGCTTTTGATTGCCTTCTTTTAGGTAATGCCATTTTTTACTCCAAATTTTATTTAATTAAACTTTTGAGTTCTTTAAACTTATTCATAGAAGAATTATCTTTGCACCTACACCGATTTAGGTTTAAATCTAGACCGCATGAAGGACATAAACCTTTACAGTCATCCCTGCAAAGACTTTTTATGGGTTTTTCTACTTCAATTACATCATGTAAAATACTACTTAAATCAACAAAATCATCAGAGATAGTAAACTTTAAAACATCAAAGCTATTTTCCCTTACAATATCCTTATTGTTAGTTAGTAAGATATTTAATGTAGTTTTAATATGTTTTTCGTTTTCACTTAAACATCTATCACATAAAAATTTAGTATTACAAAAAACATTGCCATAAATACGATAACCTGTTGATGTTTTGTCACAAGATAAAACACACTTAATTCTATCTTTAACATTTTTAATTCCCAGGCTTTCTGATTCAACTAAAAATTGCTTATTATTTAGTCCGGAATCTAATTCAGTGCGATATAATTTCATTTTATTATTATAATTATTTTTTT
>CEVW01004013.1_pt1 | contig 14700 bp, 15 predicted proteins | sample 427061 | NCBI WGS metagenome assembly CEVW01 (sample SAMEA2623774, study PRJEB7988) | marine metagenome | biome: marine biome (ENVO:00000447); feature: surface water layer (ENVO:00002042); material: "saline water (ENVO:00002010), including plankton (ENVO:xxxxxxxx)" | depth 5 m
ATGGAGCAACAATGTCATATCCCACAATTATCAATAAGATATTATTGACCTTTTACGTATTGCCACTATTAGGTAGCTATTTAGAATCGGTTCTGAAAGGTTTTAAATATTTCATTGAGACAGGGTCGTCTGTATCAAAAAATCAATTTGGTAATAACTCGTTATTCTCTAATAATTAATGATAGTCTATTTCAATAAAATAGATAAAACACAAGTATAGGTTATTAGAATGCAATCAAGAGATCCAGATTAATGTTGCTCTTGCTACATTTTATGGCTTCCTCAATAATGGTTGGTGTTATTTGGGTGATTCAGCTTGTTCATTATCCTTCTTTTAACTACATAGAGAAACAAAGATATTCAAATTTCCAATCTTTTCACATGACGAGAATATCTTATGTGGTCATCCCTGTGATGCTGATTGAATTACTTACACTCGTTTTGTTAATATATAGTATGGATCAGATAAACATTGAACTGGTTCTTTCAGGCATTATTTTATTATTGATTTGGGTCATTACTGCTATTTTCTTTTCCGGTGCGCATCAGAAACTGACACTTGGCTATGACAAGTCTGTAGTAGGTAACCTAATACAAATGAACTGGTCAAGAACCTTATTGTGGACTTTTAGATTAATATTGTTGGTTTCGTGCTTCTAATATTGAATAAAGATACCCATGAGTAAACCATCAGACTCGTTTAATTTCATTCGCACTGGTACAGTTACACTAAACCGCACGGTTTTAGCTGCAATGACAAATAAACAAAGTCATAAAAATGGAATCTTATCTGATAGTGAGATCAATTGGCTTGTAAGGCGTGCAAAGGGAGGCTTCGGAATCATAACGACTGCGGCAACGCATGTTTCTAAGGATGGCCAGGCCTGGGATGGTGAATTTGGTGTTTTTGATGATATACATGTTGATAAACTGACTAAGTTGGCAACCCTTACCCATAATCATGATGCTCTGATTTTTGCCCAGTTATTTCATGGTGGTAGCCAGGCCTCACAAAGGCTTACCGGATCGGTACCTTTATCATCAAGTCGTATAAGCTCAAAAGGGTCTAATAATGGATTTGCTAGAGAAGCTTCAAATAAAGACATAGAAAGAATAATTGATGATTTCACATCTGCAGCCGTACGCTGTTCGGATGCTGGGTTTGATGGAGTAGAATTACATGGGGCACATGGATATCTCATATCACAATTCTTAGGGAGCAAGACAAACACTCGTTCAGATAAATGGGGTGGAAACTTGGAAAAGAGATCTCGCTTTCTGGTGGAGATATTTAATTCCATAAAGAATAATGTACCCGATTCATTTTTAGTAGGTATCAGAATATCACCTGAACTAAGGAGCTTGGGAATAGACTTGGAAGATTCCTTGAAACTTGGACGAAGTCTAAGCGATCTTGGAATAGATTATTTACATATTTCATGTTGGGATGCATTTAAAAGGTCTCAGGCTTACCCTCAGGATCCCAGGACGCTAACAGAATGGTTTGCTGAATGTAAGAATAAACTCGCTCCGATTATAAGTACGGGTAAGGTTTGGTCTACAAAAGATGCTCAAGCATTGATCATTCAAGGTGCGGATCTTATTGGTGTTGCGAGGGCAGGAATAGGGCATCCTGATTGGCCCAAGGGCATGTATGATTTGAACTATGATCCTCAAATGCCACCGTTTACAACAGCTCAGCTTGAGGAGGCACAGTTAAGTGTGAAATTCATTGACTATATGAGGAATTGGGAGGGTTTTGTTGTAGACTAAAGTTTAGGTAGAATTAGAGATGATAAATTGAAGAAATCTCGTGCTTTGAAAATTTTTCTACTATCTATGAATAAGACCATAATATCATTCTTCTTTACCATTGTTGCTTTCGGGCAAAACTTCACAACTATATCTGGAACCATAGAACAATTAGACCTAGCGGATTCATTATTTTCAAGAAATTGTCCTGAATATGTTGACTCATGTATCTATGTATGCGATGACGGTTCAATGAATCCGTGTCACCCTGAAGAACTTTATTCAATTGCAGTAGATACAACCGATGGTAGTGAGAGTTCCGATGGTAGTCGCTACAGAATATATTTTCCATGGACACATGAAGGAATGGCAGCAAATAAGTTCACAGTAACGGCCTCCTGGCCATGTCTCAGCCCTACCGCAGTGTATGCCAGCGGTGACTATGCTTACTGGGATATTTACGGGAATGCCGACTGCCCTGGTACTCTTCAAGGTTCAGTCTGGTATGGTGATGATTGTCAAGATGATGATGGGAACATCGGGTCTGAAGATTGTCAAGAGCTAGTAGGCAGATTTTGCTTTGTTGCTGGTGACACCCTTAGTTGGTCCGAAAATGCAGATCAAAGAGTAAGCACTGATGTCTGTGATGGTTGCTGGATGTCAGCTCCAGCCTGGAGTTATTATGATTCCATGTTATATGCAGACCCGCTATTGTCTCCTGGAGTTTGCGAAATGTTTGACCACTGTCATCATAGTAGCACAGATGATACACCATGCGGGATAGGTTATATGGATGGAATAGATACGTCTTCAATATCGATAGATGGCAACAATAACATTCTAGATGATTTTGAGATGATCAACTATCCAAATCCATTTAATCCTTCAACTGAGATAAGTTATAAATTGGATCATTACTCAAGTATAAATATTGCAATATATGATGTTAGGGGTATCCACATAAGAACATTATTTAATAAAGATCAACCTACTGGAAAGTATCTTGTGAAATGGGATGGTAGAAATGATAGGGGAGAAGAGGTCTCAGCGGGGATGTATATTTATTCATTGCAGAGTAATGACCGTATCCAAAGTAAAAAAATGATTTTACTAAGATAATGGTCATGTGAACTATAACTAAGTTAAATTTTATTTGAAATAAAAAGGGTAGAAATGTCTATTAAAATTTTAGCGCAACTTTCACATTTTATTACCATGATGTTTGGAATTGCTTTAGGTATGACCATTTGTTTGTTATATCAATACACAACCAAGATCTTCATTTTCGATCTTTCTCCTGTCATCCTTTTAATTGTCTTGGTCAGTGGTCTATTGAGAGGGTATACCCTGATCTTATGGAAAAAGAATAATTACGATGCAAAATTTTTCAATGATTAAGAAAGTCTTTGAATTCAAACTGATCAATTAACTAAAAACCAAAAGGGCTTATCATGCATTATAGAATAACAAAAGTATATCACGACGCAGATAAACGCGAGGCACTCACAGAGGTATTAAATAAAAAAAAGAAAATTCTAAAGGATTTTGAGGGTCTCAAAAGCGTTAGGATGGTTGCGGTCAGTGATACTGCTACCATAGCTGTCTCTGAGTATGAGACCGAAGATCAATTGAATGCAGTTGAACCTAGATTTCAAGAGGTAATGGTAGACCTGATGTCCCTAATGACCCAGCCACCAGAGGTACATAATGGTGATGTGTTTTGGGTTCATGAAAATTAATCTATTTTAAATTTTCAATAAAAGGCCCCACTTTTGTGGGGTTTTTTATTGGTCATTAGCCTTGTAGATTGTATTGAATAGAATGGAGATAATATGAAAAACTTGATCATACTAGCATCCTGCGTATTTCTAATGAATTGTGAGTCAGTCTCTTCAGAGGATTTCATGGTAGAATATCAAAGGGAGATCTGTGATAAATATTCTCTCTATGCAAAGAACAAGGACTTAGAAGGGCACCTATCTCTCTATACGGATGATGCCATGGTCAATAATAGTTCCGTTGAGCCGATCACCGGGAAAGATCAGATCAAGCAAAGTTTTTTGGATTGGTATGAAGGTACTAAAACCATTGACCATAGTGCCAAAGTTATTTCTGCAAAGGTATTTGGTAATGAGGCTTTTGCATATGGAACTTGGAGAGTCGATCAAATCATGAAAGATGGCACTCAAAGAATCGAAAGAGGGCACTGGTCTACTCATAATGTTAAAATTGGCAACAGTTGGAAAATGACCATTGACCACACCAATGATGCAGAATTTTATGAGAGTCGCAATAGTAACTAAACTGTCCAATGATAGTGGTCTGATAAGACAAATGTAGAAATATTGTCCTTTTGGTAAATAATGTGTAAAATCAGTTATCATTACGAGTGGTATGCGAAAGCAGGCCCACCAACCGATTTCAGATAAATCAGGAATACGGTGGTCAAGATCATCAGATCTAAATGAGCCTAGGAAAATAGGAAAGATAAAGCCGCCTGAGACAGCGGCTTTTTTATTTTTGGTATTTACTTGGAACTTTTTTTGGTACCATTCATTTGATATTGTATCCCAAGATAAAATAGCAGAGGGGAGAATCACTCTCCATTGTATTGAGCTGGTTCTTAGAGCCATCTTCTCTCTGCTATCCTTTCACCTTGATTTAAATTCTCATAATAGTTGGGTTTTATGTTTATAGGATACATCTTAGATTTCAATATGAATAATCGAATCCCTAAGCTATTTCGCAAGTTTGTTCCTTTTATCATAAATCTAACCATCCTACTTGGTGGAGATGAGGTCATCAATTTTCGACACCTTACTGTTGAAGACCACGGACTGTCAGAAAGTACCGTAAACGATGTATTTCAAGACTCTAGGGGTTATATGTGGATCAGTACAGATAACGGTTTAAATAGGTACGATGGTTATTCCATGGAATCTTATCAATACATGCACTATGATACATTATCTATTTCAAAGGGTGTTCCAAGATATATATTTGAAGATGAAAAAGGGAATGTATGGATTTCTACTAATGCTGGTATTATAAATAAACTAGATGTGGAAACTGGAAAATTCAAAAGAATAGATCCTATAACAGTTCCCAAATTGACCGGAATTATTGGAAACAATTCGTCCTTGATGCTTAAACAATTGCCGGATGGGCGATTTGTTTGTCCAATAGGTGGCTATCTTTTTTTAATGGATGAAGACGGAAGAAGTCTTGGAAATATTAAAGTAGTCCATGATTCAACATTCAAACAAGAATTTTACGAGCAACTCTCATTCATAACAAAAAATGAAAAACCTCTTTCAACCATTTTAAATCCAGGAAATCAGGTCAATGTTTCTAAAGAACTCATTATCGATAGCGAAGACAGCATTATCGTTATTTTAATGGGAGAGTATGAATTTTCAAATAATAATAATGGTCGGTTTGATTATGGATGGATTGAAGATTCACAAGGCAACAGAGTCTGGTCACCCTGGGATGAGGATACTACATATGCTGATTATGCTGGTGGATCTAAAGATAATAGATTAACAGTTCAGAAAATATTATTAGACAAAGGGAATTATAAACTTAGGTTTGTATCAGATGGGTACCATTCATATGAAAAATGGGCGCTTGTACCGCCAGATCATGAGGAGTTTTGGGGTATCGGTGTTTATGAAAATAAATTAAAAAAGAAACTTAGAAGAGATAAAGAGTATAGTGGCAGTGATTTTAAATGGGATCCTGTAGATATTGAAATTAATTCTGATGGAACAATGTGGATGTCAAACCGGTCTGGGATGGTTTTATTTGATTTTGATAAAGGTGTAGTTGATAGGTATAAAACTAAGTACGCAAGGGGGCTCCGCGCTATAATCAAAGATCCATACAATGAGAATTATCTATGGAGCTTGGGAAATGATGATATTCCTGGACTTTGTCGGTTTAATAGATCTACTGGAATGTTCAAATACTATGACATAGACCCTGATAAGTCAGATGAATTTGTTTTCAATCCAAATGGTCTTGAGTTCATGAATGAGGATGAGATATGGTTATGGGCTGGAGGCCAGGGAATACTAAGGTTCAATCATGAAACTGGCACTGCTCAGAGGTTGGTTCAAGATAGAGACGATGGAGATGCACTTAGGGATAATAGAATTAACTTTCTTTACAGGGATAAAGCAGGAGCAATGTGGGTGAGTACCTCAACAATGGGTATTAGTATCTATGATCCATACTACCAAAAATTTGGCCTGATTCCTTATAAACAGGGATTAATTAAGAATTCTTTTCCAAGTCCTAACATAAGCAATATGGGACTCCATTCAAACGGATCGATAATTTTTAACAATGGTGGTAGTTATTTCATTTTTGATCCTACAAAGAAGGAATTAAAAAAAGAAACCTTTGGGTTCCCTGAAAAATATTTAAATGGCGACTTTCATACTTCGGGATCGATAGCGTTCTTTACTAGTTGGGATAGAGAAAGTCGAATTAGAGTTGTTACAAAATATGATCTTCAAAATGGGAAAAAACTAGACCAATGGAAACAGAATAAAGCCGATGGAATGTGGAAGACTACCGTATGGGGTTGGCCAGTCGAAGAAGTTCTTTTTGATAGTAGGGAAATACTTTGGTTGGGATTCAATACTAGTAATACAATGAATGTTAAAATGAAGGATTCTGACATTTTCATTAACCGTTCTACCGATTTATCGATTTTTAGTGGACCTGAACTTGATCTAGCAACATTTATCCAAAAGGTCATAAAGGATCTACAGGGAGCTATACCAAAAACCTTTTATGAAGACTCAGATGGGGTATTATGGTTTGGAAAAGGAATGGGTCAGTTATTCAAGGTCAATATGGAAGATCGTAAAATAGATAAGTTTTTCCATGATCCTGAAGATTCTACCTCTATCCCTAGTGGAATGATCATATCCATGTCAGAAGATAGTCGAGATAATCTTTGGATCGGAACATGGCCAACAGGAATGGTAAGATTTAACAAGACCACAGGTTTGTCAAAAAGATACTATGAAAAAGATGGAGGATTGATTGACAATACGGTGAATGCAATCGTACCTGATGATGATGGATACCTTTGGATCTCAACAAAGAACGGGATATGCAGATTCAACCCAGTTACTGAAAAATTCTTGGATTATTATTATGCTGAAGACGGATTACAGAGCAATGAATTTTTATTTGATGGTGCTATTAAAGGGACTGATGGAACAATCTATTTCGGTGGTAGTAATGGGGTTAGCTATGTAGAGCCAGAGAAGATATTCAAAAATCCAAATCCGCCCATGATCGATATCTCCGCAGTTTATAAAGATGGCAAAAAAATAATTTTTGGTGAAGAGGCGACACATTCAAAAAAATTAGATGTTACCTACCGAGATAGAGGAATTGCATTTGATTTTAATGGCCTCAACTATACCAGGACAATGAAGAATCGGTATAAATATAGAATGATTGGATATGATCCAGACTGGATCGATGCAGGAGATAGAAGATTTACGAGTTATACAAACCTTCCACCAGGTGAGTATGTTTTTCAGGTAACTGGATCAAATAATGACGGACTTTGGAATGAAAATCCATCCAAAGTGGAGGTAACAGTATTTCCACCACCTTGGGCAACTTGGTGGGCCTACGCGATATACTTCGTACTGGCATCAGCAGGTATATATTCCTATTTACAGTATGTAAAAGAGAGGGATAAGAGAGAAAATGAGGAATTAAGAAAAACTGAAGAGCTTGAGCTTGCAAGGCAATTTCAACTCGACTTATTACCCTCTTACATTCCTAAACTTTCTGAATATGAGATCGCTGCAAAAATTGATACCGCCACTGAGGTAGGAGGAGATTATTATGATTTCTTTGAGCAATCAGATGGGAGTATTTATTTAGTCACCGGTGACGCGACAGGACACGGTATGACCGCTGGTATGATGGTCTCAATTACCAAGGCGGGTCTACATGGTATATCTCAGCCTGATACAAAAGATATCATGAATCAGTTAAATACAGTGATAAAAAACATAGATCTAGGACAAAATAGAATGGCATTGAACATAGGTCATTTGAAAAATGGATCCGTTGAATTTTCATCAGCGGGGATGCCACCGCTTTACATGTACAATTCCAAAGAGAAGAAGCTGAATGAAGTATTGCAAGTTGGACTTCCACTTGGTTCGCTGAAATCAGAAGACTATACATCGGATGTCTATGAATTCAATAGTGGAGATGTGATGATCTTCTTATCAGATGGTCTACCAGAAGCAACTAACACAAATGACGAGATGCTTGGATATGAGGCTGTTTATGACTGTATGCTTGAGAATATCGATCAAGAGCCACAAGAACTTCTTGATACGTTATCTAAGCTAGGTAGTGATTGGATAAAGGGAACTCAGTTAGACGATGACATAACCCTACTTGTTGTTAAAAAGAGATAGATAGTCTCCTTTTTTGATCATAGTATTCAAAGATGATAAAAAACCACTTTCTTGAAGTTTTAAGATGGGGTCTCCGACTTCATGGTATAGGACATTTAATTGAGGTTTTTTCTGCTATTGCTGAGGGGGCTTATATTACTGCGTCCATTGCATTTGTGTTCATATGTATAGAAATATTAGCGAGTTTTTACATACCTAAAGAGCATGTGCATCTAAAACCAATAAAATCTGATATCCATGATAAGTGTGATGACGTTTGAATCTATTGTTTAACAATTATTTGTAATTATAGTGCTTAGAACCTTTTTTATTCTTGCTACCCAAGTCATTCTACTTGCAAATTATTCAGATAGTGGTCCATATGAGGTGACTTCTTTTTCAACCAGCATCACCGTGACCAATGGAGAGATTTTAGACTATACTATTTTCAGTCCAGAAGAGGTTCAGTCATCAGTACATGTGCTTTTGGTCCATGGATTTTCAAGAGACATGAGTGTCCTTGCTGACCTTGCTCAACACTATGCAGGCTGGGGTATCTCAGTTGTGACCATGGAACTAATTCATTCTTCTATTTTTGATAATGACCCTTTACAGGATGCTATGGACCTGGGTGTCCTATCAGCCCATCTAAGTCAGGATGGGCCGATAATCTATGCGGGTCATTCATCTGGAGCAATGAGGGCAATTGTCTCTGCTGTTTATGATTCTAATGCAATTGCCATTCTAGGTCTAGATCTTACGGATGGTGCTTATGAGCAGACAGGTGGTGACTTTTTAGCACTGTCAAATGTTCCTTCATTATCGATTCCATTATGGGGTCTTCTAGCTGAGCCAAGCGATTGTAATGCATATGGTAATGGGCTTGATGTGTATCATGAGTCCAGTCATGGTAATGCCATCAGCATTACTGAGGCTGACCATTGTGACTTTGAATCACCAACTGATTTCCTATGTACCTTTTTATGTCAAGGTAGTAATAATCTATACTCTGAAGATGAAATAAATGACGTGATCTTAAGTCTTTCAACGTCCTATCTGTTGCATCACAGTGGAATTGAAATTGATGCGATCTCTATGTGGATGCCAGGCAGTGACTATTATGAAGGTTTGATCTCTGATGGTGCAATTCAACAATTAACGGAACTTGATATCGGTCAGGACCTATTCTTGCCGAGTGACATTACCCTATACCCTAATTATCCCAATCCATTTAATCCGTTTACAAATATTCCTTACGAGATAAAAAGTAATTCATATGTAAAAGTTATTATTACTAATGTTAGAGGGAGCTATATAAGAACTTTGATCAATGAATATCAATACTCAGGTAAATATTCTGTTCCTTGGAATGGAAAGGAAGATAGTGGGAATCCAGTTCCATCTGGAATTTACTTTTATACGATAAGCGTTGATGGATACCTTGAGACCAATAAAATGATCCTAATAAAATAGACTTAGGCCCTACTAAATATTTTTGTTTATTTATTTGTTTTAAATTTGTTTAAATCAAAATGGGGTTAAGTATGCAGCATCAGAATTGGTCTTGTCCTAAATGCCAGCATGATAATTATGAGGTTGGTGAGATCAGAGTAGCAGGGAGTTTTTGGCAAAAGATATTCAATGTGCAGAGAACTAAGTTCAGTTCAGTTAGTTGTGTCAGGTGTAGTTACACTGAATTCTTTAAGGGTGGGAGTGTATCTAAATTGGCGGATATCTTCGATTTCTTTACTACCTAGTTGATAATAAAGTCATTGTATTTTTTGTTTGTGTTTTAAGTGTTATGTTTGTGCCTGAAAAAATTTTGCTTAATAACGATAAAGGTATATATATGAAAAATATTCTCATTTTTTCGATTATTGCATTTTCTATATCCTGTTCGGGGTCAAAAGAAAAATTCCTTCATCCTGAAGTTGTATCTCCAGACATCTATGAGGTTCTACTTGATAATGAGGATGTAAAGGTCATGATGGTTACTTTTGAGGCTGGACAAGGCGATGAGACACACGACCATAATCCCATGACCTTTCATGTTATAAAAGGTGGGAAAGCAAGAGTGACCATGCCTGATGGTACAGTAAGTGAGAGGGAGATTCCCTCAGGCTTTACTGGACACAATCCCGAAGGTCAAAGACATCAGGTAGCAAATATTGGGGATGACCAAATCAAGATTCTTCTTATTGAGCGAAAAATATCAGAAGTATCAGATCAGGAACAACAGAAACTCATTCTACCTGAAGAGGTATCTCCCGAAATATATAAGGTTCTACTTGAGAATGACGATGTAAAAGTCTTGGAGGTCACTTTTGCTCCCGGGCAAAGCGATCAAATGCATGAGCATGGTGTCTTGACCTACTATGGAATCAAGGGAGGAAAGTTACAGAATACACTCCCTGATGGAACCGTAAGAGAGATGGAAGCGCCTGATGGGTTTGTTGGGCATGGGGATAAGATCGTCAAGCACCAGATGAAGAATGTTGGCAGTGATACAGCTAGATTCTTGCTTGTAGAACATAAAAAGCTTCTACCATTAGAAGGATGAAGATTATTCAAAGGTCGATCCTTCTTTTTTTTGTCATTATATTGATAAAAGGATGTGAGGACAATAGCGCAGATACCACCGACGAGCAGGATGGACAACCATCGTTACCAACTGGTACACCGATAATCGAAGGTAAGAAGGTGTATATCTCAGGATTTTATCAGGATTCGAGTTTGACTCAAATGGTTGCCTGTTTTTGGGTAGATGGGGCCAGGGTTGATCTGGAGTATGGTGCAGCTGAAGCTATAACTGTTGACAATGGAGACATCTATGTTGCCGGACAATGGTTTGACTCAACTGGTTGGAATGGAGAAGCATGCTACTGGATAAATGGAACCAGATATGACTTGGAAGGGGGTGGTGATCCAGATACTGAAGTAACTGATATAGCCGTTGATAATGGTGATGTCTATGTATCCGGAGTTATGTCTGATGGAAGCACTTTTGGAACCAATGCATGCTATTGGAAAAATGGTGTCAGAACAGATTTAACAAATGCAAGTATGGATGGAATGGCCAATAGTATTGGAATAAATAATGGAGATGTTTATGTCACTGGCTGGCGTATAAAAAACCACGCTTCTATTGCATGCTATTGGAAAAATGGAAACCTTAATGAATTACACGACACTCATAGTTTTGGAGATGCCTATGATATTGCATTTAAGGGAAATGATGTCTACATAGCAGGAGAAATTGATCCACAAAGTACTGATAATTGGAACGCATGTTATTGGAGGAATGGAAACAAGGTCAACCTTCCAAGAAGTGGCTACGGTGCTACCGCATTTGGAATTTTTCTTGATGGTAATGATGTATATTTAGGTGGTTATACCACTGGAAGCCTTTTTACCTATGATATTGGATGTAAATGGACCAATGGAAACCTGCATCAATTAAGTAGTTCAGTTGCTGATACAGATCAAACATGGCTATACGATATAGCAGTAGCAGATGGTGTGAAAATTACGGTTGGCTTTTATTATCCTGTTATTTATGATTACAATGATCCCTTGTATTATAACTCTCCGATTTTTCCTTGTTACTACCGAAATGGGCAAAGAGTAAATCTTGAGAATGCAGATTGGCAGTTGGGAGAGGCTACAGGTGTTTTTATTGAATAGAAGGTTGTTTGTGCCCATAATTTATTTGATGACAATAACCTCTCTAATGGGCAATGCTCACACAAGAAACCCATCGTTTCAATTTATTCACGAAAATACGGAAATTCATTCATCCATTGATACAACAGTAAGGTTTAATGGTTTGATATATAATTTATCAAATGATGCAGTTCATATAACGATCATGAGGACCATTAATGACATACCTCAAGATTGGAACTCTTCAATATGTCTTGGAATGTCCTGCTATAGTCCATCAACCGATAGCATTGCAATCGAGATATATGAAGGCGATTCTGCTAGTTGCGGTCTTTCCATTCAAATCAATGGGCAAGGCGAAGGTGTTATAGAATTACATCTTTTTAATATTAACGATACGAGTGATAGTAGAAATGTTGACATCAGCATCAATTCGACTCCAACGGTTTCTATTCATGAGAATGAACATGAAAAATATCTGGTTAAGAAATTTGGATTAGGAGATAATTATCCAAATCCCTTTAACCCATCTACATCAATTTCCTATGTATTGGAGGAGAATGGCATGGTTAGCTTATTGATCTATGATATGAGAGGGAGACTGGTCAGTACCCTATTTGAGGGTAGACAAAATTCAGGATATCATACAATGGATTGGAATGGGACGGATGGTCTGGGAGGGCCTATATCTGCCGGATCTTATATCTATACCATTCAGGTAGGGAATGAAATGATAACAAAAAAGATGACTCTTTTAAAATAGTTTGTTTCAAATTCACATATATTAAAGATTATGAAACCTAAGCTCATTATTACAATCTTACTTCTTGGGCAATTATATGCGAGGTCTGGATTTGGATATACGATTGGTGCCTGTTCGGGAGGCGAATTCACACTTCCTGTTGAAGGAAACTTTGGTCAACGAGTAGAGTGGATCGATCATAACGGCTTTATGACAGGGACTCTAGACTATGTTAGAGGCGATATGATGTTTTCTTTAGGTGGTAGAATTATCATAGGAAATCTCATGTTAGGTGGCGAGGCTGAAAACAATGACAATGAACTTTGGTCTCGTTTTATATCATTTGGATTTCACGATCTGCTACAGGGCATTGAAATCATTGAAAAAATTAAGATCTTTGATTATATGAAATTCTCTTCATCAATCATTTACTCAATCGATAGATATGGGTGGTTAAGTAAAAAAACCACTAGTAGTACAGGAGTTGGCATTTCTGCGAAAATTATTTCCAACGGAATGTGGGAACCATATATATCATACGAGATATATAGAGGGTCATACACATCACACATTGGTTTTGGAATTTCTTTATTCTTGGCTACTAATGATTAAGCAATTCACATTACTATTTCTCAGTGGGTCTATCTTTTGCCAGGACCTATTGACCTTGAAAAATGATCAAGAGTATCGCGGGACATTTGATCGGCTTGAATTAGAAAAAGTATACTTCATTCCTGAAGGTGAGGAAGTGGCTCAGTCAGTACAGATCAAGATGGTTCGTCTTTTGAGACAAGGATCAATGACTGTAGTCAAAGATGGCCAATTGGCTTTAAATGCCTCAGAGGAGGAATCGTCCTATGTGATCAATGGTGTAAAATACGTGAGAGCATCTGACAATGAGGTCAGAGGTATAGCTTCAAGAATAATAAATTCATCTGTTCACCATAAGAAACCAAGTATAATAGACTCACCATCAATAATTGTTTTACTCGGTTTACCCATATCTTTATCTCTTGGTGAAACTATGGCCCCATCATACAAGAAACCAGAACCATATGCGCTTTCATTTATGTCAGGATTTATCGCTATGGGAGTGAAACAACATACAAAGTTCAACAATTTCACCATGGAATCTGAGAGAGATTCATTTCTAGAGGAGACCTCTGGATCTGATATTAGAATTCATGAGCGCTCAGTTATCTTTGCTGAGCAATTGGGGGAGTTGGCCGCATATCGTTCTATAGAAAGGCATCAGTTTCATATGAGTTCTTTTCGAAGATTGGTGACAAATTATGCCGTGACCATGCCTGTTGTTCCCATATTGATGAATCTGTCGCCACCATTGATCCTGACGTATCCATTTATATTTCCCAAAATATATGATAGATACAATCAGAAAACTTATTTTGATAAAAAAATGAAAAATTATTTGGCCGGTCTACCCGAAAATGAGCACGAGGTTTTCAAATCCAAGCACGACCCAATAGTAGAAAACTATAAGACTCAGAAAGGTTACAATATTAAGGAAAAAGATAGCCAATATAGCCTAGTACAGACCGGAACAATTGCTGCCGCAGGCTGTGTTCTATTAGTTGCAGTGATTGGGGAGTTTTTATCATCAATTACATTAGGGTAAACTTATCAAGGTTGAAAAATCTCTTTTATATTTCAAGGGGTTACAATTTGAACATTCATGTTTAGATTTGTGAAATTTGAAACAAATAGAATTATTTTAGGATAAGGAGGTAGTATGGAAACCAATCTAGCATTAACGATCATTGGATCTGTTTTAATACTTGTGGGCATAATTTTCAATGCTGCTCCAAAGTTGGTCAACGAAAAGATCATGGGGCAATTACCAGAGGATGCTGTTGGGATATCAGCATTGTTTCGAGTAGTATTGGGTGGTTTTGGTATTGCCATTGGAACAATAGCGCTCTATTGTCGTGACTTACCTACTGAGCATGCTGGTAAATTACTTTTTTCAATGGGCTCTGGATTTATCGTTGTGATCCTTACGATTGTATCAGGTAAGCTAAGAGGATTTGACGATGAATTACCGATTCCTCCAATTATTCTATTTACTATGCTCACGAT
>CEVW01023761.1_pt1 | contig 14664 bp, 6 predicted proteins | sample 427061 | NCBI WGS metagenome assembly CEVW01 (sample SAMEA2623774, study PRJEB7988) | marine metagenome | biome: marine biome (ENVO:00000447); feature: surface water layer (ENVO:00002042); material: "saline water (ENVO:00002010), including plankton (ENVO:xxxxxxxx)" | depth 5 m
ACCACCGGCAAAGTAAACATTTGCGCCGTCTACTTCACCAACACTGTTCGCGGTTGCAAGAGCTGAAGTGATGATTGTAGAAATTTGTCCAACACCACCATCACCAGCAGTGGCTGGAGTGCCACCAGTTTCACCAGCACCACCAGCGCCACCGCCGCCACCACCACACTGACCTGTATCAGCACTAGATGTGTTACCACCGCCAAAACCTTGACCAGTAGTACCTGAGCCAGCAGTAGTACTATCGTTGTAGTGACCTTCACCACCACCAGAGCCTCCATTTCTACCACCGCTGTAGCCAGCTACGCTGCCGTAATGGCCGCCGCCGCCACCGCCGAGAGAGGTAACAGTTGCAAACTTAGAATCACTACCGTTTGAACCTCGGCCGTCAGCGCTGCCGGTATAAGCAACACCACCGGCACCTCCGGCGCCAACAATAATGTTGTAAGTATTAGAGCTTCCGGTCTGAATTGTTACCGCTGTTTCTACAGCACTGTTGCCACCTGAAATATTGCCAGTGCCATACGAGGTTCGATAACCTCCGGCACCACCGCCGCCACCACGGTAACCTCCGCCACCGCCGCCGCCGCCAGCAACAACAAGATAGTCAATATTGAGTTGACTAATTGGGTTTTCATTTATGCTTCGCCATTGTGGCGTTGAGTCATTTGTAGACCAATACTCCATTACTCCGGTATCAGTATTAAACCGGATTTCACCAGCTTGACCAGTAGCCGGACGTGTTGCGGTATTTCCTGCTGGTACTTCTAATTTTCCATTGAGATCGGTATCTCCTGTAACGTCAACATTTCCAGCAAACTGATAGTTGCCGGACATATCTCCGTTTCCACTAATTGTAATAGCCATAATTAAACAATCACCCAGTTTGAAGTTGAAGGCACAGTGACAGTTGCACCAGTATTAATGGTGATTGGTCCTGCCGTAATAGCATTCTTGTTTGCACCAAGCGAATAGTTGGTGGTTACGGTTTGATCGTGCTCATAAAACACTTGGTCACTACCACCACCAGATGCGCCACCTGCAGTACCCCAAGACAGGTTGCCAGACAAGTCACTCTTTAGAGCGTGACCGTCTTGCGTAGGCAGAGAGCCAGGTAGTTGGAGAGTATAAGTAGCACCAGCAGAGTGAGGCGCACTCTTAATCGTGATGCCGTGTGTATTGGCTTCACAATTCAGAGTAATTTGACCAGGAGCTGATTGGCCTTTGAAGGTAGCATTACCAGAACTAAACGTGCCTTGCAGCTCGATGTTGGTGTCCATCTTAGCAGATGTAATCGTGCCGTTATCGATGGTCCAAGTACCACCACTGTTGCTTACAGTGATGTCTCCACGGTCGCCGTCAGCAATACCAGAAATAGCAACGCCGTCAATGTATGCTTTAGTTGCAGCGTCAGCAGCGTCAGTAGGAGTGCCAAGCCCAGTAATTTTGCTATTACCCATAGCAATAGCACCACTCATAGTACCACCGCTGAGGTTTAGTTTTAGGTTGTCAGCAGAGTCAACATAAGTTTTAGTGGTTGCATCATCATTTGCAGAAGGTGTACCAAGTCCAGTAACCTTATTTGTACCCATTGCGATGTCACCAGACATGGTGCCACCAGCAAGGTTAAGTTTTAGATTGTCAGCATCATCAACATACTGTTTTGTTACTGCATCTGTATTAGCAGTTGGTGTGCCAAGATTGACAATCTTGTTGGTCTGCATATCGAGCTGACCAGTTAGGCTGCCACCAGTAGTGTCAAGGCTGCGCTCTTTACGCTCCTGTGCAGAGAACAGAACCTGATCGTTGTTAGCGTTCAGGTCCTGTGCTCGAATAGCGGATCCAGGAAAAAACTCAGCTGAGGGTGATGTTAGGCTTGTTTCTCTAAAGATTCGTACAGCAGCTCCATTAACCGGGATATGAGCCGGCAGAAAAGTAATGGAGCTAGTGTTAGGAGCAAATGTGTAGTGAGTATTTAGTGTTTGTACAACGTCGTTTACAGAAACATAAACGTCGCTTTCTTTGACATATTCAAATGTAAAGGAAAAGTTCGGGTTAGAACCATTCCCTGTTGCATTATTTTCAGTTATTAGGGACATTTGCTGTCATTTGGTTATTTGTTCTGGGTAGAATAAAATAGTTGATCTACTTTTTCAATCATCTGACTGCCTTGCATATTACGTTTAATACGCTGATCATAGCCAGCTTCTCTAAGTTCTGGATAAATTTGGAACAACTCTACTTCTGCATTCTTTTTAGCCCTGTTAAAAATCCTACTAATCTCTTCGAAGAAATAAGCATCTTCAATCCTTAAATTTTGAGGATCTTCTAGATCTTTACCTTTAATACCACGAGCACGTAATTTCTTGTAATATTCCATCTCTTTTTTAACAGTAGGATCAGCAAACAGTTTTGTAAGTTGATCTTCAATACCTTCTTGACCCATCAATTGCATCATTTTACTGCGCTGTTGTGGATTCAATCGGTTGCCAAAAGAGTCAGTTTTAAAGGTAGTTGCAAGGTCATAACCACTTTCACGTAGCATTTTACGTGTTGGGTTATCAGCTCCGCTAAGTTGAATGGGACTAATAGTGTTCCACAAACGAGTAGGCCAATCCCAATCTTTAATAATCTCCCCATTCAATGGGTCATATTGTAAAGGCAACTGTCCACGAGTAAATGGATTACGGTTAGCCATAGTGGTTGCAAAGTCTTTTTCAACTTCACGCAAACCTGGGTTAAACACGTTAGCAATTTCGTTTCTAGCACCTGACCATGGAATAAAGTTATTAGCTAGATTACCAGCCCAAACTTGACCACGTGCACCATCAAATGCAAGAATGTCAGTTAATGGCTGGAGACCCGCCAAGAATGATTTATTAGTAAGGTTCATGGCAATCAGATAACCAGCCTTTCTAAACATCTCTTCTGTACCAGCTTCTCCCAATGAAGATGAGTTATCACCGATATCAGCAACAAGTGCCAGGAATGAAGCAAATGGTTCTAAACCATCATAGTTAATCCATTTGTCTCCCAGTTTAATAGAACGAGGACGCCATTTACCAGACTTAATCCAAGCATTACGCATTTCACGGTTTGCTGGACCATTGCCAGTCAACCGTCCAGTCATATACAAACCTGTTGCAGCACCAACAGTCATATAGCCAGTAGCAACACGACCTTTAATTAAAGCCTTTTGTTCGGCTAGTTGAGCAGCAGTAGTGATACCAAACTTTGCAACACCAGACATATCCTTTTGGTTTGCAGAAAGTATGGCACGTACATCGTCGTTAAACCTACCAAGAATTGGGGTATGTTTAGATACAACAGAAATAGCATTAGCACCAGTCTTCATGAAAAGGAAGAATGGACGCATAAGAGGCGTACGATTTAGCAGTGATTCTAGCTCACCAAGTTTACCAGTCAGAGGGATTTGCAGTGCAACTTCTTGACCAGCTCGTTGTGCAGCAAGATCAGCTACTTCACCTTGTTTGTTAAAGATGCTGTCTTTAAATTTCATTTCATATTTCTGCAGCAGCTCTTTGGTTATTTTACCACCACTTTCATTCCAAGCTGCTTCAAAAGCTCTAGCTTTTAACTCTTGACGACCAATTAATGTTTTAGAAAAAGCATCAATTGTAGACATAAAGTTACTAGGATACCTAACAAAACGATTGTTATTAAAATCCATAATTGTAGATGTAAGGCGATACATTGCCATTTCAGCCATGTTACCTTCTTTTTCTACAATTTTACCTAAATTTTTCCAGTGTGCTTTTTCAGTAGGACTAACAATTTGGTTTACATACGGGCCTGCTTTATTGCTAATAAGAGAGTTATGCGTAGAAGCAGCTAGTTGCCACGCTTCACCGATAGCACCATGCATGTTATCAAATGCCATGTGCAAGCCTTTAGCCATCATTTTTTGATCACCAGACAATGCACCACCCATAGCAATTTGGATAGGACGCATAACAGTCAAAAGACCTGTACCACTAAATGCACGTGAAAGTGTTTTAGGAGCTGACAGAATGCTGTTATAAAGCGTGTCAAACAGACCATCTACAAATTTACTACGTGCTCCTGCTGTTCCAAGTACTGAACGCCAGTTAAAAACAGAATCTGCAGCATAGCGACGCAGAGCTTCCATAGTATGAACTTGTCCATTTGTTTCAGCAAATGCACGTAAAAACGTTTCTGTTAGTTCTGGACTAGACTCCATAAGATTACCAAGCTCTTTTGTAAAGATCTTGATTTGTTCTTGTTTATTAACACTAGAAGCTGCACGTCCTAAACCTTGAGTAAATTTATCACCACGTCGTGCACGTAGTAGAGAACCAGCAAACTCACTTGCTTCTTGGTTCATCATAAACGCTGATTCTACTTTAGTTAGCAGACTAGCAATACCTTCTTTAATTGGTGTGTCTGACATAGCATGCAAACCCATTGCTTGATCAGCAACAGCAGCATTCAAGTCATACATAAACATTTCTAGAGCCATAGCATTAGCACTGTTCATAACTCTAGTGCGACCACCTTCAATAGTAGGTACGCTAATAGCATCTTCTAGTAGCAATTCCCGGATCTCATCAAAGTCTGCTTTTCTAAGATCAGGAAAAGAAGTCATAATATCAGTGTATCTAGCAACAGCTAATTGGCGTACACCGTCTAAAGTAGTCTTCAAACCCCCAACATTAGCACCTGCAGGAAGTTCCATACCTTTTTGCAGTTCTGTTGCAAAGGTATCAAGTTGTTTTTTCAACTCTCCACTGTGCCGTGCCATACGGCCAATAGCTGCTTCTGTCACAAGACGTGCTCGGCGTCCTGCAGAATAGTCACCACGTGAAGCCATAGAGAGCATGTCTTTCATGTGGTTATAGAGGTTGCCTGGACGTGTACCACGCAGACCACGTTCTGCTTCTGTGTAGAACTGTGGGTGTGTAGCAGGTGTAGGTTTAGTCAATCCGTTTTCAAACAAATCCAATTGGATCTGTTCATTCAAAGCGTTTTGTGTGCTTTCAATAACGTCACCTTCAACCTTAGCAACTACTGCTTCTGGATCTGTGTCCATGTATTCGCTAACTTCATCTTGAAGAGACTTCAAACGTTGCTCTAATCCAAGTCTTTCAGGTGTAGCATCTGATGGTAGGTTTTTCAGTTGCTCAGTAATTTCACTAATTTCTTGTGTTACTTCAGCAGAAATACCTTTTGGATTAATATCACCTTTACTAATACCTTTGATTACAGACAAACCACGTCTAAAACCAAGAGCACCTCCAATAAAAGCAGCAGGAATAGCAATAGATTCAAGAGCATGTTTTGCTCTCTTTTCCATTGGTGTGGATTCTGCGCTAGTTGTAGTTAGGTCGATAAAACTTAAACTTGGGAATGCTTCAACTAATGCATCGTTAGCAGTTTCTTCTAGTGAAAGGTTAGAGATAAAACTAGATACCAAACCTTCTCCAACAAACTCACCAACCTTTTTTAAACGACCTTGTTTCTTTAAAATATTTGGTACGTATTTATTAGCTTGTAGTACCCGACCACCACGTTCAGCAAATGCTGCAACTTTAGCTCCGCCAGGTGCATATTTAACAGCTGCCTTTGCACCAAAACCAATTGGACCCATCGGAAGAGTCAACGAGCGGAAATCCCGATAGATTTTACCTAGTACTGTGGTGTTTTCAGGGATAGGTACGTGTTCTGGTACTTGTAACCAAGTTGGTTTAAAGTTAGGATTATTAAAACCCTGACCAGTAAATAGACTTTCTGCAAAAGAGCCGATACCTTCAACAGCATCGACAGCACCACCAATGTAGCCTGCGCCTATTTCTTGTCCAGCTTTTGTGTTTGCAGCTGTATCAAGCGAGTCTAGTGGACCACGCCGTCCACGCTCTAGTATGTCTTTTTCTACATCCGTAGCTTTGCTTTCGTCAAAGCCAGGGTTTGTCATCCCGTATTTAATACGTTCAAATGCTTCTTCTCGGCTCAGTTCAGTGAACGGACGCGCAAGATCTTCTTGACGAGCTTTTTCTTCTTCAGCTTTTTCTTCTTCAGCTTCTTGCTCTTCTTCAAGCATTCGTTGCTCTTCTTCTAGCTGCGCCTGGGTTTTGCTCCGTAGAGGGCCAGACGCAGTAGCATCAGCTGCAAACGAATCCCTGTCACGATATTGGTCTGTGTTGGGAGTTGTTTCTTCCATTAGTTATTGTAGATTTGATTCATCAAGATGCAACAACAACGCTTCATGACCAGATGGAAACTTGCACACTCCGATAACCCCACCACCGGAAGGGTCTCTAAATGTAGTTTCATACTTGGCACCTCGTACCGTAACACGAGTTCCTGTTGGAGTTGCGTAATCAATCCCAGAATGGAATCCGTAGGTTCCATCAAAAGGGTCACGACGTGGACCGTAAGGCGACGACGTTCGGTAAACTTCAGTTAGTGGTTTATCTCCAACATACAATTGAGATACATACTCTTCAGGGTTAATAGGAGAGCGTACCCCAGGTGTTTGATTTACTCTAAAGTCAAGATGAGGTCCAGTACTTCTTCCAGTATTACCTGTAATAAAAGAACATGCCTCTCTTCCCATGTTTGCTGGGTTAGAGTATTGGTTACCTTTAACAATAGGTTCAGAGTTAAAAGGTGCGTCTACATTAACACCTTGTTCCTCGACAAGAGTGACCATCTTTTCAACAAATCTAGGATCCGTTGCATAGCCACCAGCTTTCAGTGCTTCAATAGCTTCACGTGGAGTTTTAGCGTTATAAGCATCAGGGTACCGGTTTTTAATCAGATCGTGTAGTGCCTTAACACCTTCTTGTCGTGTACCATAATCAGCAAATTCAGCTTGCACTACATTTGTAGCTGGCCCTTCAGTTGTAGTCCTGACACTGCCAGTACCTTTAATGCCAAACAAGTTGTTTCTACCGCTTTCTCGGCGACCATAAGCAGATTCATTTGCAAACAGTGCACCAGCAATAGGGATGATGTTACTAGGTGCTTCCAAACTACGCATAGTTTGCATGACATCCCTAACACCTACAGCACCATCTCTAATAGCAATAGCAGGTAGATTACCAATAGCCGCGACTTCTTGTGTACCGCCGTTGTTTAGGCGAGTCATCATACGATTTAGTACACCAGCTGCGCGAGCTTCACTGGCGTATTGATCTTTTTTAGCTGGAATGGTACGAGGAATATTCCAAGTATTGAGCAAAGCATCAACAGCTTCATCATGGGTGATAGTGGGTGTATAAGGGTTGCGATTAGACTGCTCTACAAACTTGGTAAGTTTATACATAGCAGCACTATTTCTAGTAGTACCATACTGACCGAAGGCTTTAATCTCCTCCATGTCAAACATCATAGTACTAGATTCTCTACTTTTAAGTGCGTCTAGACCGTCTTGTGTAGCATAAGAAGAAATTGTAGCAAGCATTGCTTGACCCTGTTCACTCATAGGTGCCAAAGCAGCTTGCTTCTCATCATACATGTAGAATCCAAATTTAATATCAGCACCTTTTCCAGTATACTTATACTGACCGTTTTCATTATTTTGGTCCTCTTGGAAAAACTGCATAAATTCTCGTACCGCTTCTCTACGAGCCGAAGTCCAGTTTTTCTGACCATCTGCTTGTGCTGCATAGATTTGCTGCATACGTGTAGTAGTATTGTCTACTGCATCTTCTAATGCAAAATCCAAACTAAAGTGTACATTATTTTCATCTAATGCACCTTCAAGATCGAGTATACCTAAAATGTTTTTATGTATGGTTTTAGTGAGAGATGTTACTTCTCCTTCAGGTACAGCAAGGCGTTGATCATTTACTTTTGCTTGTGCTTGTAAGTCTCTATCAGATGCAACTTCTGTGGGGTACTCTTCAACCAATCGTTCAGTTGTTAGAATACCTTCCCGTGCTTCAGCTTCAGCTTTTAGTTTCTGTTGTTTTAAATCAACTTTATCAGGTGCAAAATTATTTGCATAGCTAGTAATACGTTCATGTACATTATCATACCCAAACGATTCAGCTAAAGTTTCACCAAACTTTATAGCGTTATCTGATGTAGTTTTATTAGCTTTTAAGTCAGCCCTAAGTATTTCAACTTGTTCTTCATACTTAAGTTTGTTAATGTTATCAGCAAGATTAGCGGCTTGGACTTTTTTAAGATCCATTTGTTGCCGTGCAAGCTGAACCTCAACAAAAAACTCTTCGTAAAAACTTCTGCCAGTTGGTGGGTGTTCCTGCTTAAATAGTTTGCTTGTTTGTGCACGGGTCAGTTGATCAACACTCTCTGCTTGGACAATAGCATTGATAACTTTTTCCCTTGCTTTAGCTCCACTCAACCCACCTTCCCTCATAATCTTTACGATAGTATCACTCAGTATAGTATCTGATGGGTTACGAGTATTAGGGTTAGTTACAACATCACGTAAAGCAGTATCGACTGCAGCATCTTTTCGGTTTGAAACAATTTGACGCCGTGCAGTTTGGCTAACTTCACTAATAGCGTCTTCTGCAGTTTTGTTGTATGCGTGGTTAACTAAACGACGGCTGTAAGTGTCAAGGTTAATTCGTTGCGCTTCTTGTGCAGCTATTACTTCTAATGCTGCGTCAACATATATACCACCTTTTTCTATAGCTTGGGTTGGAGTAAAGAATTTGTTTTCATCTAATGGGTCAGGAATTTTAGTTTCATTGTCATTATACAATGCATACTCTAAATTACCTTTTAGTTTCTTGGCGCTTGTGGTAAGGTCTCTGACTTTTTCTCCAAGACCACGCCAACCTGTTGAATACCTTAACTCTTGTTTTTGCTCTTCAGGTAGTGTAGTATTGTCAAGAGCAACATTTAATTTGTCATCCTCACTTTTCAAATAATCAGCAGCTTCATCCCAAGCTTGCTGTTCTTGAGGATCTACACCAAATTTACGGTCACTATTTAAACCAAGTAAATACTCCTGACGGTTGTATTCAGAAGCAGAAGCAATTATACCATCACCCAGTGTTTTAGAAAATTTTGCTAATTTTTTTAAGCGATCATCTTCATACAGAGCGTTGTATTTTTCTTGCTGCTGCATATTAGCAAGCCTAATCTTAGCATTAGCTGCAAGTTCAGCTTGCTCTTGTTTAGCTTGTTTTTGAAGTATTGGTGTTATATCTGGCGCAGTAATCGGACTAAACCCGCTTGCTTGTGTGGCTCCCTGGAACTGCGCTCTGTATTCAAAATCTTTCATGTTGTTGCGAATCCTTTTTCAATTCCAAAAAAGCTAGATCCAGGTGCTGTCAAGTTGTAGCCAGTACCAAGTGCACCAATAGCAAGTGCAGATGCGTTAAGCATGTTTGTACCAGAGCTAGGCATCGGCAGGCTTTGAGGCTGTGGCAACATAGACATAGGAGCTGGCGGAACACTAGCATTAGCAAGTGCTTTAAGGTTAGCACCTTTCCATTGCTGAGCAATCTTATCCAGATTACGTTCGTATTGACCACGCTCACTAGCTAGTTGTTCTAGCTTTTCAGCTTGCATTCTACCATAATTACCCATTGTACTAATCATACTAGCACGTTCATACGAACGACCACGATTGCCTTCATTAGCTGCTTGATTAGCTCCCATTGCTTGCATCAACATAACCTTTTGTTGGTTAGATGCAAACCCACTTCTAGTGAAGATATCATCTAATCGTTGCTGTTCTGCTGCAAAAGCAATCTGTGCAGCTTGACGGTTAAAATCCAATTGCTGGGTTTTAATCCGTTCGCGAACCATGGCTAGCTGGCCTTCACGTTGATTATGAAGCCGGCGCCGCTCGTTTTCTTGGTGTGTCTGTATCTTTAGTTGACGGTTAGCAGCATCACGCTGCCTACGTTGTTCAGTAGCTTGCTGGTCCTGGTTGAGAAGACCAAGACCAAGCTGAGCAGCAAAACCTAAGTAAGGCATTGCGGTGCCTAAGAAAGCACCGAAACCACCTTGTGCTGCTGTAGTAGCTGCTCCTGTAGCTGCTGATGCTCCACCTCCGAATGCTTTAGACCCGAAGTTGGTTAGATTGTTTAATGCATAATCGGCGGCCATTATCCCCTCCTATAGAAACGTTGGTTTAGTTTTCCTTCCCAGTCCAAACCAAGCAGGGATACGGGGAATGGCGTATTGCCAATAATCCTAATAGCAAGGTTCTCGTTGCGTTGGAAGATGGGTACAACGTGAGTAGAGCTTGCTTGCATGTTTACGTTGTTTAGTTGGTATTGATTAGGCTGGGTAACACTAACCGTGTTAGTCCAGTCATTCAAACCAGTGATAGAGATCTTGTAATCTACAGGACCACTTAGACCGGTTTTTACTTTAAGTCGATGGATGATCAAGCTTGACACATCATCGTTAGTTACTTGCTTATTAGCGACGTTATACTTGTAGAGCTTAGGTAGATCAACAGTCATATCATAGTCTTGACCGATAACCATATCAATCCCCCTGTAATCACCGGCAACTTCTAAATATTTATCAGTACCAGATGTTTTAATAAACGGTCTACCGTCTCCAGGATCAACAGCTTTGAAAGTTATCACTGTACCAAAGTTTGCCAGAATGACAAGACTGTAATCACCAGTACCTACGTTAGTGTAAGGCAGCCAGATGCTAGTCTTATCTGTAGCTGCATCATAAGTACGGTGTGGGTTAGTGGTGAACAAATCTAGACACACATCAGTCTTTTCTCCAGTAGGCAGTGTCAAGAAACCCTGCTCACTAGATTGAGTCATGTCAAAAGATTGCACATATACATCTGATCCATTAGCTACTACTGCGTACCATGTGCTGCTGTCAAAGAACTGTGTTAGTAGTGTACCAGTTAAATCCCATTTATACCAAGAGTTAACAAGTCTTTCTTCCCTTGTCTTAGCAAGGAATCTATATTGATATATTGTTGATGTGCCAGTCTGTCCAAGAGAAACGATTGAAAGAGCCGGCGAAGCTACCATGCTATCGGTAGTAGCAGGGATTAGTTCAGGCACCGTAGCGGTCACGTCAGCCATCAATGGTGGCTGTTCTGATGAGATATCATTCAACTCAAACAGACGTGTGTACAGTGGTGTTTTTGTCACAAACGCTTGTGATGTACCAAGACTAACTGACTCTACATCAGCATCAGCTTCATAGCCACTAAGCGTATTAACTTTTGCACTACGAGGTGAAAGAATGTCTGAATCAGTAGACAGTAAGAACTGCTCAGTCGTGGAGTACATAACCAAACCCACAGCAGTAGGTTCCACATAGTTAAGGAACACAGGTTTCTTACCTGCTGCTGATATATCTACAGGGTCATCGTTGGTAGCAGTTTGTGCTGATGTATTCCAGAAATTAAATAGGTCACCAGCTTTACCCAGCACAACGTTTTGTCCAGACAAGAAACCCATACGGTTTCTGTAGAAAAAGATGTGTGAGATCTCATGATCTACAAAGCTAGGTTTAGGGTTAGTCTCATCGTCACCAACAGTACGGTTGTTCCAGTTAACAGCTTCAAATTCAAAATACTTATTACCGCTTGCATCAATCTTACGAACCAATGCATGTGGCATCGTTAACGGATCAAAGCGGTAAGTAATTCCAGGTGCTGTAGTTTCCTCCCACTGACCAGTACCGAAGTTGCCACCACCATCAGTGGTGAACTTAACGTACATATCATCAATATCAATGTCTTCTGCATTGACAATGCGTACAACGTAGCCGTTTTTACTTTGCAACGGCAGACGAGCGATGTTACCAATAGTATCAGTCAGTGCAAAGATAGAAGACTCCGAGTTACCACCACGTGTTTCTACAGTGAAAGGATTAGTGCTAGTAATATACACACTAGCACCCACTTGTGTTGCCGTAAAATTAGCATTAGCAGTAATAGAGCTAGCCAAAGCTGACGCAATGCTGTCAGCACTAGCTCCTGAACTAGCTGATGTATGGGGGAACGGTATCTGAGAACCACCCTGCGGCGTGAGTAATACTTCATAATTCGTGTTGTTAGCTGCAATATTAATTACAACTTGTGCACGGTTAGCGTCTAACACACCACCACTATGGGTGACAGCTGTATCCATTGCTACAGTTTTCTTTTTGTTTAAGACAAACGTATAATCATTGATGGTGAGTAATTCAATATCAACTGCAGCTGCTCCCGCAAGATACGCAGTAGGTGCAATAGTAGGTATAGCACAGTTTGTAACTTGTGCGTCTAAAATAACTTTAGATGCAGCTTCTGCTGTAACAGCAGCATCATATGCAGTTTTAGCGGTAGTGTAGGCAGATTCAGAAGTTGCTAATACAGGGTTGTTTGTAGCAGCTGTAGTTTTCTCAGCCTCATACACACGGAAACCAGTGCTAGCAATCAAAGGATGCTCACCAGTACGTTCAGTACTAAGTGCATAGTTTGCAGGCAATGTAGTAGATACCGCTACAGTTGTGCCATTATCTTTTACAAAGTACACACCATCAGCATTTTCCGCAATACCACTGTGTAATTGTTCAACTACATCTGTGTTATAGTCATACCTAAACTCAAACAGACTTTCAGTAGTTACATACTGTGCAGCAATAGCTTGCGACAGTGTTACTTCTGCAGCCTGAAGTGCTGTTAAAGCAGTAGCAGTAGCAGCAACTTTTAGGTTGTAATCCTCAGCTTTAGCAATCTGGTCAGCAATTATGCAAGCACCTGCAGTTGGACCTTGACCTGCACCCATTTCAACAGGACGTACATCTCCGTCTGCAAGGTCCCAAACATGAAAGCGACGATCGGCATATTGTACAATGTATTTTTCATTAGTATCCCTAAGGATTGGGAACCATTTACCACTACTAACTGCGTTAGGCAACTTCGCAACAAACTTGCCTCCCGGTCTCTTCAGCAAACCAAGAGCAAAGTCTGGGAATGCATTGACTGAATCTTTAAGTTGTCCAGGACGTTTCCTGCTATCAGGTTGTTGCGATATACCAGATAGAAGGTTTGGAATAGATTGGGAGATTGTACTCATTGCCTAGAAAGAGCTTGGAAAGGTTGATAGCTGGTGTAAGAATTTGCTCCATCTCTAAAACCGAACATGGAGTAATCACCTTGTTGACACTCTTCTTCAATAGCAGTAGCTCGTGTAGTAGCTTCCTGTTCTTGCAGCAGTTGGTTTAGTTGAGCATCACCCACCATTTTGGTAGCACACATACGTGCTGCTTTTGCAGTGATGTATTGTTGGATAGCAGGTGGTAGATCTTGATAATCAAAAAACCAAAGAATATCAGCTCGGATATTTTCAGTAAAAATAAAAGTATGTTCGTATTTATCGTATAGCTTACCACTACGTTTGACTAGATTATACTCATCTTTATGGTACTGCACGTTTGCATCAAGTGCAAGAGCAGTAGGTGGGTAAGCGATCTCATTTGTATTAGAATCACGTACCAATTCGTAGTCACGTTCAGTGTTAAAGGACCATCCTTCTAGTTGAACTTGTTTGCTTTGCTCACGCAATGTATTTACTGCGATAGAGACTTCAGGGTTTTGCAAGTCCAGGGTGGTGACAGGAGCCTGTCCCACACTGCTAAGTATTTGATTTACAGCATCCAGTTCGGTGGACACAGCATATGTAGGGAAAGGCATGTCTGTCTCTTAGATAAAAAAAAGGGGACCCGTGAAGGTCCCCCGTTGAATACAAACGATCAAACGTTTGCAGGATAGGTAGTACCGAAAGCAGCGCCAGCGGTGCTAGTAGCGTGCAGCTCAACGCAGCAAGCAGGGTTCAGGAAGTCAGCACCCATAGCCAAACGGCCAAGGATCACATCACCCTGATAGATCACGGAAACGTCTCCGCTGGTGACTTGCACCTGGGGAGCGATAGCTTCAACAACACCTGCACCTTCGCGTTGGAAGATCAGACCACAGGAAGTGTCGAATGCGTTTTGCTCACCGTAGTTGTTGTTCATGCCGGTCACGCCGCCGCCATCTTCGAGAGCGGAGTTGCTGCCAACAAAGTCACCGGTGTTACCAGGATCATCAACACCAGTAGTGCCGCCATACTGAACACCATAGTTACCCATGAAAGGAATGTTCATGGACTTGTAGATCTTGATACCAGCAATCTCAACGACACCCTGACCAGATTGCAGAGCACCACCTTGAGAATCGCGGTTGATCAGACCATTATCACCAGTCTGCTGAATAAGTGCGTAGTACTGACGGGGGTTCAGAACACCCACACGTCCATCTTGAGACACACCTTTCTCATCCAGAGCAGCGGCAGCATCATAGAATGCAGTCACCAGCTTAGTAGCATCATAAGCATCAGACAGAGCACCAGTACCAGAGCCAACTTGGACCTGGGTACCACCGGGCTCTTCCATGCTGACAAGGGAACCACCAGTACCAACGGATTGGACGGCGCTAGCTTGACGTGCACCCTTAGCCAGAGCGCGGAAGATCAGACGGTCATACTTTTCAGCGAGAGCATAACCAATCTTGCGGCTGATTTCAGCACGCAAGTCGTAATGTGAGAGTACCTCGTCCAATTCATAGACGAATGCACTAGAGATCAGAAGGTCATCACAGGTGATGGTCTTCTCAGCCACCGGAGGTGCACCGTTGGAATCACCAAGGATGCTGTTACCAGGAGTATGATACTCAGCGCTGGTACG
>CEVW01038649.1_pt1 | contig 14411 bp, 20 predicted proteins | sample 427061 | NCBI WGS metagenome assembly CEVW01 (sample SAMEA2623774, study PRJEB7988) | marine metagenome | biome: marine biome (ENVO:00000447); feature: surface water layer (ENVO:00002042); material: "saline water (ENVO:00002010), including plankton (ENVO:xxxxxxxx)" | depth 5 m
TCCTTAAGGTGAACAGTCTTAAGAGTCTCCCACATATGATCCGGTTTGTGATTACTGGGTACGAAGTGTGGGACTTCCTAAAAAGGCACTCGCCTACCAGATAATCACGGTTATTCAAGCTTTGAGTTAGAGTTGGCCATTGTCGATGCCCTGTATTTCAATATTTTGTCCCAAAAGTCTAGGACACCGACCCCCCTCTCCACTTGAATAAGCTCCCACCTGGATTCGAACCAGGGGTAGTGGATTCAAAGTCCACTGTGTTTACCAACTACACTATAGGAGCATGGTCTCCTCCGGCCGGGTTCGAACCGACGACCTACAGGTTAACAGCCTGTCGCTCTACCAGCTGAGCTAAGAAGGAATAGTGCTAAGAGTGGGATTTGAACCCACGAGGTGAAAACACCAACCGATCTTAAGTCGGTCCCCTTAGACCTACTCGGGCATCTTAGCTTCGTAGTAGAACCCGTGACACTATCCCATCAACGACCCCCGGGCGTTGGGGCTTGAGCCTAAAGAACTACTGGTTTATTTAGGGGTTAAATCTTTAAGTGCTTAGGAGTCCACTCGTAAGATATCTTTTCCTTTAGAGACTGTCTCTCTTTTTCTTTTTTTGTTTCGATTCCCGGGCAATTATGTTTTTCTAAATGCATACACTTCATACAAAACTTTCCCGGACAATATGGACAGTCAATTGGTATACCACATTTCTTTTTGCAGAAATCACACGGCATATTATTATTGATTAATATTATAATATGGTGCCTCCGATAGCGAAGTTTATTATTACACTCAACTCCTTTTTAACCGCCATAGTTTGGGTCGATACATATAATCTAATAAAGAACAAAGGAGATAACAAATAAATGGCCCTTGCTCTTTCAACATTTAGACCCGTATGCCTTTCCAGTCAGAAAGAATATAATAAACTCAAAAGGAAACTGAAAGATACAACATTTGGGTACGGATCTGTTATTGCAACATCTTATTTCATCACACAAGGATCTACAGAGGGACTTTCCGCGGTTCTTGGAGCTTTTAGTTCGTATACGTACATTTCCCTTCTTGAAGATCATGTTGATAATATTGAAAATTCCCCATTTCAAAAGCAGTTCCTAGCTCCTATAAGTCTCGCAGTATTTGAGATGTCATGGAACAGTGCACCTTTTAGTTTTGATTTTGATTATGGGGCAACACTTGTTGGTTTCTTGTCTTACAAACTGGCACTATCAGCTGTTCTATATGATATGGTGAGAGACATGCTGATCAAAGATAGTATTGAAACTTATGACACAAGTGAGAAGAAGTACAACACAATTAAAAAAGAAAATGATGAGTAAGTATATAATGCTTCTTCTAGCTATCTTCAACACTGTTTGTGAGATGGGTCCTCAATATATTGTAAACTTCACTGATTGGATTAAAACTGCTTTATGGAATGCACCATTTCGAGTGTTTCTTGACATCGAACTCGAACTTCTCAGGCTTAACAGGCGACTGGATCCTGATTCTGAATCCGATGAGGAAATTAAACCTGAACCCCAACCTGAACCCCAACCTGAACCTGAAGAAAAGTCGCGCTTTTCTTACCTAAGTAACCTTTGGAAATGTAAGAAGGTAGATTAAATGTCTGAATACGTTATTCCGCTCAGTTCTACGTTCGTTCATTCGGAGAAACCACTTGGTATCCCGGGTTTGGCTACGGACGAACTCCGAATTGCTTTTCTTCAAGCTACCGCACCTCTTTGTCCAGACGTTCAACGGAAGATCTGGGAAGAAGTTCTTTACTGCACAGTTCCTATTGAACCACCCCCTGCACCTAAAAAATGCCCTTCGATTTCATACGTTCGCTCATCGATGTCTTTACCCCGAAATATTTTGAAGAACCATCATTGTTAAATAAAGAATCACTTATGCATAAACTTTCAAAGTGTAAAATAATCGAGGCTGTTAATGAGTGTGGAGAAAAACGCTATATTGAAACCGAAAAAGACTACTCGGAAACAAAAAAAGAACAATTGGATTATTTATACACAAGATGCAAAAGTCTAATGCATTTTGTGAATAAAAGAGGAGTTCTCCAGACAAGTGACGATGACTTGGAGTTGTTGTATGGTTTTACTACGAAAGTAAAACGTATATATGACAACATTACGATTGACATCGACGACTTGTACAAAGAGTTTAAGTTCATTGAAAAGCGAATAAAGAGAAAATCAAACTCATTTAGAGATCTTAGCAATTATAGTTTAGGACACATGTAATGGAATGCCCAGTTTGCTATGAACAGACTGCCAAATGTCGATTTAAATGTGGTCATAGTTTTTGTCACTCTTGTACAAAATCATGGCTTTACAAAGGTAACTCAACATGCCCCATGTGTAGAAAACCCATGTGCTTCGATGGTATGATACGATTGAAAAAGAAATGGAACAGAGAAAACTGTGAAGACGTTTTTCAGGGAATATTAGAAGAAGTTTTCAGAGACTGTGGTGAAACATATAGAGACGTTTTACTGAATTGTATAAATCTGGTACAAGAACGTTTTAACTATGTATCAAAACGTTTTCCTGATCTAGAACCAACTGACGTAGACTTTATACTGCGATACGCATGGATACCGATCGAAGCGTTGTTAGATCATCATTTTGTCGAATATTATGACATTTTCACATTCGAAAACCTTTTATTTGTAAATAGAACAAAATATGGAAACCTAAGTCGATACAGGAAAGTTGAATACTCAACTTTCAAACATGGACCGCTTTCACAAAATTATGGAGCTGTTGGACAAGAACTCTGAGAATATCCCGGAGGGGGACTATTTGGAGTTGGTCAATACGGTTGCTGAAATTCGGCAACAAGTAAAACCACCACCATTTTTACTTGACCAGAACGAACCAATGGCATATCCCAGACCGTTCGTTCCGTTCGATGATGCTGAACAAGAAAGACTTCGTCAATTCATTGATACTCTGGATGCAGAATGGAGTGAAACTGATAACGTGGAACCCGAACCTGAAGTGGAACATCAGGGATATACATTCAACACTGTACCGGATATTCCTTTGCAAGCTGTTGTTGAGCAGATGCCCCGAGATGTTTATGATCGACTGGTTACATCTACTGGTCCAGTTAGTACTCAAGTACGACACGATGAGGATGGGTGGTGGGTTGATGTGAATTGGCCAAGTGGTGATACATCCAGTTACCCGGGTGGGATGCATCAACCCGTCGAGGAAGAGAATGAATCATGGGTAAATCTTATGCGGGAAATCAGAAATTTTCAGTTTTCAACTCCAATGGAAGTAGATTGATATTATTCACCGATGAGATCTATTTCTTTTTCGTATGTATGTGATAATAGAATAGTCTTCAAATCTCTTGTAAATGTAATGTACTTTTTTGGAATATCACCCCATAATCTTTCGTTTGATACAAAGCTATCTATCTCCCCATCCTTCAACAAAGGTTCAAGTAACACCCAATTAGGTTCAGTGTATTTTATTTTGCTACACCCTCTTGCAAATTTACGAGCATATATGTACCACGCAGCTATGCTTTTGTAAATGTGTATTGGTCGTTTACCCTTTTCCAGACATGCACGGAGAGACGGAACAACAAAGGTATGGAATTTTGTAAATCCATCCATACATATGCGTTCTAAGTCGTCAACATTAGTAGAACTCGTAAATCGTTTTTCAATTGTGTCTACATAATCATAAACATCAAATGGTAAATCATTGTCGATCGATGGAACAATTTCCTCCATCTGTAATTTTTTAAAGTGTTCCCTATGATCTTTGTCGTTCATTACTTCATCGAATGTGTTGTATCCGGATAAAACACCCAAATATGCCAAGGACGTATGCCCACCATTTAAAATTCTTATTTTTGTTTCTTCGTATGGTTCTATATTATCTGTTATTGTAACACCAACTTGTGTTAAATCTGGAAAGTCGGATGCAAACTTATCTTCTATGACCCATTGTGTGAATTCTTCTGTTTGAACTGCATTGAACCCATAACCTGGAAATATCCTTTCGACTTCTCTTCTCATTTTTTCTGTTGACCGTGGTGTAATTCGGTCGACCATACACGAAGGAAATTTCACATTTTCTCTTATCCATTCAGCAAGTTCGTATTGGTTGGTGTGATAAAGGTAGGCTAAAAAGTGTGTTTTGAGAACTAAACCATTTTGGCGTATATTGTCACAACACAATATGGTTACCGGTGTTTTCCTGTTCCTGAGACCACATGCTAAATATTCAAACAAAGGAGAACCAGGTCTATATCCACTTTCTGTGACTGTTATCGTAATCAAATGAACACTTGGTAATGTAAGCATGTGTTTAGCTACAGTTCTGTTTTTGGTCCAATCTACATAATCAAGATGTGACCTAACTAGTTTGTAAGTAGAAGGCGTCTTTACGATGTAGTCATGTATATCTCTAAAGCCTTCATTTCTTAGATTGACTGCGACGATACCCCAGCGAAGATCGCCAGTCAGTTCCATGTACTCGTCGATGTAGACGGCCTGATGTGCTCTGTGAAAGTTCCCATATCCTATATGTACTATACCTGTCTGGACGTTGTTCTTATTGTACATCCGTTAAGTTACTTAGACAAATTAAAATAAGTAAAAGTAATGGAAAATCTGCTGAAAGCTATGCAGGTGTTAGATCGAAATTCAACACTAATACCCGAGGGAGATTATCTTGAAATTTGTAATTATTTGAAGACTGCTTACAATAAGAGATCTGACCCAGAAAGTTTTTTTGATTACGACAACTTTAGAATTTTACCCCCCAGTGAAAATGATGGTATTACAAGTTACTTTTATAACCATTACATAGATGTTGCATTGGAATTCGACATAGATTTCATATATAACCAGATCCACTATTTAGAAAATGAACTGGTAAACTATAAGTCGATACGTCGTATATCAAAGCCTCTAAAAAACCGTGTACTAAGACATTACTGTCGCATCTATAATGTTGATCCAGGTGAAGGTGAACAGTACTTTGAACCTAAGCTTCTTACTAAACTCTGTCGAACATACATAGAAGTTGAAAATGATTTTAGATCGAAATACCGAGAAGCTATAGAGAAGAAAATACTATGGCTGGAAGAGGCTAAAGAAAGATTAGAGGAAATATAAAGATGTCTAACAATAGACGTATATGGATGAATATTGTAGCACGTCTACCTTTACCCCCGAGAGTATATCGGCGGGTTCTTAAGACGCGTAAACGATTAGATCCTTATCGCGAAACATCGCTTCGGTACATGGGATATGCCAACGAAATTGGTGAAGCACTTGAAAACTATTTACCTGATTGGGGTCTCCCTGCTTCATATTGTGTAACAGGTAGTTATGTTTTATTCGATACATTGGATAAAAGCCAACAAAAATATGAAATGAGTAATGAAAATAAACTTGAAGAGACATTGTTTATTACAACAGAAACACTTTGTTGGCATTTATTTGCGTCGTATTATTGGCCGGGTGGGGTCATTGGATTTGTTGTTAACACTATAAAGTTTCTGTCGGGTACAGACAATAATTCTATACCAACTGTCATGTCTATACTAATGATCCCTTATATCATACGTCCTATTGACGAAATAGTGGACAAATTGGTTGAAAATATCATATCCAAGTTTATTAGAGGAAAATCTGTCAGTCTAGATGATGTAAATATCTTGCTTATGAACGTGTACGTACCCCCGGTGTTACTGACAATGATCACAATCATAAAGAAATTTAAAACATAAACCACACTTGATAGTAATGGATAATATCAAGAGTCTTATGAGAAGTCTCGATGAGGTTTCCAGTATGATTCCGGATGGTGCTTATCTGGAAATGACTGATAATCTAAAACAGATATATGAAAAATTTCCTAAGAATGATGACCCTCCCATGATTGATAGAAGGTCTCTACCAGTCAACGTTCCTTTTCAAGTAGTTCTTCCACCAGATAATCTGAGACCCATTAGAACACAGATGGAGTTGGTCCGGGCTTCTAGAAGTATTCATGAAATAGAAATGCGTATTCATATAATTGACGATAAACTAAAGACTTTAAAAACACGTAAAAATGTAACGGAAAGTGTTAAAAGAGAGGCGATTAGAGACGAAGCAATTAGGATGGGATTATTGATTCATGATCTTACATGGGAATCTTTGATGTCAAACTTTCCGGTACAATTTCGTGGAGAAGAGAGGAATTTCTATCTTGATTATATCAACCAAATGAATGCTAAGGTAGAGGCCCAGAGACGTGCGTTGGAAATTGAAAAAGAACAATTAAAGGTTGAATTAGATGATCTACTTTAAGAATTAAATGTAACATAGTAGTAGTATGCAAATCTTTGTGAAAACTCTCACTGGAAAAACTATCACCCTTGAGGTTGAGTCGTCCGATACGATCGACAACATCAAGGCTAAGATTCAAGACAAGGAAGGCATTCCACCCGATCAGCAACGACTTATTTTCGCTGGTAAGCAGCTTGAAGATGGACGCACTCTCTCGGATTACAATATTCAAAAGGAGTCTACTCTACACCTTGTTCTAAGGCTTCGAGGTGGTGCTGATGATGAAAAGCCAAAGGCCAAGCGTCAACCTGGTCCATACGTTTTATTTTGCAAAGAGATCCGTGATTCTGTTGTTAAGGAGAATCCAGGAATTGGTTTTGGTGCCATCGGAAAGAAGATGGGTCAAATGTGGCGAGATCTTCCCGAAGAAGAAAAAGACAAGTATCGTAAGTAAATATCTACATATATGGTAGATGTTTAAACACGCGTTAAAATTTATATCGACCTATGTCATTCCGGCATTATGTGTTTTATACATCAACTTTCCTAATCTTAGATCTTTGATCATACAGCACATGATTCCTATTTCTTTTATTGGTATAACAGACACGTTCTTTCAGGAAAGAACTGTAATAGAAAAGTTGGGGGTTATATTGGGTCATATGATATTTTATCCCATCATGTTGAACTATAAACCCAATAATGTAACACCTTTACTTTCAGTACAGCTCATAACATTGTTAGCAGTAATATCTATTATAACAACATTACCAACATGGAAATATAAAATTTCAAGAGCACAGGTTATAGCCATGTATGTAACTATTTATCTTGTATTATAACATGTTACTGTACATAGTTGGGGCGGGAGCTATATTATATACTTTACCGTATTTCTGTTTAAAGATTGTTTTTAAAGAACGTAGAAGAAGGGGTATATCACCCAGGGGATCATCAATAAGCTTAAGGGAAACACCCGAAAGAGAAGTAGATGGCACCTTTGGGAGTTAAGAAGCTATCTTACGATGCTCGTCTGCCTACTCGTGGTTCTGATGGTGCTGTGGGATATGATCTTTATAGCTCCGAAGATGCGACTGTACCGTGTCAAGCGGGGCGAGCTTTAGTTGGAACTGGAATTGCACTGTCCATCCCTGATGGTGTGTATGGACGTGTAGCTCCTCGTTCTGGTCTGGCTGTAAAGCATTGTATTAACGTTGGTGCGGGTGTTATTGATCCTGATTATACCGGTGAAGTCAAGGTCGTCCTATTCAATCATGGTACGGAAGACTTTGAAATCAAGAAGGGTGATCGTATTGCTCAGCTTATTTTGGAGAGGTGTGAGACACCTATGATTAAGGAAGTCGGTCTTCTCGAGGAGACACTCAGGGGTGATGGTGGCTTCGGATCTACAGGTCTCTGAATTCCTCTTTACAAAACCATAAATTTTCAGGTGTTGGCATGAAAAGCATTCCGTGACTCATAACCATTGACAGTTTGGCTTTGTTTACACTAGTGTGAGTATGTAGTATCCATCTTTCCCAATATTCTGCCCGGAAGAAATCTTCCCAATCCTCTTTTGTTGATTCACTAATTTTCAACATACCTCTATGAATCTCACCCAGATCCCTTTCTACTCGCAGCTCCTTAGGAATGACTGCTCCTCTCCTAAGAAGTTGTGCACGCATAAGCCTCGGATCTCCGTGATCTGAATAATATAATACATCCTTTTTCCCAAAATCAACGGTTCGTTTGTTAGGCAAGGTTACTCTATATCTATGTGCAACAGAGGGGCTTGGTTGTAATACGACGTGCATATTAATGTCACATAAGGAAATAATATTACGTATATTCATGCTTGAATATACTTCTCTCGATGGTACTGTCATACGAGTGGGTGAAAATGCAAAAGAAAATGACAATCTCACACTAATGAGTGCACCAAAATACTGGTGGATGCATGTTACCGGGTTCTCTGGTGCACATGTAGTTGTGTGTAATGAAGCAAATCCGTTACCAAAAGAGACACGTAAAGATGCTATGGTACTTGCTATTCATCATAGTAATTCACCAAATGTCAAGATGTCTTGTGTGGATATGGCTCGTGTGGAACAAACTATTTGGATGAGACAAGCTGGAAAGTTTAAATTACAAGGTGAAATATTGGAATTTACTATATTCATGAGACGAGAAAATGAACGTCTTAATCGTTTATTAAAAACAAAAACTAGTATAAAGCTATGAGAACAACATAAACCAAATGAACCGAAAGAAAGAAGAAACTTCTACTCGTCTCTCTCCTATTGAACTCGAAAAGCATAGGGCTGAACGAAGGGCTGCAGCCATGAAAAAGGCTCTCGAAGCAGACAAAGTTGTTTACAAGTCATCCTCTAGTCCTGAGCGTTTCAAGGAGTTCCTTCAAGATCGTCTTAAGATCTGGAGTCAGGTAAAAGATAAGACCTTTCATGGAAAGAAGATGTATGAAAAAACAAATGCTATTATTGAGTCACTCACTTCTTCAGAATAAGCTTGCGTAAACTCGGGGTTGGACAACTCCACAACTTCAACACCAATTCCCAATTCGTCATTCCAGGTTTGTGAAATGACTGTTTAAGGAGTGTTTTGGTTCTTTGCTGCATTTTATGTGGGTCTCGTTCCTGTCTACGTGCCACACTAATGGCATTCTGAATAGTCTTCGTGTTGCGTTTATGTACGTTGTTAGTAAGTACATTATTTTGAAGTCGTATATTACTGTCGGTCTTGATAGACTTCAAGTCTGAAATCTCTTTTTGTAGGGTAGATACACTCTCATTTGCCTTACGTAGATCTTCCTTGGTCGAAAACCACTTAGTTCTCAAAAAATCACATTGCTTCTTGTTTTCTGAGAGCTCCTTTTCGACTGCGACCAATTTGATTTTCCTTTCCCGCGACTTTTTTGACACCTTCTGAATCTGTTGTAGAAGATCGGTCACACCATCCTTGACCTTGCCGACAGATTTAGAAGCTGAGGACTTTTTTACCATGGTTGAATTATGTGTGTGTAAGAAATGTTTATAACTTAGGTTGTTGTTTAGTTGCCAAAAGCGACACCCGCAAGTCCATCCTTCACACGTAAAATGTTGTAGTTGACAGCGTATAAACGCTGGGTCGCATTACCACCAGAAACGTTGCGAAGTGCAATCTTGGCGGTGTCTATGCGGCTAAAGTTAAGGGATCCACTGGGCTGGGACTTACCGATGTTGAGGCAGAAAGGCCAGGTGTAAACGGGAGCCGACTGAAGAAGATCATCGGGAAGGTTCTGGCAATGCATCTTGGGAACAACAGTGTGGTGATAATGATTGGACATATCCTCGGAGAGAGGTGTGCCGTTGATGTAAAGGGTGGCATCACTGAAAGTGTACGCCGCATCCCAAAGTGCACCAACATTGGCAGATACAAGGTGAAGAGCACTGGTAGGATGATTGAAATAAGTGAGATCAATATCCGTGGCAGTTTTGTCAACCATCTGATACTGGGTTTGTGTGATCAGGATCTCATGCTCCTTGTCGGTAAAGAACTTGCGCTCTTCAGTGTCAAGGTAGGCATACATGGCGTACACCTTGGGGTTGGAGGCAAAACCACCATCACGGCACTTGATGCGAATCTCCACATCGTGGTACTGCATACCCACTAGAGGAAGGGATTTTGTCCAGTCCTGGCTGAAAAAGAAAGGAATCACAAAGCTGTCGGCAGTCTGACCATTGTTCTTAGCATTCTCTTTTGTTTCGGCTGTGGATACAGCAGAAGAGGCACGAGCCTGTGTTTCATTGTAAAGAACGTTGTGAACACCCTGAACATATAAAGAATCAAGACGGCACACTTGTTGGCCACCGATGTAAAGAAGGAACTCGGTGGGGCTGGAATCACTGGAAAACAGACCAGTTACGTTGGCACCGGTCGCAGAGATACCCGGGGCCTCCAACCACACGTAGCTCAGAAGATCACCCTTCGACTTGATAGGAATAGTGACCTCAGCACCCGATTCGAAGTTACCGATGTAATCGACACGTTCAGGTTTGATAGAAAAATTTGTGTGACGCTTATAATTTTGGCGGAAAAAACTTACTTCGGGCTGACCAGTGATGTACACATCCTGGGCACCCTTGGACACGAGGTCAATCAAAGCAGCTGACATTTACTAGTAAAGTATATTAAAATTTTAGCTCGATATATACATAAGGAACATGGTAGTTTTTCAAGCACTCACATGGGAAGCACGAGACGAAAAGGGTATTGGGGAAGAAGACCCCGACCCCGACCCTGATGATCCTGGGGGTGAACATTATATCAGTATATTTGGTAAAACCGAAGATGGGAAGTCTGTCTGTGTAACCACAGCATTCGAACCTTACCTATTTGTTAAATTACCTGAAAAAAAGTATGCAAAAGAGATTTATGCAAAGATAAAAAACGTATGCACTGGATACAATATTGTAGAGTCAAAAGATATTTGGGGTTTTCAAAATAGTAAGGAATGTTTATTTATGAAAATCAGATTTTCGGATTTAAATCGACGAAGAAAGATTGATAATTTACTGAAGAAACCAATGATTCTTTCTAGTGGTCCGTTTCCCCTGAGAGTATATGAATCAAATTTAGATCCTATTCTTCGAATGATGCATCGAACGGGAATTCAATCAACCGGGTGGTTAGATACTGGAAATGATTGTGTATATTCTAATTGGGCTCACGTTGATATAGATCTTTTCTGTAATAATTGGGAGACACTTAAACCCGTTAAACGAGATGACATAGCACCATTTGTAGTAGCATCTATTGATATTGAGGCTAATAGTTCTACGGGTAAATTTCCTGATGCTAATATTGAAGGTGATGCGTGTTTTCAGATTGCCTTGTCTCTCTGTAAAATGGGATCAGATGAGCCTTATGATAAAACTTGTTTTTGTTTCAAACAAACTGATTCTGATCTTGAAGGTTGTAATATTTATAGTTATGACACTGAACGAGAAATGCTAGAAGCATTCAGAAATTACGTGATCAAGGAAGACATTGATATTATGACGGGGTGGAATATTTTCGGTTTTGATCTTAACTACATATACACACGTGCTATAATGAATGATTGTTCTGATTCTTTCTACTACCTAGGAAAATTGAAAGAATATGAAACCTACCTAGGAAAGAACAAAGGTGTGGCAGATGTCCGCGGCGGTTCAGGGATAGTAAACAAGCGTCTTTCTTCGAGTGCATTGGGTGACAATATGCTCAAGCTTCTCCCAATGCCTGGTCGTTTTGTTTTTGATCTATTCCATGAAGTTAAGAAAGGGTACAAACTCGATAGTTACAAACTAGACAACGTATCTAAACTATACCTCGGTGATCAAAAGATTGATATGCCTCCTCGTGAGATGTTTGCTCGGTTTGTCGAAGGAGACCCAGTGAAGCTTCGTGAAGTTGCAGAATATTGTATTAAGGACACACTTCTTCCACATAGACTTACAAAAAGGCTCTGCATACTTTTGAATTTACTTGAGATGGCTAAGGCTACATGGGTACCAATTTCATTCTTGGTTGAACGCGGACAGCAGATTAAGGTATTTAGTCAGCTGACAAAGAAGGCTCGTGAACTTGGATTTATGGTTCCTACTATTCGTTATGGTGCCTTGCCTCCTGAACCTTACGAGGGTGCTACTGTATTGGAAGCACAAGGTGGTGCATACTACACACCTATCACGGCCCTAGACTTTGAAGCACTGTATCCTAGTATTATGATGGCACATAATCTGTGCTACTCGACTTATGTAATGGATGAGAAAACATATGGAAATGTTGAAGGTATTACATACGAAAAGTTTGAACTAAATGGACGTACATATAAATTTGCACAAAATGTACCTAGTCTTTTACCAGCTATTCTTTTGGAGCTTAAACAGTTTCGAAAACAGGCTAAAAAAGATATGGCTGCAGCAACCGGATTTATGAAGGAAGTATATAACGGTAAACAGTTAGCCTACAAAATTTCGATGAACTCAATTTATGGTTTTACTGGAGCAGGTAAAGGTATTTTACCATGTGTACCCATCGCTTCTACTACCACGTACAAGGGTAGAAGTATGATTGAAGAAACAAAGAATTACGTCGAGAAAAACTTCCCCGGTGCAAATGTTCGATATGGCGACACCGATTCTGTCATGGTAGAATTTGATGTTGGAGGGAGAACAGGAATGGAAGCTATCGAGTATAGTTGGGAACTTGGTGAACGTGCAGCTGAAGAGTGTAGTGCACTATTCAAGAAGCCAAATAATTTGGAGCTTGAGAAGGTATATTGTCCATACTTCTTATATAGCAAGAAGCGATATGCCGCAAAGCTATGGACGAAAGCTAAAGATGGTAATATGAATATGGACTATATTGATATCAAGGGTCTCCAGGTTGTTCGTAGAGATAACACAAAGTTTGTGAGAGAAGTCTGCAAGGAACTGCTGGATGTTGTACTGGGGAGTAGTGATCCAGAACCAGCGAAACAATTGGCTCTTGAAAGAGCTATCAATCTTCTTGAAGGTGATGTATCGAACGAAAAGCTTGTATTGTCCCAGCAGCTTGGTGATTCATATAAAAACCCTAACCTACCTCATGTAAAGGTGAGAGACAAGATGCGAGAAAGAAAGCCTGGGTCCGAGCCACAGAGTGGAGATCGGGTTCCTTATATTCTCGTAAAAACAGGTGACCCAAAGGCAAAGGCTTTCGAAAAGGCTGAAGACCCAGTGTTTATTGAAGAAAATAAGATTCCAATCGATTATCATCATTATTTTACCAACAAGTTCTTGAATCCAATTTGCGACTTACTGGAGCCACTGGTAAAGGACCCCAAGAATGAAATTTTCGGTGAGTTAATTGCTCAGCACAAACCTCCACCCAAAAAGAGAGAACCAGCCTTGAGTGGTATGAAGAAGGAACAGCTCATAGAGGAGTGCAAAAAACTAAACCTTGACACAGACGGAAAAGTGGCAGAGTTACGTCAACGTATTAAGACTGCCAGGGAAGATAAAGTGTCCATCACGGGTGGTGGTCGTTTTGACGACTACGAAATATGAAGATAAAGTGTCAATCGATCACATATTTAAAAACTACGATTCTTAGAAGGGTAAGATGGACAGGGTACTGACCCTCTTTGACGAAGAGGTAAAGAAACGAATGGTAATTGAAACCAAGAAAATCAAAGAAGAGTTCAAGGAACTTTTGAAAAAAGTAAAGGAAGAGCACAGAGAAAATCTCCTTTCCAACAAACATGAAGTTAAAGAAGCAAATAAGAAAGTCAATGAGGATCACAAAGAAGAGTTACAAAAGCAACGAGCAGTGCACAACGATGAGTTGCGTCGTCTAAAAGAGGAACATAAGAATGAGATTAAGCAGATGCGTGAAGAGTTTGTATTGGCACAAAATCAAAACCAGGAAACTGTAAGGAAACTTCACATTGAATATAGCGACTACTTGCGTGTGATAAGTTTAAATTACCCTCATGTACCATACAAACTTTTATTGCGTGATGCACCAAATGAAGAAGATAACACTTGTAGGGGTTTGAAAAAGAATGGTACGAGGTGTAATTTGGTTGGTAAATATGACGGGTACTGCAAACATCATCACGACCAGTATAGAAAGAGGGACACAGTTGAAATGATTGATGACTCATCATCAGTTCTGTCATTTGCTTCGGAAAGTAAGGGGCTTATAGATTTCAATTCTATGTTATAGAAGAGATGAGTAAATCACATATTCTGCTATCTTCCGTAAATGAGTTCTATTCAGATGACAAGAATAAAACAACCCTAATGAGTATACTAGACAAAACCAGTGGTATTTCACTCAGGAATATCGAGTGGTTTATAACTAATTATGCTAAGAAACATCAGACTTCTTACACGACCACTAATGGACGACTCTTCACAGTGCATTGTGCTTATAAGAGCAGTCTGGATGGTTATAGCAAAAAACTATTTGATCCCTTTGCACGTTCGGAAAAATTTACTTATGTTATCCCGGGTACATCTCATGAAATTCAAACAACGATTGCTCAATTGAACTTCATCAA
>CEVW01020044.1_pt1 | contig 14400 bp, 8 predicted proteins | sample 427061 | NCBI WGS metagenome assembly CEVW01 (sample SAMEA2623774, study PRJEB7988) | marine metagenome | biome: marine biome (ENVO:00000447); feature: surface water layer (ENVO:00002042); material: "saline water (ENVO:00002010), including plankton (ENVO:xxxxxxxx)" | depth 5 m
CGTCGTTTTAATTCTCTCATTTTAATAATGACCCAAAGGGTGATTATCAGCCAACTAATGGAATACCCAATAAAAGCTCCCACAACAACGTCTGCAGGGTAATGGACTCCTACATAGACCCTTGAAATTGCGATAAGCGTTGCCAAGGAAAAAAGTGGAACTTTAAACCTATCATAGAAATAGGTTAGAATCACTGCCAAGGAAAACATATTAGAAGCATGGTTGGAAGGCATACTCCATTTTCCACCTTTTGAGACCAATAAATTCACTCCTTCTATGACAATATGCGAAGGTCTAATTCTTTCAAAAAAAGGTTTGAGTATTTGTGCACAGATCAAATCAGTTATAGATAATGATATGATCAATAGTGAGAGTGCGATCTTTCCTCTTTTACCTCCTTTGAATCCAAGAATGACAATCAATAATAATATTGGGAGTATCCAATTATCGGCATCCGTGATAAATGGCATTATGTGATCTAATATTTTTATATGTTTCCCATGTAGCCAAATCATGAGAGACCTATCATAGGTATCTAAAATCTCTAGCATGAATACTTAGTCTCCTCAGTTAGAGTTTTAGAATTATTCTACCCATTTGCTTCCCAGCAAGAATATTTTTTATTTCAGGAATCAAATTTTCTAGGTCAACTATTTTAGAATATTTTTCAAGCCCATCTAATTTCCAATCTGAAGAAAAATGTTTCCAGATCATTTTTCTTTTATCAATTGGAGAATTAGCAGAATCTATTCCAACTAGAGAATTACCACGAAGTATGAATGGAAAAACCGTTGTCTCAAATTTGGGGCCACCTACATTACCACATACTGTAATGATTCCATTCTGGTACATGCTTGAAAGGATGGAGGATAACATTGAGCCACCTACTACATCAAGAGCAGCGTTATACATTCCTTTGTTAAGAGGTAGTTTAGTGGCCTTAATGAAATGGTTTCTTTCAATGATTTCAGTTGCACCTAGTTTTTTTAAAAACCTTTTTTCATCTATTTTTCCTGATATTGCAGTTACTTCTGCTCCGAGATGAGACAGTAGGTTGACGCCAATGCTTCCAACTCCGCCAGTTGCGCCACTGACTACTACTTTAGCATCTTTTATATCACATGTATTTTTGATTGAATCAACTGCCAAGCCTGCTGTTAGCCCAGCTGTTCCCAACATCATTGACTCTTTTGTAGATAGGCCATCTGGGCATTGGATCGCCCATTGACTTGGGATCCTAATATACTCTGAGAAACCACCACTTGTATTCATGCCTAGGTCAAATCCAGTTACAATCACAGATGAACCAATAGGAAAGTCCTTTTCATTAGATTCTTCAACAACGCCTGCAGCATCTATTCCAGGGGTATGGGGGTAGTTCTTTGTAACGCCTCTTGCACCAGATGCTGATAGAGCATCCTTGTAGTTAAGTGATGAATATTCAACTCTGACCAATAGTTCACCATCAGGTAGGTCAGATATCATTCTTTTATTGATGCCTATATCGAATTGGTCATGGTTCTTTTTTACTACTATTGCTCTAAAATTCTCAGACATACGATACAAGGGAGCTATGATTCATTCTTAATTTTGGTCCAGAATGGTTTTCTTTTCTCAAAAAAAGATTGTAGACCTTCTTGCCCTTCTGGATGATTTACGCATTCGCTGAATAGGTCTGCTGCCTTTTTTATATCAATGGTGTGATTTGAAGAGAGGTCTTTTTTTGTCATTGCTAAGGCATTAGGAGAACACTTATCGACCTTGGACCGTATATCATCAATTAATCCTTCAATCTCTGAATCTGATGTGACCAAATAATCTGCTAGCCCCATTTCATAGGCCATTTTACCATCAATCATATCTCCAAGAAGCATTAATAAACGTGCTTTGGAGTATTCCATTCGATTTAGGACATATGGGGCAATTTGTGCTGGAGTAAGACCTAGCTTTGTCTCAGACAGTCTAAAAACCGAACTATCCATCGTGATTATAATGTCGGTTGCACAGGCCATTCCAAACCCACCAGCTATGCAGGGTCCATCAATGACAGATACAGTGATCTTAGGTATGCTAGAAATGGTTTTAAGAAGATGACCAATTCTCATACTCATGTGAATGGTTAATTTTTCACTATGTTCTTTATCATAAGTTATTTGGTGTAATTCTTCTAGATCTGCTCCAGAGGAGAATATTCCATTCTTTCCTTTAAAGATAATACCCCTTATCGATTCGCTCTGACCACTGACATCTACGACTTCGATTATCTCATCAATCAAAGTTGAAGAAAGTGCATTCTTTTTTTTATGATTGTCGAGGTATATGGTTAGCCAATCATTCTGGATATTTAAATGACAGTATTTAGTTTTTGGTAGATCAATCATATTTTATCTTATTTAGTGATTAAATCTTTATCTATCGGGATTTCATACTCAAGTAGTTGCTGAGCATATGACTTACCTTGTGGGTCAATATTCATACTTGCCATGCCACCGCCACCAAGGGAATTCTTCAATAGAAAGTTAATTCCATTCACTCCGGGTACATCCCAACTCAATACTTCGCCATCAAGGACATGTGAAAAATAATTGGCGACAGTTTCAGACGATAATGCTTTTTGAATGTATGGAAGATATTCGGGTCTACGAGAAATCACTCCAATATTTGCATGATTGCCTTTGTCTCCACTTCTTGCGTATGCTAGTTGTGATAAGGGGACGGGAATCAAAAGGCTATCATTAATAGAATCTACTGCGGATCGCGTATTCTCCTTTTTTTGAATATATCCTCCACCAGTTGAAATATCTATATGAGTTGTATGGTCATCAAAATTAGTTTCAACCATTATTTGATCTTTTGGAAATAGGAATGAAAACAAATGAATTGAGGGTGATACAGGTGGACGGCCACCAAGATAGTTTATCACACCTGCAGCCATTCCCGTTGCTGCTTGTGCCATTTCACGTGAAAGGATAACAAGTGCATCTTTTTTCATATGGGTTGCAATAAGTCTTAGAACAACTTCTCTTGAATTGGGTTTTGAATGATCAGAACCGTAGATCGAATCCGTACCTATAAGATCAAATGATGTTCTCTTGAATGGCTCGAGTCCTTCTTTTATCAATAGATCACTAACTTTTCTTATGATCGCATTTGCAATTCGTTTGCCCTTCTCTTCAGAATCTTTTCCACCTATTACCAGTGTTCCAGTTACACGATAACCATTCATATAGGTCGCTGAGACCTTGTAATGATCAGTTGGTGCTGAACCAGATGCTCCACTTACCTGAACTAGGTCAGTACCAATATTTTTAATTGTGACTTTTGTAAAATCGCAAACAACGTCTGGCAAAATATATTCTGCGGGATTACCTATCTCGTAAAGAAATTGCTCAGCTACAGTTCCAAATGTTATCATCCCGCCTGTATTATCTGGTTTGGACACAACAAAATCACCATTTTGTTCAACTTCTACTATTGGGAACCCCATATCATGAAATCCTTGGACCTCCTTCCAGTCAGTATGATTACCACCCGTACATTGAGCTCCACATTCTATGATGTGACCAGCTAGGCTGCCACTAGCAAGAAGATCGTAGTCTGAGTATTTCCAATCAAACTCATATATCAAGGGCGCTAAGACCAAGGCACTATCAACACACCGGCCTGTGATCACAATATCAGCCCCTTCTTTGAGAGCTTGTACCATCCCAGGGGCACCAAGATATGCATTGATACTTAGGCATGATTCAGGAACTGGATCATGCCTATCCATTTCAGTGATTCCTAACTCTTTGATCTTAGGTAATTCAGATATGAGGTCATCACCAGTGACAATGGCGATGTTCAATTTTATTCCAGATCTTTCAGCAGCGTATTCTAACATGTCTCGGCAGGCATTGGGGTTGATTCCTCCTGCATTTGAAAGGACCTTGATCTCATCTTTTTTTATCAAATGAAGAATTGGTTCTAATTGTCTCACGAAATCAGTGGCATAACCCATCTTAGGATCTTTTGATTTTGCTCTAGCCAATATGGACATGGTGACCTCAGCGAGGAAATCAAAGACTAGGTAGTCAAGCTCACCTTTTTCCACAAGTTGCTTCGCGGCAGTTGAGGTATCACCCCAGAATGCAGATGCACATCCAATTCTAATTTTCTTTTTATTTTTCATATTTTCACAACTTCAAGACCGAAGTAATAGTGATATGCGTGATACCATTACCCATTAGTACCGCACCCAAGACACCTACTTTTTTCATTGATGAATTTTCCAATTATGCTTTGACATGCACTTGTTAAACATATTAATGCATGCTGTCTTTGTAAAGCAATTAAAATGTAGTTTGCAATCTTAATAGCATTACTCTACCAAGAGAGGGGCCACCTATGATTTGAGTATGGCGATGATTTAAGAGGTTAGTGATTGTGAAGTTTGTTTTTAAGTTTTTGGTGAACTCATATCCTAAATGAATGTCAAAGAGAGTGTATGGCTTGATATCTCCGAAGTATATTCCAGAAGACCACTTGAATCCATCAACGTATCTCGCATTAAAGGAGCCAGTTACGGGCCACTTTCTAGAATTATATTGAAGCTTAAATCCCATCTTATGTTTTGGCGCATTGATGGGATCCATTGCATTTGTAATTGGGTTTAGAAATTCATTCATCCCAAGATAGGAGTAATTTGCATCAATTGACCATTCTAGGTTCAGTAATGCTGTTAGACTTGCATCGAACCCCCACATGTCAACCTCACCATAGTTGATATAACCGACAACAACAGGGGGTGTATACCCTGGGATGGTGTCCATCGCTGTAACTCCTTTGAGTCCTCCGCGCCAGTGGTCAAATGATTCGTCATAATCTTCTTGGTCGACAATGTCATTATTAGAGATATCCTCAATTGTATTTAGATTCCCATCTCCGTCATAGTCGGTCTCAAGTACTGATTTTTCTATTACAAGAGGTGTAATGAAAGTAACAGGACTAACAAAACTACTATAGTGGCTGGTATATATGTCTAGAGTTCCAAATAATCGATTATTCAATCGTCCTTTATATCCAAACTCCCAGGAATTAACTATCTCTGGTTTAATTTCTGGAAGATCTTTGACCTCTTGACCATAAAAACCTTCAATTTTTGGATCTGTAGAAGGATAAAAATATATCGAATTACTGGTGTCCGCTGGAGCATAAACACCTTCATATGGATTGTACCAGTAGGGATTACCAACGGAGTCTCTTGGGAATACGTATCCTCCATCAGCTCCTTGTGCATATACCTTAAATACAGATACGCGAGTAACAAATATATCTAAAAATAAAGCCTGGTTAGTTGGTGTATTGAATGCTCTTGCCCAAGTTAATCTATAGTTTTGGTTTTCTTTTGGTCGGTGAACAAGACCAATTTTTGGAGATATCTGTAGCCCATCTTTCTTATCAAAGTTAAACTTCCAATCAAGTGGACTGTATCCCATTCCATAGCCTTGATTGTTGAATTCAATCAAATCTGTCAAACGATCGTGTGCATCAAGGCGAGTGGCTTGAATTAATTCCCATTTATTATTGATCTTCCAATTGAATTGATAATAAGCACCTAGTTCATTGACTGTATATTTATTATCCTCAGATGCTTCATCAATTCCTTCATCAATATTTTCATCAGTAATGCCATCACCATCATTGTCCATTCCATCGGCGTAGACATAAAAGTATTGACCACCAAGCCATTTTACACCAGGCTCAAGCACTTCCCCTGAATCAAATGTTCCATTGCTATTGGCATCCACAAAATCTGGAATGCCATTCTGATTAATATCATCAAAATCATCACTGTCACCATCATTATCAATGCCGTCTGCAATAGCGCCGTATACTGCATCCTGGTCAGCATCATCATTTGGATTAGCGAACTGTGAGTTGTCTTCAGTACTCCACTTAGTAAACCTTTCACCATCATCATACCACGTATCATCACTCTTATCATCAAATATGTACGGTGAACCTGATTCTCCATTTCCATTATTGTCTCGTCTATCACTCAGGTCTTTATCTGATAATATGGACCCTCGAGTATCAGGCATTGTTAAGAAGTAATCCAATCCCCAAACAAAGCGTAGGTCTCCATCTTTCCACTCATTAAGGTGTTGTAATTGGAGGCTAAACTTTTTTGAACGATCATATATGATACTGCCAGTTGCTAAATTTCTTGTAGGACGATCTGAATCGCCAGAGTAACTAGTATTCAAATATGATTGCAGGAATAAATTCTTCCATCGCATTCTACCTTGGTAGTATCTATAGATCCAACCATCTGCTAGATATCTAGCGATTCCTGTTATGTTTATGTTCTTTGCCCAGGCAAAGCCATGAGAAAAGTTTAATGAGAAATCAGAATTTGGTTCCCAATCTAGACGAAGATCATATCTGTAATTTCGAACATTGAATTCTGGGTAATCATTGATTCCATCATCATTTGCATCTTTATATACATTACTCAAATTGCCATAGTTCAGTGAAAAGTCTCTTTCATCAAATTCATCTACTCCATTTTCGCCTTGACTTGGTTTTCCATCACCATCTAGATCGTTATTCACAAAAACATCCCATTCAGAATTTCCATTTAGATCTTCATAGGTTTCTCCATCCCAGATACCATTTCCTTCACCATAGTCAGGAGCAATGTCGCCCTCGTCATCGTAGTCCCCATCTTCATTTGCATCAGTTGCAGGAATTCCATCAAGTCCAAAATCAAGTAAAACAAGTGTTCCGAATAGGTCAGCATAGCTTTCTCCAACATCCTCATCATACATATTGTTACCATTAAGGTCTGTAAATTCTTCATTAGAAATATCATAGGCATTTCCTAGGTTGTCTCGGTAGGGTCCCCAATCATTATCATTATCAAGTCCGTCTGATCCCCAGCTATCATCATAGATTCCATTGTTATTGGTATCGAAAACAATATTACCATTGGAATCGTATAGGTAGTCACCAAAGCCAAATTTGTGGTATTGATCTACAACGCTCCAAGTTGAATCTGGTGTTGAATAGGTAGTAGAAGTAGCTTGAAGATTTTCGATATCGGTCAAAGAGTTAAAGCGATCCAGCCATGCACTTCCTAATTCATCGCTCTCATCTATAAGACCATCACCATCATTATCGATTCCATCTACCCAAGCTTCCTCTTCATCATCGATGCCTATGTCTATTTGCTCATCAATTGCACCATCGCCATCATTGTCAATGCCATCAGCATATACTTTTCCAAGTTTATCAGATGTGACATACCATAATACTCTACCATTGTTAAGAGTATAACGATTAAATGGATCCGATGATGCCTCATCTATCATCTGTTGTGTAATGGTAGGTGAGCCATCTTCACCTCCTGTTTCAGAAATATAATCTCCCCAATAGTATCCTATCCAAGATTCATCCGACCCCTCTACATAATCAAGCATTTCCTCAGTGAACCTAGGGTTTTTATCATTTTCTGGCGCTAGCCTTCCACCTTTATCAAGGCGATCATGTTTAAATTTTGGTCTTCCAATAAAGGCAGGGTCATGTCCCTCAAATTCATCGTTATTGAAATGCGTCCAATCTTGACCAGCCAGAGCAACTCCAGAAAGTTTAATTCCTATATTCCCAAATTTATGTGCTGTCCTGAATGTTAACTTTTTTAATAGATCCGTATCGGTTTGATTTAGCATTCCACCCTGAATATTAATGCTGGTTCCAGTAGATCTTAGTGGAGAAGACGTGACAATGTTTAGTACTCCACTATGCGCATTTGGCCCATAAAGGGCAGAGGATGGACCAAGTACGACCTCTATTTGTTCTACATCCTCAAAAGAGACAGGAATCACATTGTATGCTGTGAGTCTCAATGATGGTACATTTGCCATTCTTCCATCTGTTAAGGTTAATAATCTAGAACTAAATGAGGAATTGAAACCACGAGCGGTCATATTGTAACTATCAATCCCTGATTGAGTGAAGTCTATACCTTTGGTACCCTTTAAATAATCACCAAGGTTGGTGTTACTCTCTCTTCTGATCTCTGTTTTTGATATGACTGAGATGGCTGCTGGGGCATCTTCGACTCGCTCTCTTCTTCTAGATGCAGTAACGACATAGGTCTCCATCTCTATTGCCTCTGGTTGTAAGGCCAGATCCTTTATATTTTTTTCTCCTGACTTTATTTCAATTTCTTCTTTGAAATTGCGAAAACCAATATATGAGACAGTGATCGTATAATTACCAGTTGGGATACTATTGATCTCATATTTTCCTTTGTCATCAGTAGCTGCACCTAGGCTTGTACCTTCTAATATGACATTTGCACCAATCAATGGTGAGTTGTTGGTATTATCAGTTACTCTCCCTGTGAGCAAGCCATTTTCTCCATAGAGGCTTGAGAATAAGATGAATAATATTAAACCATAGATCTTCATAGAAACCTTTAGAATGACAAACAGCCTCGGTTAGGAGGCTGTTTGTCATTTATCATTTAATTAGTATTTTGAAATGATGTCTTATTTTAAGAGCAGCATTTTTCCTTTCTGGATTCTATCATCAGAACGTACTTCATAAAAGTAGACACCACTTGGCACTCTATTACCTTGTGCGTCCTTACCATACCAAGTGATATCGTAAGTTCCTGCTGAAAGTTGACCATTGTGTGCGATAGCAACTTCCTCACCAAGAATCGAGTATATTGTTACTTTCACATCAGAAAATCTCTCAGTGGCAAACTTGATCTTTGTTTCAGGATTGAATGGGTTTGGATAGTTTCCATGCAGAGTGAATTTCTCAGCAAGAGGAGCATCTTCATCCACTTCAGTCATGCCAGTGTATACCCAGAAAGTATTGACCCTCTGTGTAGTATTGTCAGGTATGCAACTGTTATCAATTTCAAACACCAATCTTCCTGTACCTTCCTCTGGATCAAAATCCCAGCCCGAATCATCTACGCGACCATCATAAAATCCATCTGCGTCAGCACACATCTGTTTGACACCCATTAGGGCCATGGTTGGTCCCTTTTGGAAGATTGCACCGCATAAATCTGCAGAAGCACCTGTTCCTAGGCAGGCAACATATTCATCATACAATGCTTGGCCTACACTGACACCGATCATAGCTGATGTGTCTGACTCTACATAGACCCATGCAACCGAATCAGCGGCTGCAGTTAGAGCTTGCTGTGCATTATTAGTAGCAGCAAAAATTGCACCAAACACTCCTGAGAATATTTGGTTTGCTTCAAGAAAATTGTACGTAAAAAAGTAGCCAGTAGGGGCTAACGCTTCATCACCACTAAAAGGCGCTCCATCATCACCAACCGGATCAAAAAGATAGCCATTATTGACAGATATTATCCCTGCAGCACTAGTATCTCCATTAATTGGATTTACTTCATAGGTATCAGGATTATCTGGATCAATGGGATGACCTGGACCTCCGATCATAGGATAAAAGTCATCATCACTTCCAGTCCAAGCAAGATTCCACCATAGGAGCGTGTCTGGATGTACATATCCTAGATAGGCTTCCATGTTGTGAATGGTTACCGTATCTGCAGGTGAAATTGGTACGCCAAGAAAGTCACTTTTTTGACCTGCATCATTTACGCCTAAACCAGATGCAACACCATCATGTGCTTCCCAATAAATTTCAATCTCACTTGGTGTAGTATGAGCCTCATCATCATAAGTAATATCAACCATCCCCCAGTTTTCCATATCTGTTCCTGGACCATAATCAACTCCATATTGACCATTGACAAGATCAGCAGCACCAAATTGTGCAAAAACCTCTGAGAGCGAAATTCCCCACCCCATAGAATATGAATAAGGATCATCGGGATGTGTAAAGCCAGGAGTGCTTGTCCAAGTACCACTCTCTGAAACAGCTGGGACTACTGAGTAGGTTGAACAATCATCAGCCTCAGTTGTGGGATAGGTACTGCCTTCATTGATGGTAAATGTTCCATCATCATTAAGGTCTACATCCATAGCGACTCCAGCCCAGAGTAACAATTCAGGAGTCACCAGAGGAACCAATGCAGTCGTAATGGTATCACCAACCTCGTAGGACGCCAGTGTCCTTGTGAAACCTTGACCGGCAGCAGCAGCTGCGGAACTAGGCCAAGAGGCAGTTACCATATGCGAACCACCATATGCTGTATCCTCAGGGCTTTCCATCGCTCTAGCCACATAGGTATACTCAACAATGGCTCCTACGCAATTTACATTGCCTTGGAGACTTTGAGAGTAAGATAGGTTAGCGATGAAGCTTAAAACAATTAAAGACTTTAACATTTTAGTCATATTTTGCTCCTAATATTTAAATATTTTAAGTAATAGCTTACTTAATGGTTTGGTTTTAGTTATAGTTTTTAGACTATACACGAACCTAAACAAGAAATTTCAATCCTCAAAGAGTTTTCATTCTTTTGGTTTTCTCGTATTCTTGTAGCTACGTCTTGCCCATAAGATAAATAAGCAATATAAGGTGATTATGCTGCCAATGATGAAAGTTGCTTCCAAGATAAGTTTAGTCCAAAATTCAGTCATGGTTGTTGGTGTATTAGTTTATGCCAATTAAATTAGATGTCTAAATTAACTTAAATATCCTTTTCTATATTTAAAAATGAAAATAGCAGTTTTAGTTAAACAAGTACCCGGGGCTGAGTCAGTCTTACCTATTAATGATTCTAAGAATTGGATAGATGAGTCATCCGTTACCTTTGTGATGAACCCTCCTGATAATTTCGCATTAGAAGAAGCGTTATTGATCAAAGAAAAGAAGGGTGAGGGAGAGGTCGTTGTTGTTAGTATGGGACCACATCGTGTGCAGAAGGTCATTCGCGAAGGGCTTGCAAAAGGTGCAGACCGAGGCATTCACATTGAAGAAGATGACCAGATAGAGACAGACCCGCTACTTATTTCTCAACGATTCACTAATGTACTTATGGAGGAAAAATTCGATCTTATTCTAACAGGTTTGCAGTCGGATGATTCCGGGATGGGTCAGACCGGTATATTGATCGGGGAGATGTTAGGTTTATCAACTGCAACTTTGGCCATTGAGACGGATGTCCTTGATGGTAAAATAAGAGTCAAAAGAGAGTTGGAGTCTGGTTGGTTTCAGTGGATAGAATTACCCCTTCCAGCTTCTATCAGTATTCAATCAGGACTGAATACTCCTCGATACCCATCCTTAAAAGGAATCATGGGCGCAAAGAAGAAAGAGGTCAGGTCCATTCATGTTTCTAGTCTGTCAAATGGAGAGAGAACACAGTTCATCGATAATGCATTCATTCCGACAGCCTCTAAAGAGACAGAGACCATAGAGGGCGATGCCGACCATATTGTAGAGCGTATTCTTAGCATATTGAAGTCAGATATAAAGGTTATATAATTAATGGATATTCTAGTTGTTCTTGAAAATAACCAGGGCTCACTTCATAGATTGAGCAAAGAGGCTATAGTTGGTGCTCAAATGCTAGGTGACTCTGTATCAGCAATTGTCATGGGTAGTGGCTCTGGAGAGATTGCTGTACAATTAGAAGGATATGATCTTGAAAAAGTAATAATCGTAGATCATGAGCTTGTAAGATCATACAATGCGGATGGTTACTCTGAGGTGCTCAAACAGGTAATTGAATCTGAATCACCTAAAATGATAGTTGCAGGTCATACCTATCAAACAAGAGACTTCATGCCAAGGGTCAGTGCAAAATTAGAGATCCCTTTCATCCCCGATATAATATCTTTGTCAGATGATGGATTTATCAAACAAATTCTAAATTCCAAGCTCAACGCTAAGATATCCTCCCCATCAGGCCAGTTGATCCTTAGTTTTCAGTCTGCGGCATTTAGTGAAGAAGATATAAGGTCAGGGTCTTGTCAACCTGAGGTCTTTGATGTAAAGCTTGACCCTACTAATGTACGTTCTACTTCGGAAGCACCATTCCAAGAAGCACTGGGAGATGTGGACCTTGAGAGTGCAGAGGTACTTGTATCTGTAGGGCGAGGTATTGAAAAAGAAGAGAATGTCCCACTAGCATTTGAACTTGCCAAGGTAATGGGTGCAGAAGTATCGGCAAGCCGTCCTGTAGTTGATTCAGGGTGGATAGATTCATTTAGGCAAGTTGGTAGTTCAGGCAGTAATGTTGCTCCAAAACTTTATTTTTCTCTTGGAATCTCAGGCGCCATTCAGCATGTCGTTGGAATGAAAGGAGCAAAGTGCATCATGGCTATCAACAAAGATTCCGATGCTCCAATATTTGAGATCGCTGATTATGCCATTGTTGGTGATGTTCTAGAGATCGTTCCAAAGCTCATCGAAGCATTAGATCAATCCTAATACTTGTTATCCAATCTTGAAAAAATAATTTTTGTACTGTTGACATTGGGGTCTGCTGGAGCCTCATATGTCACATTTGGAAAAATGTTCAAGGTCATACAGACTGGGACAACTCCGATTATATGGAAAGACGTTCTTAAGAATTGGAAAACTGGGTTAACAGTATTTTTTAGTCAGAATACTCTTTTTAAAACTCGTCGATTTATTGGATTTTTGCATGCCTTAGTGGCCTGGGGATTTACACTTTATCTGATCGTGAACATCGTTGATGTACTCTATGGATTCATTCCAAATTTTAAATTTCTTCCTAATAATACGATTGGCAATGTTTACCGATTATTTGTTGACATATTTAGTGTTCTTGTTTTGATCGGGGTACTTTATTTCTTAGTACGTCGTTTTCTCATGAAAGATGATAGGCTCATTATCAAACAGCCTGTAATGATATCAGATAAGGCACAAAAAGGAATGCGGATTGATTCTTTTATTGTTGGGGCATTCATCATTATTCATATTGGATCAAGATTCTTATCTGCAAGTTTTGAGATAGCGATCCATGGTCCCGATTGGAGTCAACCGGCTGCTAATCTAGTTGCGAGTATGTGGTCAAGCATGCCTTTGAGTACTCTTCATTTGATGGAGCATGCTACTTGGTGGCTTGCCTTAGGTCTTATTTTGGCTTTTTTACCATATTTCCCATTTTCCAAACATGCACATCTTTTTATGGGGCCATTGAATATCATGGCTTCGGTTGACAGAAGATCCATGGCAGCGATCGAGACAATTGATTTTGAGGATGAAGATATCGAACAATTTGGTGCCTCAAGGATTGAACATCTACCCCAAACTCAATTATTGGATGGATATGCATGCATCCAATGTAGTAGATGTCAGGATGCTTGTCCAGCATACGAGACCGGTAAGGAATTATCTCCATCAGCTATGGAGATAAACAAGAGATATTTTCTTAATGAGAATATTTCAGCATTAGCAAATGGAGAATCTATAGATAAGGCTCTGACAGAGTGGATGTTGACCGAAGAAGCTGCCTGGAGTTGTACGACCTGTGGCTATTGTGTAGAGGTCTGCCCAGTAGGTAATGAACCTATGATCGATATTCTAAGGGCGAGGCAAGACCTGGTCATGATGGAATCAAAATTTCCAAAGGATGCGATGGAGACCTTTGAGAAACTGGAGAACTATGGAAATCCTTGGGGCCTTTCACCCCAAGATAGAGAAAATTGGATGGATGGATTTGATGTGCCATTGATGCGCGAAAAGAAGAATGCAGATGTATTATATTGGGCTGGATGCAGTGGGGCCTATGATTCAAGAGGTCGGGATATATCTCAATCAGTTGCAAGCATCATGAATGAGGCTGGTGTAGACTATGCTTGCCTTGGAAATGAAGAAACATGTACCGGCGATTCTGCAAGGAGGATTGGTAATGAATACCTTTTTCAGACAATGGCTGAGCAGAATAAAGAAACTTTTGACCAATATGATTTTAAAAAAATAGTTACTCAGTGCCCTCATTGCTTTACAACTCTGAAGAATGATTATGCGGAAATGGGAATTGAACTTGATGTGGTTCATCATTCACAATTCATTGATGAATTGATAAAAGAAAAGAAAATAGAACCAAAGCCATATATCGATGAAGACATTACGTTCCATGACCCTTGTTATTTAGGCAGGCATAATGATGAATATGATGCTCCAAGAAATGTACTACAGTCTGTGCTCAAGGAAGGCAGTATAAAAGAAATGAAACAAACCAGGTCAGAGAGTTTTTGTTGTGGAGCAGGTGGGGGTAATATGTGGTATGAGATAAAAACCGGAGATAGAATCAATCAGAACCGAGTAAACCAGGCAGTTGATACAGATGCAAAAACCATTGCTGCAGCATGTAACTTTTGTAATATTATGCTAGAGGATGGTGTGAAGACCACAGGGAATGAAGAAAATATAAAAGTTGTAGACATTGCGGAAATGGTTTCAAAAGGTTTGGGCTAACTCATTTTC
>CEVW01016221.1_pt1 | contig 14376 bp, 12 predicted proteins | sample 427061 | NCBI WGS metagenome assembly CEVW01 (sample SAMEA2623774, study PRJEB7988) | marine metagenome | biome: marine biome (ENVO:00000447); feature: surface water layer (ENVO:00002042); material: "saline water (ENVO:00002010), including plankton (ENVO:xxxxxxxx)" | depth 5 m
ACAGTTTTAGCTCTAGGTTCTACACTTTTTACAGTTTTAGCTCTAGGGTTTTTTTTAAAAAAATCACCTATAGATCTAATAAATCCACTCATTTATTATAATATTTATAAATAAATGAGCACCTATACTAAAGACCAATGCACGCAATTCTTAAAAGAATATAAACAATTTAAAAAAGGAACAATCACACGTGTTAAAAATCCAACTACAGGAAGATACTTAACATCACACACAACTATTGATGGTATTAAAGAAAAATGCAAAGAACAACATCAAGTAGTATCACAATCTAGTTCTAGTAGTTCTCCTACAGTTAATTTTAACAATATTCCCCAATTGTTTAAATTACCATTTGATAAAAACATTATTAATGCTTATGTTCCAAACGCTACATATACAAATGCTATTAAAATTATTACAAAATATATTAAAACAAACTTAACAGACCCCAATGTTATACAATATAACAATATTTTAAAACATATTAGAGAAATTATTCCTGGATACAATCCACTTGAATGGGACAAAGATTCTTTAGATATGTTTGCAATGTTTAATCTTACATATACCGAAAGTTATCATTTAGATCGTGATCAACGAAATGCCAATAATAATATCAAAGGTGTTATTAATCGCAAACCTACTGAATATTTTAAAGATTTTGTATTTAACAATAATAACATTGAAGAACGTAATATTTCTTTAAAAATTATTCTTGAAATTATTTTAGAATATAACTCTCATATACCATATATAACTGAACGTATATCTAATGCTAATGAAATATTATATCTTTTATTACAAAACCAGATCAAAAAATCATTCAGTTCTTTATCCATCTCATTTTCTAAAACACCTTCACCAAGATCTAGTTCAAGTGATAAAAAAGACCAATATATTAAATACTTATTACATACTGAACCTAAAATTGAAAATGAAGAAGATCCTATATCTGGTGATCTTTGGACTGATATGGATTCTGCAAAATTAAAACACGTTATTAAAGTTGTTTTTAATAAAACTGCTTACGCATTTTATGTCAAGGATCTTTATACTATGTGGCATAATACTGTTAAAACTAATGATCCTAAACAATCTTTTGCAAATCCATATACTAGAGAACCTTTTACTGAAGAACAAAAAACTGAAATATTTGAAAAAATGAAATTAATGTATCCATCCATCAAACGTCCAATATTATGTAAAACACGTAAAGATATTAAATTAGTTGTTAATTATTTACCTGATGTGTTTGCAGTTGAAATACAATATACAAATGGACAACTTAATATTCCTATTGTGAATATTGATATTCCTATGAGACACGTTAATATTAGTGATCTTAGATACTTTCCACCTGATATTATTGATAAAATTAAAGCACTTTTTGATAATAATAAAATATTAGGTAAAAAAATACCATTCAAATTACACAAAGCATTCGAACAATATAATAATAAAGATTTAACAAATGAAACTACTTACAAAGATTTTTGTAATCTTTTATTTTAAGAATCTATACAACCAATAATAATCTTCGTTCGCTAAAAATGTTGAAAACTCTTTATAATGATTTTCGGTTTTATTATCTTCTTTTTCTACAAATTTCATTTTCTTATAAAATTCTACATTACCATTTTTTCTTTCTATACACACCGCAAAATAATGTTTATCATTATACATATTCAATAAATAATTCACCCCCAATTTTCCAAACCCTTTACATCTATATTTATGATCTATTAACATAAACTCAATTGATAGAAAATTACCCACATTATCATCATTATAATGTCTTTCGTAATATATTACATATCCTATTACTTTTTTATCTAAACATATAAATATTCCTTTCCAATATGGAAATATAATAATATTACTACACATATTATTTTCATAATACCTATTCCAATTGTTAAAACTCCCTTTCTGACTATCTGAATATAACCAAGAAGTAATATCATTAACATAAAAATTATTTCGTTTTGATAGTTTATATATTATTGCTTTATGAACCTTATCAGCAAAATTTATATTTATACAATTCATATTAATTATCATAAAATAATACTATCATTTTTTATATAAAAATGATAATACAATAATTAAAATATCATAATGGATATTTGGCACGAAGAAGATTGGCAACTTAATCACAAAACTCTTAATGAAATATTTCCTTTCATACAACTAGGATTACAAAAGTATATTAATAAAGATATTATTATTAAAATATTATCTAGTATTTATCATAATGATATTTTCAATTCTCCTGTAAGACCTAAAAGACCACCTCCCACTATCCCTAATGCACCTAGAAGACCTACAACTGTTAGAAGAAGAATAAACTTATCGTAAAAATGATATTTTAATTAATAATTTTTATTAATTAATGACATACAAATATATAATACACTTAGCTGATATACATATACGAACTGGAACTGAAACATATTCAAGATATAATGAATATCTAACAGTTTTTGAAAATCTTAAACACTCTTTATTATCCAATAATATAAATCAAGATAATTCTATTATCCTAGTAGCAGGAGATATATTTCACAATAAAAATAAAGTAGAAAACTTCGGTCTTAACCTTTTCAAACAACTTATAACTATCTTAACAACTATAGCAACAACTGTTATTATACCTGGTAATCACGATTTTTTACAACAATATCCAAATGATCCTAGTCTCTTAGATTCTATATTATTAACTAATATACAAAATCTATATTATCTTAATACTACTACTACAATTACTTTACATAATATTGGTATTTCTACAATATCTGTTAAAGATACTTTAATACCTGGAGAAGGTTCAGGTATTATTAAAGATCTACCAGATTTTCCAAACACTTTTGATAAAAAAATAAAAACAAAAGTAGCATTATTTCACGGTTCTTTTTGTAAAACTTATTTTAATCACAATCAAGAAGTTGATTCTAATAATTCATATCCTTTAGAAATGTTAAAAGATTTTGATATAGCGTGTTTAGGTGATATACATTTACATCAATCAAATATATATAAAAACTGTTCTTATGCCTACTCAGGATCACTTATTCAACAAAACTTTGGTGAAGATATAATAGATCACGGTTATCTTATTTGGAATATTAAAACTAAAAAATCTACACATATACCGATATATAATCCATATGGATTTGTTATTCTTAAACATATTAATGATTTTTGGCATATTAAATATAAAAATAAACTAATACCAATCAATGATATTTTAAACAATCCTAATTTTCCTAAAAATATCTCAATCCGTATTGATGGAACATATAGTAATATTGATACTCTATATAATACCTTAAAGTCTTACAATATCAATGTTATTAATTTTAAAAATATAATTACTTCAAATTCTAAAAATATTCAAATATCAACACAATATATAACAAATACGAATTATTTTAAATTATATTTTAACGACCCTAATATTATCAATTATATTGATAATCCATTATCATTATTATTACCATCTAATTATACCAAACGAAATGAAAAAATATCTAATGCTATTGAACTTTATCAATCTTCTTTAGATCACTCTCATACTACTACAACACATTATACTCTTAAAGTATTACAATTTGATAATTGTTTATGCTATGGTGAAAATAATATTATTAATTTTACACAATTTAATAATAAATCTGTTATTATTAATGCACCAAATGGTTTTGGTAAATCTGCATTATATGAAATTATTTGTTATGCTATTTACGGTGAAACAATTCCATCTAGAATTAGTAAAAAATATACTGCATCTTTCATTAATTTTAAAGCAACTAAAGCTACTACATCTATTACATTTATTATTGATAATGTAGATTACACAATTAAACGAACATTTAAACGAAATGAGAATTCTTTAAAAATAGCAGAATCTATATTATCTTCTGAAAATTCTACAAACATTTCAGGAATTAAAGCTATTGAAAAATGGTTATCTGATAACTTAGGAACTCTTCAAGATTTTCTTAAAACATCTATGATTACTCAAGATTTTGATTATAGCTTTCTACATTTAGATCCTAAAAATATTAAAAAGTTTATCGATGACCGTATAAATCTCAATTCTATTATCAAATTTAAAGATCTTATTAAAGAATGCTTAAATTCTTATAAAGATATTCAACAATCTATTGATACTAAACTATTAGAACTTAACAATAATATTGTTCAAATTGATTTTAATCCTATTACTATTACCGACAACATTAATCAATTAAACTTATACAAAGAATCTCTCTATACACATTTAGAATACATTGATTACGATAAATATCCTTTAGATAAACTTCAAAAACCTACTAGCAATAATATCAATATATCTACATTAAAAGATTACAATTTATTAATAAATACTAAAAAACCATCTTCTATACCTAATCTTAATGAAATTAAACCTTATATCAATACTGATTTTAAACAACTAGAAAAGGAATTATTAAATTTAAAAAATAATAAACCAATTAAACCAACTAATAATACAATAATTGATAATTATTCTACTCTTATTACTAAACATTTTAAAGATCTTAACACATTACAATATATTACTACAACATACTTGAAAGTATCTATTAATACAAATAATAAAACCATTGTTAGTAATTTAGATGAATTAAATTCATTACAAAAAGATCTTAATACTATTGATGATAATATCAATTCTAATAATATTCTTATTCAACAATATCAAACAACTATTAATAAATTAAATAATACTTTGCATTCTTTAAAAACAATTACTGAACCGGATATTTCATTAAAAGATGCTGAAAATGCAATTAATTATTTTAAACTTATTGATATAAAATATCCTAAAAAATATAAAAAATACCAAAAATATAATTCTCAACTTATTGAATTAGAAAAACAATTTATCAAACCTACAATATCTTTAGAATTATGCGAAGAATATATCAATGAATATAATACTTTGTTAAATCTAAAAGAAACTTACGATATACAAACAGAAATTAATGAAATTAAAAATATATTATCAAAACATAATCATATTGAATATAATCCAAATTGTCATATTTGTATTAAACAACCTTGGATTATACAAAAACTAGAACTTGAAAATAAACTTATTACTCTTAATAATCAAATAAATTATTCAATTCTTAATCCAACTAAATATATTAAAAGATTTAATTATCTTAAAAACAATTTAGATTATTATTATAATATTATTGAACAACATAAAATTAAAACAACTATTACTACTATTAAAAATAATAAAATATTTGATTGGATACAAGAATATAACGAAATAAAAGATAGTTTAGATTATTATTATAGTTCAATTGAGAATCACAAACTTTACAAAGATTATAAAAATAAAATATACGAACTTAACAATAATATAGAAACTAATCTTCAATTATTAAATAATCTTCAATTAAATAATGATCAACATAATATTAATAAAAAAACTATTCAAAACAATCTTGAATCTATCTATTATACTATAAACTTTGCACATCAACTATATGATTGTTATTTAACTGAAAAATACAATAATTGGAAAACATCAGTTAATAATATTGAACATATACTATCTTTTAAAGAATCTATATTAGATTATCAAAACATTGAAGATTATAAACAATTGTTATTATGGGAAGAATATTATTATAATGAAGAATTAATTAAATATTCTAAGATATATCATAAACGCACAAAAACATTAAATGAAATTAAAGAAATTGAAGATGAAATAAATACATTGATTATTTATCAAACTAATATGACTACTCATTTTGATAATTATTCAAAAAATAAAACAGAATATGATACCTTACATTACCAACAAAATAATATAAATCATTCTATTCATATATTTAAAACTATACTTGATAATTACGATAATTTCCAAAAATGGATTTATAATACACACGTATTACCCAATATTATCAAAAATGTTAATAATATTATTTCAAATTCTACTATAAATCCTTTCACTATTAATGCTTTCATTGAAAACGATGGGATACAGTTTTCATTAAATAATACTACTTCAATTAACAAAGCATCTGGATTTCAAAAATTTATAATCAATATAGCTTTACGTATATCTTTTCTTGATCTTTATAATAATAAAAGCTTTTGTTCTCAATTGTTTATTGATGAAGGTTGGACTAGTGCTGATTCTTATAATCGCACATTAATACCAAAGGTTTTAAACTATCTTTTAACAAGATTTAATAGTGTTATACTTGTATCGCATATTGATGAAATTAAAGATATCATTGATATCTCTATAAAAATTAATAAAAATAAAGATTATTCTACTATACAATATTCTTAAACTTTAACTTTTGCTAAAATTACATTCTTATTTGATTTAAATATAATACTCTCAATTTTATTAATTAGATCATCATTATCTTCTTCAAGAACAAATAACAATCTAATATTTTCATTATCTAACAATATTAATATAATATCCATATTATTCTTAATAACAAAATTAGCTAATTTATCTTTAACAGGTTCTATATTTTTTTTATCTAATGGAAATGAAATATTGTTTTCATCTAGAAAACTACGTATCATTAACATTTCTTTTGCAAATAATTCATTATTTTTTACAATAGACTCACGATCTAAAACATTACAGTTTTTTTTAAACAAGGTATATAACCTTACTTCATTTTCACAAGGTTCTTTATATATACAAGTAGATGAATATTCATAATTTTTTTCAAAAATAGACATTTGTGTATATAAATAAATTATCATTTTTTAATTTACATATTGTTTTAATTTATCATTAAAATCCCGTGTTATTTTAGTTAGTTCGGCTAATGTACTTGGTGGAGGATCAATTGGAAATCGAGGTAAATCAACTAATATTTTAGTTGTGTCATATAATTTTGAGCTATATTCTTTATGATATGGATATTTTTTAACTTGAATTAACTTGGTATTTTTCATACCTTCGTCAATTAATTTAATAGTATCTTCTGTTAAATCATCTTCATCAATAATTGCTCCTGTAAATAAGCGTTTTTTATGTATTCCACCATAATAAAAAGATCTATCAACCCAACATATACTAAATTTTATTCCACCTACTTCTATTTTACCAAGTAAATCATAAAACTCAAAATTATAGTAATCTCTTTCTTTATATTCATATTTTAACATTATTTTTTCACTTTTTAATGAACTACTTAATGTTTTTTCTGTTGTAAAATATTTTATCTTTTTATAAACCTCTTTTAATTGGTCTTCGGTTAATGAAACAGAACCTAACGCCAAATTAAAAGGCACGGTTCCTTTATTATAGCAATCTAATATATAATTATACAAAGGAATAGTATCATAACAGTGTGTTATTTTTTCTCCATTATCTAGTGTTGAAGTTATTTTTGATAAATATTTAATTTTTTTAAGTGGTAAATCACTTAATTTCTTTTGTGTTATTGGATCTAATTCATTTAAATTACAACCTATATACTTCTGCCTTGGTGATTTACCAGATGGACTCAATTTTTTTGCATATTTGTTAAACTTATTTGCTTCTAACGCCAAATTAAGTTTTACATCATCTAATTTACCAGTTCCCCCACTTTGTAACCAATAATTCATAAAATCTTGTTGTCCTTTTTGTTTAGCTCTATTACTTTTTCCATATGAACCTTTCTCAAACTTTTCTAATAATTTTTCTTTTTTACTTTCTGTTAATGATTTATTTAAATTTTTTGTTGGTGTATATAACATTGATAATGCAGATTTTCCAACATCACTTTTTGCTCTTGATAATGTAACTGAAAAAAATGGTGATAATCTTTTACCCATATATTTATCATTATATTCTTTTAATGCTTTATCAAAGGATTTCAATTGTTTTTTATATTCTGTTAGTTTTTTATCTTTCTCTGATGATGATAAATTATTACCTAAAACTGGTTTATCAGGTATTTTAGGTGGATTTGGTAAATTATCATAAGGATCTTTTATTGGTTTATAATCAATTGGTGTATTTGATTCTTTGTGTAATATTTGAATATCAAATATTGCGGTAATAAAAAATAGTCTTATATCCTCTTTATTTAACTGACTATCAATATCACACAAATCATTATTAACGTGCAAATGTATATCAAAATTACCATATCTATTATGTCTTACATTATATATATGTCTATGATGAATTATATCATATACTGATTGCCATAATAAATCTAAATATTCTTTAATTTCTTTTGTTCCACGTAAGCTACATAATGTCCCAATTATTATATTAACTATTGTTTTCAATCTATATATATTATAGTCTATTGAATCACTAATTACATTATTTTTTTGTTCATCCGTTAAACTTTTATTTTCACCATATAAGAAATAATCATCATATATTGTAGTTTGTAATTGACTTATTGATTTTAAATAATAAGACATTTCATCGATATATTCTGTAAATAAAGCTAATAGTGGTGGGATTTTATATGGCCATTCATTTGATGAATCCTGTTTAACTTTAAAATTAATATCTTTTTTATGTGTCATACTCTCAATTATTTCATAACAATCTAAATCTTTTGCTTTTGTAGCTTTTATTTGATCCTCAATTGTTTCATACAAAAATAATTGATAATCAATATAAGTTTCTTTATTTTTAGTATCAAATATTTCTTTATTAGGAATTAGATAATAATGCAAAAATAAATGATCATATGCGGTATAACCACCTAATGTTTCTTTTTTATAAAATATTGATTTATGTTTTTTTAAAAAATTAACCCAATCCGCATTTGGATAAATATTATTTAATTCTTCAATATAATCCATATCTTTAAAAACATAACAATGATTATTCGGTAATGATTCTCTTATTCTCTCAAATACTTCAGGTTTCTTCATATCATCTTGAGACAAATTACTATATAAATGTAATAAACATTTTTCATATATTTGTACATACTCACTTTTACTTACGATAGATACTTTAATTACTTTAGATGTAAAAGGATCTATTTTAGGGTTTGCTTTCCACTGCTTAATGATATCATCCATATTTACTGTTGAACTTACTGCTTGTTGTAAATTACTAGATAACATTGCATCTTTTGATATTTTAATAAAATTAGTTGAAGGAATACTATCAAACAATTCTAAATCATCTCTAAACTTTTCTTTATTTTTTAAAAACCATTTTAATATCGAACTATATGTTCCATATTCGTTATCCGTATTAATTTTTATTTTTACACCTGTTAATATATTAGTTATTTTATCATTATGCACTCCACTATATTCAGTAGCAATATCACTTAACCAATCTGTAATACGTTCGTAATCTCTATTATATAAACTATTTAATTTTTTGAATAATTCATTTTCTTTTTTCTTTTGAGTATCTGTCATTTTATTATATTAAATAAAAAATGAAAACATAAAAAATAAAATATATATGAGCAATACTGAAAAATATAATAATATTATTCAATACGGAGATTTTCTACCACGCAATTACAAACAAAATCTAGATTTCTTTCAACAATTGTTTAAGCAAACTCCTATTAAAGATAAAGTTATTAGGACTGCTTATAATACTACAACACCAATCAGAAATACATACAATCCTCTATATTACAACATAGTTGAATATCTACTAAGTGAATTATACTTAACTGAAAACACTAATACTAGATATAATCTTAATAATATTTTAACAAAAATTAAAAATATTAAATCATTATCTGATATTGATGAAATAATTGATAATGATTTATATAATCTGTGTATTACTACAAAATCCCAAAAATGTATAAATATTGTTGAAAGTAATGATCTTGATATATATTATAGAAAAGCATTTAAATGTGTGAATATCATATTTGTTATTAAAAATACAAATAACACTATCAATATTCAAATACCAAACAATAAAGAATATAATCCAAATATGGTTGGTAAAGATCACATCATTTATATAATGGATTATAAACAATTAAATAGTAATGATAAAGATAACTTTCAATATAACTGTATAAATAATACTTTTTCTATAAATGATGTAAGTAATGAACATCTAACAATACTTAAAAATACCTTAGGTTTTCATTATTCTAGAAATAGTAATATTAATAGACATATGTTTTTTCCAAATATTGAAAACATTCTTGATATGTATATAGCTTGTGATAATAATAATAATCTTGAATTATTATATTCTATTGTTAAATCAACACCATATGATAAAAATAAAGATATCATCAATAATCTAGAATTACTAGAAACAATACAAAAAATAACTAATAGATATTTATACATATTTCATAATATTCAAGATATTAGATTACCTACACCTGGTATAATAGATAAAAATGAATTACAAATATTTCATAAAGTTGCTACTAGTTAATTTTATTTATGTAAAATTACTTTTTTCAAAACACCAAGAAAATCATCTTTCATATTTTTTATATTCATTATAATATTATCATTCCAAAGATCACTAGCAATATTTCCAAATTTACCATTTTTACTTCCTGATTGTAGATTACCATCTACATCATAGAATATTACTGTTTCTTCATTTAATGTAATATGTTTTTTACAATTGATAATCCTATCTTTAATATTAAGAGCAATATTATTTGTTCGTGTTTCAACTTTTCTATAATTACCACCTGGAATAAATTCAATATTTTTATCTTTATCCAAAATAATATTATTATTCTTTATCTCTAATGATCTCATCATTGGTTCATTAGGACAAATAACAATATAACAATTACCTTCTTTACGTAGAAATATACAATTTGTTCCATTTAGATGAAGACATTGTGGTCTAACACAATTTTGAATAATACAAATATCAAGCGGACGAAATGACATAATTATATTATTAATAATGTTATCATTTTTATATAATTATATAATTATATAATTAGTAATAGATGATTTCTAAAATATTATTATTATTAATATTTTTACCATATGTTAATAATATAATTGTTAATATAGGTGCTACAGGTTTATTATTACCATATACACTAGGTGTATTGGGTTATATTAAAAATAATACAAATATAAATAAACATAATTCAAGATTTATAGGCACATCTGGTGGATCTTATTCTTCATTATTATATTGTTTTGAAAAAGATCTATCTAATCACGATAAACTTTGGGATATTTTTTTTACAAATAAAGAATCAAAAGTTTATATTTATAAAAATTTACATACATTTCAAAATAATCTAATTACAACATTAAATACAAAATATAGTAATAAAAATATTAGTGATATAAAACTTATTATTATTGTAAATAACTTATATTTACGTAAAAAATATATTACACATTTTGATAATATTACAGATATTATATACTTTTGTCATTGTAGTTCTTATATTCCTTTTTTATCTGGATATAAATTATATTACAAATATAAAAATAATAGATACATTGATGGTGCTGTTTTAAATAGTAAAATAAATAAAGAAAAAATGTTAAATATTAACTATTCAATGTGGGGGCGAAAATATAATCCATTATATACCTATTATTTAGATTATAACATTTCAAAAAAATTATACCAAGAAGGTTGGAACGATACCAGAGATAATTTTCATAAAATTTTACATTATTTTTTATGATAATCTACATATTCTATACAATCATTTGGATTACATATCATTATTTCATCGTGAAATATTGAACCTTTCGTATTTGTTTCATTTATTCTAAAATATATCCATCCATTATAACCAAAATTTGTCATACTACATATAAATTTAACTAATAAAATATCAAAAAACTCATTTGATTTTCTATCAACTTTTGTTGGAGTTTTAGGTGATCCTATTGATCCATTTGATGTTTCTTTTGCTTCATAATTACCCAATGTATCAGTAATTAATTCACGTAAATTAACTTTCCATTTCTTTTCAAAAAAATCTTCTTTTGTTGGATATTTTTTTTTCCAATTTGGATATTCATTCCAAGATCTTAATTCGTTTTCATAATCTTTTAATAAATATTCATTACTTTCAACATCTTCCATTGTTAAATTTTTTATATATCTAAATAAGGTTGTTATTGTTTTAAGACTACTTATATCCAATAAAACTATATCTTCTACAATTTTAAATTGTAGATCAACCCCGGTTCTTTGCGTTCCATATAAAGAAGCTGTGTTTTTATCCGCAAAAAAATATGAAGACAATGTTTTCAACATTACATCGGTATCTTTGTTTTCAATATCTACATTTCTATTTTTTCTATCATTTGTATTAATACCTTTCCATAAATAATATTGTTTTGGAATTATAAAAAAATCTAATCCATTTTTTGTTTCATATTTCAATTCCTCTCTTTTGAAAAAATTATGCAAATATTCTTTTTTTTGTCTTGATGTAAATAAAGATTTTATATTTGAAATAATATAAGTTTTTATAAGTCTTACACTTTCCATTTATATTATTATAATATTTGTTTTAGTTTAAAACTGAAAATATATCATAATTTTCTTCAATTTCAGGAATTGTATTATCTTTACATTCATAACAATATGGTTTTCTACGATTATGAACACAAATTTGAGATCCATAACATTCCTTACATATTGATCTTTGACGATTATGAGGACAAATACTACTACCTTTACATTCTTTACATTGAGATTTTCTACGATTATGAGGACAAATACTACTACCTTTACATTCTTTACAATTATATTTTATACGATTATGAGGACAAATACTACTACCTTTACATTCTTTACAATAATATTTTCTACAATTATGAGGACATATTGAAGTTCCACCACATTCTTTACAATTATATTTAATACGATTATGAACACATATTGAAGATCCACCACATTCTTTACAATTATATTTTATACGATTATGAAGACACTTAGGCATTTATAAAATTATAAAATATTTTTTTTTTTATTAAATCAAAATATTAACATTAATCATTTAGTTCTATAACCTTAACATTACAATCATAATACCAGCTTGGAATTTCTTGTATTTTAATAATTTTATCTGTAATGGTAATATCTTTTTCCCACTTAGGAATAATAATTTGAAGATCAGTTTTTTTCATTTCTATATATATTATATCAATAAATATGTTATCATTTTTTTTAAATGAAATAATTTTAGGAATTGTATTATCTTTATCTGCTAAACATTCTTTACATCTTGATTTTCTACGATTATGAAGACAAATACTACTACCACCACATTCATAACATCGTGATTTTTGACGATTATGAGGACAAATTGATGAACCTTTACATTCTTTGCACTGTGATTTTTGACGATTATGTTCGCAAATTGAACCACCTCCATATTCATAACATTCTGTTCTTCTACGATTATGTTCGCATATACTACCACCATCACATTCTTTACATTGTGATTTTCTACGATTATGAAGACATATTGAAGAACCTCCACATTCTTTACATTGTGATTTTTGACGATTATGAATACATATTGAAGAACCTTTACATTCATAACATTGCAATTTAATACGATTATGAGGACATATTGAAGAACCACCACATTCTTTGCATCTGGACTTTCTACGATTATGAGGACACTTAGGCATTAATAAAAATTTAATTTTATTGTCATCATTTTTTTCTAAAAAAGAAATAATTTTAGGTATTGTATAATTTTCATCTGCGAAACATTCATAGTATCTTGATTTAATACGATTATGAATACACTTGGTTATTGCCAAATGTAAAAAGTTATAAAAGTAAAGCCCTATTAATCTTTAATATGAATTTTAATTATTACATTATGATCTAATTACTATAGATAAAATCAGTTATTTTGTGAAATATTTACAGATAAATAAAAATGATAACATATATTATAAAAATACAATATGTCTAATATTAATTTAAAAATTATTAAAATTCTACTAAATAAATTACCATTTAATAATGATATTGTTAATATTATTATTTTACATTATTTAAAACTAATTGAAAAAAAAATATTACCTTGGATTGATATAGATAAACTATCTTGGTGTTATTTGTCTAAAAATCCAAATGCTATTAACTTATTGAAAAATAATATGGATAAAATAAGTGACTATGAATTATATACTAATCCAAATTCATTTTGTCTTTATAAAATAGATGAAAATACAAATAATATTAATAAAGTAGCAAATAAAAAAGATAGTCTTAATTTCATTAAAAATAATCTATCACTTTTAGATAATCGAGGATGGTATGATTTATCCGCAAATGCAAATGCTATTCATATTCTTACAAAAAATAAAGATAAAATAAATTGGAAAACACTATCTAAAAATCCTAATGCAATTGAATTATTAAAAGAAAATAAAGAT